>ERZ826016.464-NODE-464-length-50465-cov-15.225055_pt1 | contig 50465 bp, 45 predicted proteins | sample MGYA00519872_ERZ826016 | MGnify/ENA primary metagenome ERZ826016 (study PRJEB31778, sample SAMEA3449218) | human gut metagenome | biome: human gut; feature: human-associated habitat; material: faeces | place: United Kingdom | collected 2010/2012 ... | reverse complement strand
TATCACTGCCTTTGGCTTCTTTTCTGCTGTCGCTGATGAGACCGTTTCCGTATGTGTAGGTTATGGTTGCGGTTTCCTTGTAGGTCAGCAGATGTTTTTCACTGATCGTTTCGGTCAGGAGCTGGCTGTATGTCGTTTCCTTATCCGTCACAAAGGTATGACGGGTATTTTCTGTCTCTTCTGTCAGTCTGGTATTTTCTGCATCATAGGTATAGGCTGTGACTGTTCCGTCTGCAGCTTTTGTCTCTATAAGACGGTTTCTGCAGTCGTAGGTGTAATCTCCCATTTCGCCGTTAAGCGGTCCGTGAAGCATATTTCCACGTTCGTCATAGGTCACCTTTTCCCCATTGTAAGTAGCAAGCCTGTTGTCCTTGTCATAGGTCATGACTGCATGACCGATAGCTGCTGTATCTGCTGTTCCACCGATCTTTATGATATTGCCTGCGCCGTCATAGGTGTAGGTATAGCTGTGCAGGAGGCTGCCATCCGCATTTTTGTCCGTCTGTGCACTCAGACGGTCTGCTTTATCATAAGAATAGCTCTCTTCCGTACCGTCTGCACGCTTGAGTCCCGTGCATCTGCCCTTTTTATCATATGTGTAAGTATTTACACTGCCGTCCGGTTCTGTCACGGTAAGCAGATCACCACACTTATCATAGCTGTAACGGACGATTTCACCGCCCGGATAGGTCAGGCTGATACGGTTTCCAAGCTCATCATAGCTGTAGCTTACCGTCTTTCCGTTTGCATCCGTAACAGACGTGACACGGTTTAAGGCATCAAAGCTTCTTTTGACCGTTGTTGTCCTGCCATTCTGCTGCTCGGTTACCTTTGTGATGTTACTGTTTGCATCATAGGTATAAGTGATCCTGCCAAGTGCATCCACTTTGGTAAGGATCCTGCCAAGTGCGTCATAGGTATAATCCGTCTTGGCATCTGCGGTTTTCTCACTTGCCAGAAGTCCCTGTGCATTGTAGGTATACTCTGTCTGTGTATCCGCTGCAGTTCTTACCCGGCTGATCCTGCCTGCACTGTCATATTGATAGGCTGTTTCATTTCCCAGAGGATCTGTCACCGATGCGATCTGCCTGTTCCGGTTGTATGCAATGCTGCTGATCCCCTGTAACGGATCTTTGCTCTCTTTCAGCATACCATCCTGCGTATAGGTATACAAGTACTCTGTTTCCTGTCCGCTGCCACAGGCTGTCCTGTGACGGATCAGATTATCCTGTGCGTCATAGGTATAAGCTTCTTTTCCTGCTGCATCACTTGTCTCTGTCAGTCTGTTCAGGGCGTCATAGGCATATTCTGTAACATTTCCCATGCAGTCTGTTTTACTGATACAATTTCCGTAATCATCATATCTGTAGACCGTCCTGCTGCCTTCAGCATCTGTTGTGGTCAGGATATTTCCCGCTGCATCATAAGTATAACGGTTTGAGATCTTTCCTGCTTTGGTCAGTACAGACTGCTCTGTCATTCTGCCCGCCATATCATAAGTCATTTCCGTGACTGTGCCCATCGCATCTGTCCGTTTTATACAGTTGCCGGCCGCATCATAGGCATAGCTTTCACTATTGCCTCTGGCATCTGTCTGCCTGATCAATCTGCCATGGATATCATATGCATAAGTGATCCTGTTACCAAGGGCATCTGTCTGTTCGGTCAGATTTCCAGCCTTGTCATAAACATAGCTTTCGGTATTGCCGTCCTGATCGGTCACCGTACTTAACAGTCCGTCATTGGTATAAATATACTGCAAAACTGTTCCGTCCGGGTTTTGTTTTTTCAATATTTTCCCATATGTATCATTTGTATAGAAGGTTGTCAGACCGTTTTCTGTTATGGAGGTAACATATCCATTTTTATCATACGTATAGACGGTATTAGCACTGACTGCACCGGATACTGACAAAAGCTGCCCTGCCGCATCATAGCTGCTCAGTTCTTTTTGTCCCGCTCTGTCTGTTTCTGTTACATTTCCTTCCGTATCATAGGCATATGTCGTTATAATGCCTGCTGCATCTGTTTTTCGGATCAGTCTGCCAGCCACATCATACTTGTAATGGATCTCCCTGTCATTTGTTTTCTCAGTTAGCAGCCTGCCTTCTGCATCATAGGTATATTCGGTCCGGATTCCTCTTGCATCTGTCTGCGAAAGCACCCGTCCCATCTGATCATATACACAACCGGAAGTATTTCCGAGCGCATCCGTTGTCTTAATGAGATTTCCATATTGATCATAAGCGTATTTTGTGCAGTTACCCAGTCTGTCTGTTACACTGGTCCTGTTTCCGTATGTATCATAGGTATAGAACTCTGTTCCAAGCCCTTCCGTTTCCATGCTGCGCAGTGTTCCATCCGGATTATATGTATAATGACGCACTTCTGAAAGGGCTGAGATATATTCGCTGATCCTGCCCTTTTCATCATAACGGTAGGTTCCGGCGGTTCCTTCCCCGGATGCAATATTTACCGGATTGCCATCTGTATCATAGCTGATCTGCGCCTGCTGTCCTGTCGCAGTTTCCTGCTTCGTCAGGTTTCCGTCTGCATCATAGGTATACGCTGTGGCTTTTCCATCCGGCTCTATTTTCTTTATCAGTCTTCCTTTTTCATACAGGTAAGAGGTCTCTGCTCCATTCTCATCTGTTTCTGATAAAATATGCTCAAACAGATCGTAATAATAGGTTCTGACTGCTCCATCTCTTTTTTTGATTTCTGTCCTGCCTACGCGGGAAGTAGGTTCTGTGTAAGTAAGTTCTGCATATCTGTCATCGCCCGCCTCTTTCTGCCGGATCACTCTGCCTGCTTCATCATAGCTGTTTTCCACCAGAACAGTTCCCATTGGGCTGACAACAGTCAGCATACATCCTTTTTCATCATAGGTATAAGTCGTCAGATTTCCTTCTTCATTCCGGTAACCGGTAAGGCAGTCATTTTCATCGTATGCAAAGCTTACGCCTCTTCCATGAGAATCTCCGGCGTTTACCAGCCTGCCATTTGTGTCATAGGAAAGTGTCACAGTTTCATCTGTTGTCCGGTTATGGATCGTAAGTGCTTCCTCGGTTCTTTCATAGCTGATCACCTGCCCATTCGTATCTTCTCTTTTATATAACACACCTTCTTTATCAAAATACCATTTATTTTCCTCGGAATCTGTCAACCGATAGCTGCCATCTTTATCTTTTGTAATCCACACATTCGGATCAGCTTCCGATACATAATTTCCGGGGAATGCGTGATCGGGTACATTTATAATATCCACTGTCTTTATACTGCCTGTTACTGCTGTTTTATCGCTTTCCAGCTCCTCTGCAGTTGCAAGGGCTGCCATTTCAAAATACTCTTCTTTCGTCTCCCATGTATGCAGTACGATTTTTCCGTGCTTTTCTGAGATATTATACTCATAACTGTGACGGAAGCCTCTGCCTGCCTCTCCGATCTCAGCAGCCTTCCGGGAATCATAAGACAGATCTAAAAGGCTGTCTCCTTCACTGTTCGTAAAAGCATGGATTTCCTGTGTAAATGCACCTGTCGCCACATTGACCGGATCGCCGTAATAGGTGGTTCCGTCCTCATTTACATACATTTTATGGTCGGCGGACATATTTCGGATCGGAGCAATGATAAGTGTAACGCCCAGATTCTCCCCTTTTAGTATCTCTGCCTTTGTCTCTACCAGCTCCAGATAGTGCTTTTCATCCTCAGGAGCGATTTCCATCTGCAGTTTGCCTGTAATGCTTTGTCCGGATCGCAATATACCCACATTTAATACATCCTGCCCTCTGACCAGTGGAACAGCAGTATTCTGAGTGCCCTCCGCGATAACATATTGCTGTGTATCTTCTTCTGCTTCTCCAAAGGTCGTCTTCACATTGTAAAAATCGTGATCCGACCTGTTCTGCAGGGAAAAATAAATATAAGACTCTTCTCCATAAAAAACAGCACTGTCCGGCTGTACGATCATATACAGTCCTTCTCCCGCACTGACAGTTACATCCTGTTTTGCAACAAATTCCCGATGGATCGGTACATGGAACGGCTCCATATTAGCACTGAAATCTGCCCGAATCTCATAGCTTCCGCTTTTATCGCCTTTTACGATCCAGCTTGCCAGTGCACACTCCTGTCCCTCTATATCACCAAGCTCCTTTGTCATTGTCTGCCCGGATTTTGTTGCTGCAAGTGAGAGTCCCCCCGGCAGAGAAAGGGTTGCGGAGGACTGGGATAATGTGAATCCACTGTCCGCCTGATTGATAACCGCGAGCTGTACATTATACATATCCTTTAACCAGGAAACGGTCTGTTGTGTATTTACATAGATCAGTGCCTGCGGCTGTGGCTCTTCATTTTCTGCTTCAGGTTCTTTACAGATAACCTGAATACTTCCCCCGTTGCCCTCTGCTGTATATGTGCGGAAGCCGCCACCTCTACTACTTCCCTTTTTTAATGTGCCTGCTGACATACCGCTGAATACAACCGGTATAGGGCGTTCTTCATACCCCAGTGTTACGGAGAATGTATAGGTATGCAGGTTTTCCGGATCTGACAGATCCACGCCTGCCTCTATGATCTCCTCAAGCGTCATCCGATGGAAAGTCAGGTTTCCTGTTACCACTTCCCCGGAAGGGAGGCAGATCTTCTTTTGCAAAATTTCACCCTTGCTGATCGTGATCTGCTCCTGTTTTGGCAGATAACCTTCCGTAAACGCTGCTATTTCATAGGTTCCAGGCTCAAGTATAAGCTCTGCTGCACCGTTTTGATCGGTTTTTGTACGAAATGCTTCCTGTCCTGATTCATCCGCACTGATATACAGATCTGCACTGGCAAGAGGACTTCCATCAGATCCCATCACTGACAACTGCAGCTTTCCGTTCTGCTCCGCGTCCTTTACTTCTATTGTACCATAGGTACTGTTTTTATTTCCTGCCTGATCCGCAACTGTCAGCGTTACTGTATAGGTTCCGGCTTTTTTATAAGTGTGAACAGGCTTGCTTCCTGTCTGTTTTGCGCTTTCGTCTCCAAAATCCCACGTATAGGATTTGATCCTGACATTATCCGTTGAACCTGTTCCATCCAGATGTGATGCAACTCCGGTCAGTCCTGTCATGTTCTGCGGCAAAACAGCTACCGGCGCAATGGTATCAACACTGCTGGCATGGTTGTATTCTGTACTGCTTTCACTGTAATTTCCGTTTTCGTCATAGCTTCTGACTTTGTAATAATAAACCTTTCCCGGTTTTGCGGTCGTATCCTCATAGCTGCCTTCCGTTGTGCTCTTTACACAGGTAAATTCTTTTTCGCCATATTCTTTTCTGTAAATCTCATACAGTTCTGTGCCCGTATCCGCTGTTCCATACTGCAGATCTATCCGGAAGCTTCCTGGTTTTGTTGTAAGTTCCGGTTTCTGAGGCGGGGTCAGATCAAAGGTATAGTTTTTCGTAAATGCCTCACTGTAATTTCCTGCTTCATCTATCGCGATCGCTTTGATCTCATATGTGATATTTTCTGATAATTCTTCTGTCTGCATGGCTGCAGTTTTATACTGCTGTCTTCCGGATGCAGGAAGATCAGCAAATACAATCCAGTCTTTTTCACCGCCCAGCTCCCTGTAGGAAAGCTGTATCTGTGACAGTCCTGCATTATCTGCTGCCAACACAGTAATAGCCGGATCAATGCCAAGTGTTTCTGTGTCAGCAGGTCCGATTCCGTATATAACCGGCCGCTCTTTATCCTGCTCTGCCACAGCAGTGATTTCTTCCGAGTATTCGCCCTCATTTCCAGCCTGATCGATGGCAGATATTTTGTAGGTGTAGCTGTTGCCCGGTTTCACATCCGTATCATAGGTATTCAGTATGGAAGCCTCTCTTATTTTTCTAAAGGAGCTGCCATACTTTTTGTAAACTCTGTACGCCTGAATGTCTGTTTCTCCTGATTCTTCCCATGTCAGTCCGATACAGCCGTCCGTATCCGTAACACGTACTTTTTTTACCTGCTGCGGCGGTGTATGATCGATCGTATATACGATCTCCACCTGCTTTTCTTCCTCTGTCAGAGCATTATGATTGCCTGCTGCATCATATACCTCAAATCGAACGCCAATCTCTCCTTCCGGCATTTTTCCCGTATCCCATAAATAACTGAAGCACTTCCTGCTTTCCATCTCGTCTGCCCTGACTTCTGCCAGCACAGTATACTCTTGTCCATCTGTCGTATAAGAAAATACTGCCTTGTCAAGTGTGGCATTATCTTCTGCCTGTATTTCCAACCGGATCTGTTTGCCATAAGACCCTTTTACGGGACCGATCCTCTTTATAACTGGACTGACCGTATCCTGCACTGTAGTCAGTGTGATCTCATCCGATTCTTCCCCTCTGTTTCCAAGATCATCATATCCAGCCACACGGAAAGTATACTCTGTCTGTGGCTGCAGATTTTTGCAGTCATATCCAAGACTGTCTGTTATTTCCGCCACCTTCTCCCAGAATATGCTGCCATCCTTTTCTGTCTTTCTTTCTACCAGGAAATATGCAAAATCCGTTTCCGTAACATCTTCCCATCGCAAGCGTATCACAGATGCCAATGTATCACATTTAGCCATCTTGATTTTGGCGATACCTGTATTATCAATTTCATACCGTCTTTGGAACAGATTCTGGCTTACATTTCCCGCACAGTCCCGTGCTTCCGCCTTTACAAAATATTGTCCGTCTTCATAGCCCGTTGTGTCCAACACACAGGTTGCTTTATTGTTCTCCGCCTGCACTTTTGCCAGTTCTGTCCATGGATTCTCACTGTCTTCTCTAATGTAGAAAACAAAGCTGTCTATCTTTCGGTTATCATACCCTTCCGCACTGATCTGCAGTTTACCATTTACTCTTCCAGGATCCGGTGACAGAGCCGTCAGCTTCGGCGCAATTGTATCCTCTGTTACCTGCAATGCCTGCGTACAATCACTGGGCTTGCTTTTCCGTCCATATACATCTACTGCAGACATTCTGTACCGGTAACTGTGACCGGCTGATACGGTTCTGTCCATATATGCCCGGCACATAGGATCCTCTATCGTTTCCAATGCATCATAATTGCCTGCGTCTGTACTCCTGTAAACAATATAGCCGGCGATATCCGCACTGTCAGAAAAATCCCAGGTCAGAAGGATCACATCTTCTTTTAACTGCGCCTCTACTTGTTTTGGTGGATCCGGTATTGTCCGGTCAATCGTACAGATAACCTCCTCTTCCGCCTGATTGCCATCTCTGTCCGTCAGCACTGCTTTGATCCTAATCTCTTTATTCCCTGTTCCGGCAAATTCCGGCAATTCCCAGTTCATAGCTGCCTGCAGATAATTTCCCCCATAGCGGCTCTGCCAAACCGGCTCTTTATTTATTTTCTGCCAGTTTTTCTTTCCTTCTTCTGTCCAGTAAAAGTCAGCATAATTTCCAGAGCTGTTACCTGTATTTTCAAAAATTACCTGCAGTGTTGTTTCCTTTGCTGCAATAGAAGTCTGATCTGCAGGTTTAAGCTCTGTAATATACGGCATCTTCACAAAAGCTTCCCGTATCTGACTTTCTTCTGATTCGTTTCCTGCCAGATCAAATGCTTTTATGGTATAACGGTATAAAACATATTCCTGCAGTCCATTTTCCAGATCCTTTCCATAATCTGTGTATTGCGGCTTAGCTGTCTCTGCGATCTTCTTTCCATCCCTGTATACAAAATAGCCTGCAACACCCACGTTATCCTTTGCTCCACTGTATCCAAGCGTAACCGAAGAACCGGTTCTTGTATGCACCCACACATCCGTCGGGGGCGTCGGTGGTGTCAGATCTGTTGCAACATATATTTCTATGGGCTCTGTCTGAGCGGCATTTCCAAATATATCCTGCACCTGTATATAGTAAACATATGTACTCTGTTGAAGTACAGCGGTATCCGTAAATTGATAGCTGTCCTTTCCATTGTTTTTGACAGAGCAGATTTTTCGATAAGCTTCTTCCATATCATTTCCACTGACCGCCTTTCTGTAAACCTGATATACAGCACAGTCCTCATCTGCGCTCCGGTTCCATGTCAGTGTGATCTTTGCATCCTTCTCACTTCCCGTCAGCTCCGGTAATGCCGGCGGTGTTCTGTCAAGATGCAGTGTAAGCTCCTGCTGTGCTGCATTCCTGTCTTCATCAAGCACAACCACACGGACACGGATATCTGCATCCTCCAAAAAGGCAGAGGTATCCCAATAAATCCGAGAAGTTGTATTGGCAATAAACGGAGACACCGAGGTTGTCCCGATCAGTTCCCAGCTATCTGTGTCCGGTTTGTAATAGCTGCAGGTAATCGTCTTCTTTCCTGCTTCCGCATAATTGAGAAGTGTTACATCGATTTCGGATTTCTGTTTACCGATCCGAGCTCCATTCTCCGGTGTTATATTTAAAATGACGGGCAGGGTTACCAGACAGGATAACTTGTTGCTTTTTTCCGCTTCGTTCCCTGCCTCGTCCACTGCCGCAACCTCATATTGATAGCTCTGATCCGGCTCTACTTCTTCATCCCGGTAGTTTAATTTATCAGAGATTTCTGTCAGCAGTTCTCCGTTTTTATAAATACGATATGCTTTAACTCCCACATTGTCGGTTGCTGCCTTCCAGCTAACTGTCACTGCACTGCCACTGCTGCTTTTGACCGCTATGGTTGTCTTTGACGGTGCTTCCAGATCCGGCGGTGTTGTTACTTTGATCTCGTCAGAATACGCACTCTGATTATCCACATCATCTACTGCATATATTCTGTAAGATATCGTCTGTTCCGGTTTTAAACCTGTTATTAACCGGCTGCTTACTATGTTATGCCCGGATAACATTCTCCAGTAAGCTTCTCCTTCATTTTTACTCTCTACAATATAATATTTTAAATCGGGCTCCGTTGTCTGATCCCAGCTTAGTCTGACCGTTGTACAGGTAACCTCTGCATGTATTCCCGCAGGTACAGCCGGTGGTGTATTGTCTATGATCAGCTTTGCAGTCTTTTCATCACTTTTATTCCCTGCACGATCTTCCGCATATGCGGTCAATAGGTAATCACCGTCTTCATATTTCCGCGTATCTATGGTTACATCTTTGCTGTACCCATTTACCCCCGATACCACCTCATAAATCGTATTTTCTGTATCATTCTCCCGTTTTCCAGTGATAACAAATCTATTCACATTTCTGTTATCTGTCGCATACAGCCGAACAGTTGTAATTTCCCTATTTTTTTCTTCTCCTATTACTCTAAAAGACTTTAGAACAGGGGCTTGTGTATCCGGATGCTTATAAACAGCCGGTATCTCCGTCTTATCACTTTCATTTTCAAAGGCATCTATTGCGGTCACTGCATAAATATAGGTTTTTCCGTCCTGTACGGTTGAATCATAATAATTGTTCCACCAGCGCTCTGCAAGTTTCTTATATATCTCTGTGTTTTCTTCTCTCCTATAGATACCATAGTATTTTGCATCAGCTATCTTATCCCATTCCAGATAAATGTTTTCTTCATTCTCCACCACTGTCACAGCAGGCTGTTCAGGCGGCGTCCGGTCTAAATGCAATGTAATTGATTCCGCTGTCACACCTCCATCTATATCTGTCAATTCTGCATATACCGTGATGTCCTGCTCCTGTTTAAATTTAGACAGATCTATTGGATACTCTTTCGTATATCGGTATTTCCCCTCAAACCAATTGTCTTTCCATTTTGTCAGGCTTTCCTTTACTACTTCTGTTTCTGTATCAGCTACCGGATCATGATAATATATTCTAAACTGATTATCATTGAAGCCCGGAACCCAATTCATATATGGTGTAATGGTAACCGTTTTTCCAACAGCAGACCCATTTTCCGGTAATACCTTATAAAATGCCAAAGGCTCTGCCTTTGCCGTAATTTCTTTTCCCTTTGCAGATTCCCATCCGGCCTCATCTATCGCCGTAATATAATAAGTCGCTTCTTCATTGGCATACTTTTCTTCAATCCGCACTTCAGTTTCTGTTACTTCTTTTATACATGCTCCATTTCGATATACCTTATAGGACGCAATCTTCCCGTTATCCTTCGGTTCCTTCCATGTCAGATAAACGGCTTTCCCTGTTATCTTCTCCAACAAAAGGCTGTCTACCGGATCCGGTGGGATTTCATCAGACCGCAGATCCACAAAATTAGCTACTTTGCTATTGCTCCCTACATGTATAGTTTGCAAAAGATCTCCGCATGCTCTGAGCATATGGTTTTTTCTTGATCTGAATCCATAACTCAAATTGATTGTCCCATATACATCCAATGTTCCGTCTGTTAATAAACCATAATAGTCTGTGAAGTACATGCAATCACCGGATACAGAAACATGATCTTCCCCATGCTGCATCTGCAAGCCATAATTGTATTTATTATCATATACCTTTAAATCACCATGAATCTCTATATCACAGCTTTCGCAATCCAAACTGCCTTTTTGAATAAGCAGATAGCCTTCTGTTTCCAGATTTCCGCTTACTCTGATTCTGCCATCCACAAGCATATTGCCCTCTACATACAGCTTTCCCTGTCCGGTAACAATTGCTATATCACTACAGGTAAAATCCCCCTTAATTGTCAACATATGCCCATCCAGATACAGCTTCTTTCCCCTTAATACATAATCCTCTGAAAGTATGACATCTCTTGTCAATCTGATATAATCATCATCATAAATGAGCTCCGGTATATTTTCACTGACTGTTCCCTCACTGACACTTCCCCCGCTGACAGCCGGAGTCTTTTCTTCTTCATCCCACTTCGATGTTTTCACATCAAAATTCATCTGTCGTTTTACCGCTATACCCGATCCAAAACCCCATAATGTATCCTCACATGCTACCAGATTTTTTATTTTGTAGCGATAATCTACTCCTGACAGTATATATGCAAATGCAGGATCCTCATTATAAAGAGGAGTGATTTCATATAAATAGCCTCCTTGATTATTAAGCATATAGTATTCATCCCGTATCTCAACCCATTCCCCATAACCGCTTTCTAACGAGCAGTAAAAATTTGTGTTACAGCGGTTCCATGTAATTGCATCTATTGAATACCAGAAACATGCTTCAAAATAACATAAAAACATATCATTTTTATATCTGCTTTCTGCATAACATGATTCATAGTATTCTTTATGGGCATCTATAGACGATACCAGCTTTCCATCCAACTGTAATGTATTGATCGTATTAGCCACCGGATCTGTCACGATCAGCTTATTCTGTGCACAGCACAGGCTGTTGCACGCTTTTATATCTGCCTCTGTTTCTATCTGTGTAAAGCTTTTACCATCCTGACTTCTCCACAATGCAAATGAATCCATATCCTGATACTGACATTGGCTAAAATTTTCCCCATCCGATGCCAGATACCATGCATTATCTCCATAAGTCATAGCTGTGACCAGCCGGTTTCCAAAATCAATACGCTCCCAGACTTTTCCATCCACGCTTCTCAAAAAAATGCCTTTTATTCCATACAGATAGAATGCATTGTTTATAAATTTCATCTGCAGCATTTTATAGGTGTCATTCGTTTCACCATTTGTCCCCGGTAATAACCCTGTCTGTGTCCAAGTCATTGCATCATCCGAAATATAGAAAACACCTGCGTTGTTCAATAAGGCAAAAACACCATTCCCATAAGCCGCTGCCACCGGCTCTCCCGTATTAGTTTCAAACACCTCCCAGTCAGTGTAAGCTCTTGCCTGCGTCTGTGTCGTCGTAATCGGTATGCTGGTACAGAAAATGGCTATGATACATAAAATCGCCAGATATCTTCTTCCCATTTGTTTTCTCATTTTTCTTTTGTGTTCCTGTCTCATACTGTCCCCCTGTTATCTCGATTCTCCATATATAAAATTACAGCAATAGCAAACCTAAACATGTTCATTTTGCTATTGCTGCATTATGTGTGTTTGTTATCCTGTTCTCCATTTTACCCTCCGGATTGCCGAACCACATCCTGGATAGATATATTACACCACGGATACGATATGGGATAATTATCGAGTCTGGGGTTCGGCGATCTGTTTGCTTATTTTCGTCTTTTGTATTCTTGACTTGCATTAACCGATCAGTTTAAAAAGCCACCAAAGAATCGAGCAGTCCAATAACATACGTCCAACCCCCTTTACGTAAAATAAGCAGGTCAGCACAATGCTTAACCTGCTTTTATTTTATCTTGTTCGTTTTTTGATTGCGATGCCGTTCAGCCCAAAATCGCTACCGTTCAGCCCAAAACAGTCGTTTCACAGTTCATTTCCGGTATGATGATCTCTGTGATGAACCGGTTTCCTTCCACTCTTGCTTCATAAACACCACCGTTCTGCTCTATACTCATTTTGGCATTTTCAATACCAAATCCATGATCTCCTTCTGTCTTTGAAGAAATAAAGACACCTTTTTCTTTTACCGGGTTTTGTTCAAAGTAATTTTGAATAACAACATATAATGCATCATTCAAATATTTCACCTGTACCGTTATCTCTTTCTGCTTCGTTTTCTCCGCCGCTTCAAAAGCATTGCAAAGCAGGTTGTAAAATATTGTACAGATATCATAATTTGACAGAGTAAATGGACTCTGTAATTTTCCATGCCATTCACAATGTACCTCTTTATACTTGCATGACAGATCATTTAAAATTGCCGACACCATTTCATTTCCTGTATTGATATCAAATCCTGTACGCTCCAGAGAATGACTTATTTTTTCAAGATATTCCTGCAGTTCCCCATATTGTCCCTGTTTTCCCAATATTGTCATACAATACAGATGATTTTTGATATCATGGCGGAACGCCCGTATTTCCTTATTCTTTTCCAGAAGCAATGTATAATAATTTGCCTGCGCGTCCAGTATTTTTCTGTTCATATCCTGTTCGCGCTTCAAATATTCATTTTCGCCCGTTTTATGAAACAGCAGTCCGCCAATGATCAGAAAAATAATGCCGCTGCAGATAAGTCCTCCCAGCCAGAGGTTATGGTAAATTGCCTTATATTCATTCATCATTGACAGTTGTGCACAGGTCAGATAAATGAGAGATGCCCCACCACCCAGTATATATAGTGATGCATATGCAGGCGTCGGCAAATGTATCTCCTCCCGATTTTTCTTTCGCAGCACGCCATATATGACTAACAAACCGATCAGCGTTACACTGTTTATTACAGTATACAAGAGAATATTTCCTTGTATCTGCTCCATTGTGAGGCCCAGACAGCGGATAAATACCAGTGAATTTAAAATGTCCAACATACTCACAACAATATAAATGACCGGAATCATCCAGATCTTTCTATATTCTGCCGCATTCAGGCATAATGTGAAGACCGTCAAAATGACAAAGAGCACAGACCGATTCATATTTTCCCGAAAAACAGTCAGTGTCGTAAGCAGCAGCACAGCCGCCAGATAAAAGAAAAACACTTTTCTCTTCTGCTTTATTTTAAAAATTCCGGCTGATGCTATATATGTCTTCAGGAACTCTACCGTAAACAGCAATACATTTGAAATGATCATCCCTTTTTCCTCTTTCTATAAATAGATTGCATGTTTCTTTATATACTCCATAAATGCTTTCCTTACCTCCTGCTGTCTTCGGCGGGATAAGGGAATGCGCGGCTGCAGTTCCTGCAGCACAACCTCCTGATTGCCTACATAGCGGATCGCACGCAGTGCTACCACATAGGATTTATGCGTCTGGGTAAATTCAGCCGGATCGAGCGTTTCATAAATCTCCCGCATGGACGATCTGACTACCAGCTCTCCTGTCTTTGTCACGATATAAGTTTCATTATGTACGGCCTCCAGATACAGAATATCCCGGATCCTGATCCGAAATACCTTTTCTCCGGTCAGCACCAGATACTGCTGCTGAAGCTCCTCCTCTGCCGCACAAAGTGCTTCTTCAAGCTGATCTTCCCGAACCGGCTTTTGTAAATACCGGAATGCCCTGACTTTAAAGGCATCCTGCATATAATCGGTATAGCCGGTTAGAAATATCACTTCTCCGTCATATTGCAGCTCCTTTAATTTTGCTGCCAGCTCCATTCCGCTTGCCGGCGGCATCTCAATATCTAAAAAGACCAGATCATATTGGTTAAATGTATCTAACAGTCCCTCTCCTATGAGATACATTGTCACAATACAATCCGGTCTGTGCGCTTCTAAAAGCTTTTTCAGTTGCTCCATGATGATCTGTTCATCATCACATATGGCTATATGCAGCATATTTATCACTTCCTGTTCAATCTGTCTGTATATTCCTTATATTACCAGTTCATAAAGAAATAGCAACTTTTTTTCTATTACAAATTTGTAATTTATTGCTCCACAGAAGTGATATTATTTATGTTTTAGTTTATCTCTCCAGACTGCCTGCTGCTCCATGACAAAGGAAATCCCAAGCGTCGCCAGCGGCAAAAGAAGCACCATGTAATAATAGATATAGCGCGATTTTGCTTCCCACAGAAGCTGGAACAAAAAGCCGCCGATCAGGAGCAGTGCCAGCACACAGAACAGATACTGTTCTAACATTCCTTTCTTTCCGGCTTTTCCTGTCAGGAGTCTGATACACCCCAAAAAGGCAAGCAGGTACAGTAAAAACTGATAGCTGTTCATATATGACAGATAAGGCTGATACCGGTTACCAAACATTAACTGGTATTTTCCATTGGATATCTGCTCGGTATCAACACTTGCGCGGAGTACCAGAAGAGATTCCGCCGTCGGCTCGTTCCACTGGCTGAGTGCTTTCCCTTTATAAAAGGCAAGACAGGCTTTGGGATTTTTTCCAAATTTCCGGATCCGCTCTGCCATGTAAGCTTTGGCTTCCCGGTCTACTGCTTCCGCATCATAGCCGCACTCTGCATACAGCTCCGGTCCGTAACCGTTATACCAGCCGTTCCCCCGGATATCCTCCATCATGCCCATAGCGATCCATGCAGATACCGGAATCCCATCTGAAACCTTTTCTCCCGCCCGCAGCTCATACTGCCATGTCACAAGCCCTCTGCCGGCAAATACAGCTGCAAAGGTCACAAGGATAGCTGCAAGCAACCATTTATCCCATTTTCTGATCATCATCAGCAGCAAAACAATTGCCACTGCGATCAGTACGATCATGGCATTTGCCCGGCATATGACCATCAGACATGCAAAAGCCGCCAGCCACAGCATACGCAGCTTTTTCCGATCACCCAGAAAGGATGCAAGCTGCCATAAAAAGGCAAAGGTAAAGCAGATTGCCAGAGCTTCTCCGTATAAAAAGGGCAAATACAGATAGATCGGCAGATACAACAGATAGCAGACAGAAAAGCTGCTGCTCTGCCGGATAGCATGCAGTTTTTTCAGAAAAAGTTGTCCGAAGACAAGTCCCGCCGTCATAGCAAGCAGATTGGCAAAAACAAGTGCCTTTACGTTCCATACACCGGTCAGACGAAAAACAAGCTCCGTATACAAGGTCAGTCCGAGCTGATAAGGATACTGGTCCAGATAACCGCCTGCCTGCAGCGGACTGTAATCTCCTTCTATGAACTTTGCCGCGCTGTCACAAATATACCATGGATCGCTTCCCGCCTGATAGACAGTTCCGTCCTGTATAAAGAGAAAGGCTGCCAGCACAAACATAAGGGCAAGCAGTGCCTGCAGCAGCTTCTGTTTCCGATAATTAACCTGTCTGATTCCATAAGAGACAAGTAACAGCAGAAAAAACAAAGCTGCTGCTCCCACCACCGTTTTCCAGACAGAATCCTTCTGCGGGGTTGCAATCTCCAGATATTCCACCGGGAAAAGATAGGAATAACGGAGCGCATACAAACTAAGCCCCAGCAGGATCAGACCTGCCAGAGCTATGATACATTTCATAAAAATGTCTGTTATTTTTTCTTTCATGCAGACTCCCTTTTCTTCACAACGGTACAAGTATATCGTATCTTAAGTAACCGTTGCGGATACTTGTCCGGTTATTTACGGACGATATTTTAGCTTGTATACAGTTGTGCATAAAAGCCCTTCTTTGCCAGAAGCTGTTCATGGTTACCCTGTTCAATGATATTTCCGTCTTTCATCACAAGGATCAGATCCGCATCTTTGATCGTAGACAGTCTGTGCGCCACGATAAAGCTTGTTCTGCCTTCCATCAGACGTGTAAAGGCACTCTGGATCTTCAGCTCTGTTCTCGTGTCGATGGAAGAGGTTGCTTCATCCAGAATCAGCATAGGCGGAAGTGCCAGCATGATACGGGAAATACACAAAAGCTGCTTCTGTCCCTGTGAAAGCATACCGCCGTCTTCTCCGATCACCGTATCATACCCCTTTGGCATACGGCGGATAAACGGATCAGCATAGGCTGCCTTTGCCGCTTCTATCATTTCCTCATCAGTTGCCTCCGGCTTACCCATTTTGATATTGTCACGGATCGTACCGGATTTCAGCCATGTTTCCTGCAATACCATACCATAGGAAGAACGCAGGCTCTTTCTTGTCATATCACGGATATCTGTCTGATCGACGCAGATCTTACCGCTGTTTACATCATAAAAACGCATCAGCAGGTTGATGATCGTTGTCTTACCACAACCTGTGGGCCCTACGATCGCAATATTTTGTCCCGGCTGTACCTGAAGGTTGAAATCCTGAATCAGCTGCTGCTCCGGTGTGTAGGAGAAATATACATGTTCTGCCGTTACATTGCCCTTTGCATCTGACAGCACAGCTGCATCTTCCGCATCCGGGATCTGGGACTTCTCCTCGATCAGTTCAAAAATCCTGCCCGCACAGGCAATGGCATTCTGCAGCTCCGTAATGACTGCGGATACATCGTTAAACGGCTTTGTATATTGATTAGAGTAGCTTAAGAAGCTCGACAAAAGTCCTACTGTCATCTTTCCGCCGATAACGGCAAATGCACCTGTCAGTCCGACGCCTGCATATACAAGAGCGTTGATAAAACGAGTACTTGGGTTTGTCAGGGAAGAATAAAAGATTGCTTTCAGCGAACATTTCTGCAATCTGTCATTGATCTCGTCAAAGCGGGCGATTGCTTCCTCTTCCTGTCCGAATGCCTTTACGACCTTGGCATTTCCGATCATTTCATCGATCAATGCTGTCTGCTCTCCTCTGGTTACCGACTGCTCACGGAACATCGTATATGTGTGTGTTGCAATAAAGTTGGCAACAAACAACGAAAGCGGTGTTACCACAACAACCACACAGGTAATGCCGACATTGAGTGTCAGCATGATGATCAGTGTCCCCAGAATGGTCACAATACCGGTAAAGAGCTGTGTAAAGCCCATCAGAAGGCCATCCGCGAACTGATCCACATCAGTGATCATACGACTGACGATCTCACCGTAAGAATGCGAATCTATATATTTCAACGGCAGATTCTGCAGCTTGTCAAAGGCTTCCTTCCGGATATCCCGTACTACATGATAGGTTACTTTATTATTGATCTGGTTCATGATCCACTGCAGAACAGCCGTGATCAGAACAAGGACACCGATCGCAAACAGATAGCCCTTGATCGGTCCGAAATGCACACCGGTCTCTACGATCTGGTCAATGGCACGGCCGACCAGGATCGGTACATATAGGGTCAGTACAACAACCGCAATAGAAAAGAGGAAGGATAACAGGATCAGCATTCTGTAATGTTCCAGATATTTCCAGACTTTTTTCAGAACATCTTTCTGTTTCATTTTACTCCACTCCTTTCTTATACTGGGATTCAAAGATCTCACGGTAGATCTCACATGTCTTTAACAGTTCGTCATGCTTTCCTTTTCCGACCAGCTTACCATCGTCAAGCACAAGGATCCGGTCTGCATCCATAATGGCATTGGTACGCTGCGACACAATAAACACAGTCGGATGATCGGGCATCCGGCGGATCGCTTTTCGGAGGTTGGCATCCGTTGCCATATCCAGTGCGGAAGCACTGTCATCCAGAATAAGGATCGGCGCATGCTTCATGATCGCACGGGCGATCGTCAGTCTCTGTCTTTGTCCGCCGGATAAGTTTTTACCCGCCTGGGAGATCTGCCCGTTCAGTCCGCCTTTGACACGCACAACATCCGCAGCCTGCGCGATCTCAGCCGCCTCCTGCATCTCTGCTTCCGTTGCATCACGTTTTCCCCATTTCAGGTTCTCTGCGATCGAGCCCTGGAACAATACTGCCTTCTGTAGCACCATGGCAACCTGTCTCTGCAGTTCTTTTTTCGTATAATTCTTTACATTCTTGCCATCGATCAGGATCTTTCCCTGTGTTGCATCATAATAACGCGGAATCAGATTGACAAGCGAACTCTTACCGGAACCTGTTCCGCCGATAATACCGATGATCTCTCCCTTTTTCGCCGTAAAGGAAACATCTGAAATAGCAGCCTCACTGTCTGCATGATAAGCCAGTGACACATGATCGAACACAACCGCATTTTCCGGATCTGTCACTTCTGCTTCCGTTTCTTTTTCCTGCCATTCCATGGAAGAATGGATATCAAATACATCTGAAATTCTGTTTGCACTTGCCAGTGCTTTATTGATCGTCACGATCAGATTTGCGAGCTTGATCAGCTCGACAAGGATCTGTGACATATAGTTATACAGTGCTACCACCTGACCCTGTGTCAGAATACCCTTCTGTACCTGCAGTGCACCTGTCCAGATGAGCACGATGATTGCAAAGTTGATGATGACATAGGTCAGCGGGTTGGTCAGTCCTGAGATAGAACCGGACTTTTTCTGCATTCTGGTCAGTTCTTCGTTTTTCTGTCTGAAACGTGCCAGCTCTTCGTCCTCCTTACAGAAGGCGCGGATCACACGGATACCTGTCAGGTTTTCTCTGGCGGTCAAAAGGACATCGTCCAGCTTTGCCTGTACGGATTTCATCATCGGGATATTCAGATACATGATGCCAAAGACAACGATCGATAACAGAATGATCGCACCGACAAAGCTGAGTGCTGCTTTAAAATCGATCGTAAATGCCATGATCATGGCACCGAATACAACGAACGGAGAACGCAGGAACAGTCTGAGTGCCATATTGACACCATTCTGCAGCAGGTTGATATCACTCGTCATACGGGTGATCATCGTGGAAGTTCCGATCGTATCTACCTCTGAAAAGGAAAGGCCCTGCAGATGGGAAAACAGGGCATGTCTGAGCTTTGTTGCAAAGCCGACCGCTGCCTTAGCACTGAAATACTGCGCCGTTACCGCGCAGGTCAGTCCGATGAGGGCAAGCAAAAACAGAAGCAGGCACATACGGATAACATAGCCCTTATCTGCATGTGCAATACCGGTATCGATAATAGCCGCTACGACAAGCGGTACAAACAGTTCAAAGGATGCCTCCAGCATCTTAAAAAGCGGCGCAAAAACGCATTCCTTTTTGTACTCACGCAAATAGATGAATAGTTTTTTCATGATCTTGTCCTTCTTGTAATGTCATTTTTTCTATGTTAGTATTGTGCTAAATTATAATGATGCTATACGGATTGTTACGTGCTCCGCACAGCGTGGTCTATGACTTTTGACCCTTGCATCATTATATATCAGACAGAAAGGAATTACAAATGACGAAGCTGCTATTTTCAGATATTGACGGAACACTGCTCAGAAAGGACGGAACGATCTCTCCCACTCTTGCCCGGAAGCTCCGGGAAATGGGACAGGCAGGGCATGGCATGATCCTGTGCTCCGGCCGCCCTCTCGACGGCATCCTTTTGGTGCAGTCCTACCTTGAAAGTCTCTCCATTCATTTTCCATACTCCTATGTGATCGCTAACAACGGTGCACTGGTCTATGACTGTAATGAAAAGAAAGCAGTTCTGGAGGACAGACTGCCTATAGAGCTGATCCCGCGGGCACAGGCACTTGCAAAGCAGTACCATGTCCATCTGCAGACTTATACCGATCACGAGATCGTCTGCGAAAAAGAAACACCGGAGCTTTTACATTATCAGACGCATGTGAAGATTCCAGCAATCTTTGCACCGGATTATACAAAAGCGTTGTCCAGACCTCCCTTTAAAATGCTGGCGCTGAGTCTGGACGGTTCTGACGCACTGAAACAGTTCCGTATGCAGATACAGACCGCACTCGGAGACGGCGTACAGACAATGTTTTCCGGCGCAGGGTATCTGGAGATCTTCTCCGCACAGGCAAGTAAAGGCAATGCACTGCGTTTTCTGTGCGACTATCTTTCCGTTCCTGTCAGCGATAGTATTGCTGTCGGTGATTCCGAAAATGATATCCCGATGCTCCTTGCCGCAGGGCTCGGCGCCGCAATGCAGAATGCCACTGAAACAGTAAAATCCAGTGCCGGTTTTATTACCGCACTGGATCATGAACATGATGGACTTGCAGAGCTCATCGATACTTATATTTTGTAAGCCTCGGCTTACTTATGCTTCTTTGCGTATTTTCCCGCAGCCTTTCCGGCCTCATATCCGATCTTGTTGAGACCGGTCTGGTTGATGTGGATCGCATCATAATGGTAAGCGCCCGGATTTAAGCCAAACTGATAGGCTGACTTTGATACCATGATAAAATTTTTATTGGTATCACAAAGCTTTTTCTGCGCCTTTACGATCTCATCCGTCTGTCCGATCGCAGCCTGATTCTGCCCGATCCGGATCATAAACACTTTTTTCACGCCAACCTTTTTCATCTTGGTATAGATCTTCTTCATACGGTTGTTGTACTGCCAGCCTTCCAGCCCCTGTGCAGCATCAGATTCTCCCTGATACCATACCATATAAGTATGGCGGATCTTAATACCCTTCTTTTTCATATATTTCTTTGCCAGCCTGACACGCCGCTGCGTCTCTTTGACCAGTCCGCGGTTCAGCCATGTATTGGTAGAGGTGCCTCCCCAGCTTGCGGAAACACCGACTACCGGTATCTTTGTCTGTTTGTAATAATTGATACAAAATGCACTGACGAGCGACCCTTTTGTGCTGTATGTACCGCTGTCCTCCAGACCGTTGATCCGGTTTGTGCCTTCTCCGAACGGCTCCTTCATCGTAATACATTTTTTGGTATTGGTGGAGATATCAAATTCATAAGCTGTTCCCGTATCCGGCTTTGGTGCAGCACCGGAATTGCCGCCGGAACCGCACATATTGCTCTGTCCGGCAAAAATGATCAGATCAACCGTATCATTTACCTTTACCGTATAAACCTTTTTGGTCGTTCCGTCTGTCTGCGTGATCTTCACGGTGCCCTTTTTCCGTGCCTCAACAAGTCCGCTGTTTGCCACCGCCGCGATTTTCGGATCACTGCTTTCAAAAGTAGCCGTGTAAGGGATCGATGTGCTGACATATCTTGTCTCGCCTGCCAGCATATTGATCTTTCCCGGTACTTTCGTTACCGTATATTCGATCTGTGTATCCGCTTCCGGATCTGTTTCTTCTGCTTTTACTTCTTTGGGAAGCAAAAATACAAGCCCCAGACAAAGAAGCAGCCCCGCCATCCAAATCTGATTTTTCCTATTTCCGTTCCTTTTCATCTATAACCCTCTCCTTCATGTCCGGCAGCATATCAGAGACTCCGAACATCTATCAGTATACTGCATATAGTATAAAAAAGGAAGCAGGAGCCTGCTTTTTATGAAACCTTTGATCCTGATCGCCGGAACCATGGATGTCCACAGACGATATTATGAGCTCGTACAGAAAAGCGGTATGAACGCACAGATGCTTTCCTATCGTGCAGGGGAAGCCTTTCCATACAGCAGCCTGCAAAACCTTTCGTTTGATCTGCTCCTTCTGCCCGGCGGCGGCGACTTTGATCCCGCCTTTTATGGAGAAACAGCCGCAGGCGCAAAGCCGTCCGACGGTATGCTGGATCTGATGCAGTTTCAGCTTTTGCAGCTCGCCCTTGTGCGCAAAAAGCCCGTGATCGGTATCTGCAAAGGCATGCAGCTCATCCATGTCTTTTTCGGTGGCAGACTTCTGCAGGATCTGCCCGAAGATAACATGCATTATTATCCTTACACAATGGGGGACGCCATTCATTCCGTCCAGCTTCTGCCGCTCCCTTCCATACAGACAAACAAAGAATATGCCATGCATTTCCCATCACAGGAAAAAGCATCTGCTTCCCAACGGGAAAAGCAAATGCTTTTTACACTTCTTGCCAGATTTTCTGTTGTAAACAGCGCACATCATCAGGCTGTTTCCGATCTGCCTGACTGTCTGATCTGCCTGCAGCAATCACCGGATGGGATCCCCGAAACAATCCTGCACAAGGATCTTCCCATCATAGGATTTCAGTGGCATCCGGAGCGTCTGCCAGCCTTTTTGCCGGCTCATTTTTCTGACCTTGTATCGATTCTCCTGCGGTGGGAGACTTCCGTATATTGAATTTATTCCTTGTTTCCTAGCTTTCTTGCAATCTCTGCCACGATCTGACGGATACTTTTCTGCTGACAGTCAATGATCAGATCCGCATACTTTTCATAAAGAGGGATCCTTTCCTGATAGATGTCATATAAGGTCTGATTCTCCCTAAGCGCAACGCCGCGCTTATGCAGATCTCCCAGACGTTCTTCGATCTGTTCGTATGGCAGGGACAGGTAGATGATCGTTCCGTTTTCTGCCAGATGCTGCATGGCATGTTTACCGAACACTGCACTGCCTCCGGTCGCGATGACAGTTTTCTCTGCGTCTATGCCTGCATTCACTTCATCCTCCGTCTGTAAAAAACCGTCAAGTCCTTTTTCCGTGATGATCTCATGCAACAGTTTTCCTGTCTGCTGCTGGATCACAATATCCGAATCCATAAAATGATAGCCCAGATTTTTGGCAAGGACAACTCCGATCGTGCTTTTCCCGACACCGGGCATTCCGATTAATACAATGTTGCTCTTCATGTTGTGTTCCTTTCCTCTTATCGCTGATACAACTTTGTCCATCCATGTTTTCCCGTCTGCCGGAATCCTGTGGAGGTTTTTCAAAATAACTATGCATCCATCTGCATTAGTTTCTTCAAAAGCTCCCAGATCCGCTGGGTGGAAGAAATGCTGAGTTTTTCTTTTGTCGTATGGATATCGTCGATATTCGGCCCGAAAGATACACAGTCGAGTCCTTCGATCTTCTGCGATAAGATACCACATTCCAGTCCTGCATGAATGGATAATACCTTTGGCTCTTTTCCCAGTACTTCCTTATAAGTGCGGACTACCTGCTCGCGCAGTTCTGAGTTCTCTTTATATTCCCATGACGGGTACTCTCCGTTTGCTTCATATTCGCCTTCGCTTTCAGCGATCATATTGCAGAGTTTTTCTTTCAGCGCCTGCTTTGCCGTACTGCTGCTGGAACGAAGAGAAAAACCGGCTTTTACCTCCTCTTCCGGCTCCATATGCAGCGTTGCAAAATTCAGGGAAGTCTCTACCAGTCCCGGCAGATCCCTGCTCATTGCCTGCACACCGTTCGGTGCTTCCAAAAAGAAGGACATGACACGGAAGAAATCAGATGCGTCGATCGCTTTTTCATACTGCTTTTCTGCTTTTTCGAGTCTGATCTGTAAACCGGACTCTTTCTTTGCCCATTCCTCACGGAAGGAATTTTCCACAACGCCGATCAGCTTTTTCAATTCTTCTTCCTTTGCTCCACAGGCGATCTGTGCTTTTGCTTCGTGTGGAATGACATTATCCTTTGTACCGCCGTCCATTGTGATCACACGCACATCCAGCTCACGCTCCATCAGATACAGAAGCTCGCAGAGCAGCTTATTGGCATTGGCCCTGCCAAGACCGATCTCTACACCGGAGTGACCGCCCTTTAAACCATATACAGTAACAACATACTGCTCTTTATCGCCGATCTCTGTATAAGCGACCTGCCAGTTTGCATATACACGCAGACCACCTGCGCATGCCACGGTCAGCTCATCTTCCTTTTCGGAATCGATGTTCAGCATTTTCTTTCCCTGCAGCATGGAAAGATCGATCCCCTGTGCACCAAACATACCGGTTTCTTCATCTACCGTGATGATGACCTCAAGCGGCGGGTGCGGAATATCTTTGCTGTCTAAAAGTGCCAGCGCATATGCAACTGCAATACCGTCATCTGCACCAAGGCTTGTGCCTTTTGCGTAGACATAGTCGCCCTGCACAGCCAGATCCAATCCTTCCGTTTCCATATCTTTCTCACAATCCGGCTCTTTAACAGCAACCATATCCATATGCCCCTGTATGATGACCGGCTCTTTTTCTTCCATACCGGCTGTCCCATCTTTTTTGATGATGACATTGCCAAGCGTATCCTGTATATAAAACAGATTTCTTTTCTTTGCGAACTCTGCCAGATAATCGCTGATCTTCTGCGTATTGCCCGATCCCCGCGGGATCTGATCTATTTCTTCAAAAAACGAAAAGACGCTTTTCGGTTCTAAATTCTCTAACATACTATTCTTTCACTCCTTACTAAATATACGACAAAGAACACCGGAATACTCCGATGTTCTTTATTTATATCCCTATAGGATGTCCATTATGCAATCTTAGATTTTGCAATTTCTGCTAAAGACTTGAAGCCTTCTGCATCATTCACAGCCATCTCAGCCAGCATCTTTCTGTTGATGTCGATTTCTGCGAGCTTTAAGCCGTACATGAATTTGCTGTAGCTAAGGCCGTTCATTCTTGCTGCTGCATTGATACGAGCGATCCAAAGCTGTCTCATCTGACGCTTTCTCTCTTTACGTCCTGCGTAAGAGGATGCCAGTGCACGCATTACAGACTGTTTTGCAACTCTATACTGATTAGATCTTGCTCCTCTGTAACCTTTTGCAAGTTTTAATACTCTATTATGTTTTTTCTTTGCGTTCATTCCGCCTTTGATTCTTGCCATTTCTATGCTTCCTCCTTACGATTTATAAATATGGTGTTAACTTCTTCATGTTCTTAACATTTGTTGCATCTGTCATTGCAGGTTTTCTAAGATTTCTCTTAGTCTTTGCAGATTTCTTTGTTAAGATATGACGCTTATAAGCTTTATTTCTTTTTAACTTACCTGTTCCTGTCACTTTGAAACGTTTTGCTGCTGCTCTGTTTGTTTTAACCTTTGGCATTTTAAATTCCTCCTATCAACTTTAGAAAATCTATTTCAACTTAAATCCGCAAATTCAAGTTAAAAGCTTTTTATGAGCGTTTCTCTGCAAGCACCATTGTCATGCTTCTGCCTTCTACCTTTGCCGGTTTTTCCACAACTGCGATCTCTGTCAGTGCTTCGGCAAAGTCATCCAGAATATGCTTGCTTGCATTCATATGTGCCATTTCACGGCCACGGAAACGAAGTGTAACTTTTACTTTATCACCCTTTGTCAGGAATTTCTTCGCTGCATTGATCTTTGTATTCAGATCATTTGTATCAATATTAGGAGATAAACGAATTTCTTTGATTTCAATGGTTTTCTGCTTCTTGCGGGCTTCTTTTTCTTTTCTGGCCTGTTCGTAACGGTATTTACCGTAGTCAACGATCTTGCAGACCGGCGGCTTTGCTGTCGGTGCGATCTTTACCAGATCAAGTCCTGCCTCATCTGCCAGTTTCTGTGCTTCTCTTGAAGACATGACGCCAAGCTGCTCGCCTTCTTCTCCGATCAGACGTACCTCTCTGTCTCTGATCTGTTCGTTAATCATTAATTCGCTAATAGTGATACACCTCCATAAGAATCTAAATAAAAAAATGAGTGGGAACATCCACTCATGACAAAAAATGAAAACGAATATAAAACTTATCGCTGCATTCTTATATAAACACCTGACAGCCCGATTGCCTCAGGGTGAGAGTGGATACTCTGCTTTCTTTACGTGTTTCAAACACCTTAAAGAGAATAGCACAAAAGAGAACCAGTGTCAACACCATTTTCTGCTTTTGTGCTATCAAATTCAATCGCAGCATACTATCTTGTGATATTTTTTACCCATTTGTATTTCATGTAGTGGATATATACAGCCGGGATCTTCACAAATTCATCCAGTGTCAGGATAAATGCAACGAGAAGCACCGGTGCATGCCAGACAAAAGCTGCCAGCATACCAAGCGGAACGACAAAACACCAGAGTGTGACAACGTCACAGATCATACCGAATTTTGTATCGCCGCCCGCCGGGAAGATACCGGAAATGATCGTGGAATTCAAAGAATTTCCGATGATATAATAAGCCGCCATACAGAGCATGAACTTCAGATAATACATTGCCTGCGGCGTCAGTGTGATCACGCGCAGTACAAGCGGGATCAGCAGAAGGATCACAAGACCGGAAGCTGCCCCGATCCAGATCGACAGACGGACAAATTTACCGCCCATCTTCTTTGCCTCCTCCAGCTTATTCTGTCCCAGTGTCTGCCCAATGATAATGGAAACGCCTGCTGCGATTCCCCAACAGAGACTGGCAATGATCGTACGCACAATGCTGGCAATAGAGTTAGCCGCGGTTGCATCGCTTCCCATATGTCCCATAATAACAGAATACATGGTCACACCGCCGCCCCAGCCGATCTGATTGACCAATAGCGGCGTTGTATATTTCCAGTAGTCCTTATGCATTTGTCTGTCCTTTATCACAAGCATATTACCGAGCTTCGGACATTTATATTTTATAACGACAATGATAACGGCGATCGTTTCAAAGATCCTCGCACATACGGTGGCAAGTGCTGCACCTGCGATCCCCATTGCAGGCATACCGACAAGTCCGAAGATAAATACCGCATTTAATGCAATGTTCAGTACAACTGCCAAAGAGCCTATCATGGAGCTTAGTCCTGCATGATCGCATACCTTTAACAGACCGTAATAGATCTGTGTAAAGCCTGTCAGCACGAAGGATAAGGATACTGTCCGCAGATATACCGCACCTTTTTCGATCAGAACCGGATCTGCCGTGAAAATACGCATGATCTGCCCGGGAATACAGGCTGTCAGGACGGAAAACAGTATACCAACAAGCAGTGCATAGCGCATTGCGATCGTCAATATCTCTTCTACAGATTTTTTATCTCCCTTGCCCCAATACTGGGCAGCCAGAACATTAAAGCCGAATACGAACGCCCCGTAAAACAGGCTGTATACAAACGGGATCTGTGTTGCCAGGGAAGATGCCGCCAGAGAATCCTGATCCAGAAAACCAAGCATAAACGCATCTGATGCACTGACAAAGGATGCCATCAGGTACTGAAAAGAAATCGGTGCCACAATATGTAATAATTGTTTATAAATACTTTTGTCATTCTTTGTCTGCATAAGATCCTCCCTGTCAAATTCATTTCTTATCTTCATTATAGAAAAAATTGTAGTTTTTTATATAAGATTTATGCTATTTTTGACACATGTGTGATGTTATGTATTCCCCTTCGATCTTTAGCCATTTGTTTTTCATGATATTCTCCAAAAGCTTTACTCTGCCAACACGATCGATACACGTTTATCTACATATTCCAATGTGTCTGAAAGACTTTGTTGTTTTTCCAGATATTTTATCACTTCCTCTTCTATCAGTTCAACATATTTCTTTTTTTGCGGATATAAAACACATGGCATATCCAGCCATGCTTTTATGCTATGCAGCTGTTCCTGATCCAGCGCTTCCACGACCACCTCGTAATCATTGTAGGCAACCTCACACCGATATGGATTCACCTGCGTGCCATCAGACAGTGTTGTTTCTTTCGTCGCAGATACAATATCCCAAATACGCTGCTGTGCCTTTTCATTGACAGGGAAATAATCGGGATACGTATTTTTTATCTGATATTCCTCTCCGGTCAGATAGTACAAAAAGTCTGCACATTCCTCTTCCTGTTTGCTCCCGCCTTATCTTTTATATATACTTTTGCAGTTTATCCCGGTCTGCTGCATTATCATCACAAATTCCTATTGTAATCCCCTTTTGCAATTCTTTTCCTCATTTCTATTCTGCCAAAAAACCCCCTTTCACATGGAAAGGGGGCTCCCGTATGCCTTCATTTTATCGTTCTCTAAAGGTTGCGCAGCTTGTCTGCTGACAATCGCAGGCATTGCTTCCACCGATCTTTACATTATCGGCGTTGCATTTATAATCGGAATTATAAATACATTTCACTGCCTCACAGTCGATATCGATCATTTTGCTCGGATGCTCCAAAGCACTCAGGTACTGATCGCCCTTTGCTTCTTTAAAGGAATCGCAGCATGTCTGTGAACAGTCACAGGCACTTTTACCACCGACACTGATATCGCCCTTGCAGCAGCAGTTTTCTTTGTTATAGGTACAGGTACGCACATCACATTTTAAAGTAACCATTTTTCTTCCTCCTTCCGGGTTTTCCCGTAGAAGTAGTATGTGCTTTTTCATGTGATTTTATACGATACCCCTGTTTAAAAGCATTTTGACTTTTCTGAATTATTCATTCTCATCAAAATCTTCTTCCAGATCATCCGGCAGCCATGTATTGCCATTATTATTGCCACAGCTTACTGTAATGCCATGTGTGAGAGGTGCCTTCATGAGACCATACAATACACCAAGTAAGAAGATGACAAGTGCAGCCAGCCAGAAATCTGTCTTTAACAATGTGATCTCGCCATCAAACAAAAGCTCCATTTTTTCTTTTACCATTTTTTTAAATTGAAGCATGTGTCACCTCCTGCCTTCCGGCACTTATTTATTTCTTCCACAACATTTTTTGTATTTCTTGCCACTTCCGCAAGAAGTTTTTTTTGAGAAATACAATATCATTATTTATCATCAAGCTTCATTTGTCAACGATTAAAACGCAGCAATATCAAGGGATACAATCGTTTTATAATCATTATGCATCATTTATAATATTTTATTAAATCTTTGCCAGTGCGTACATAATGCGTACACCGTACGCAAACAAAATACGACAACTTTCATTCTATTTTTTATATTTACTATGTATGGAAATTATAGTAATTTAATTAAAAATCGAAGGAGGAACTTTATATGGCAGATTATGTAACTCAAACAAGTGACAAGAAGAAAAGTACAGCACTTATCCTGTGTTGTCTTGGATTCATTGGAATTGGTGGAATTCATCAATTTTATGTTGGCAACATAGGAAAAGGCATTTTGTATTTATTTACAGGCGGTCTTTTCTTTATTGGAACAGTGGTTGACCTTATTAAAATTGCAACAGGTGGTTTCAAGGATAATGTTGGCGCACCACTAAGACAGTAACTTCAACAAAAGGGGGATATTCATTCTATCCCCTTTTCTATGAAATCAAAAAAGAAGGGCAGGAATAAAACCTGCCCTTTCTCTTTACTGTGCCTTTTCCAAATCTTGAATCCTGTGATTGATCACCTTGATCTGTTCTTCCATGACCGGAACACGCTGTGCAAAATTATTGTGTTCACGGACTTCCCTTGTCAGTTCATCAATCTTACAATCTGTCACCGCTTGTGATGTCTCCAACTGATGCTCTATTTTCTTGTTGCTGTTGCTGTTAGTGATGATCACACCAACCAATGAAAGGACACCAACTGTTATTGATGCCCCGGCTGCAATAAGTGCTTCCATGTTTCTTTTGTTCCTTCCCTTCTTTTTTTTAATATTAAAAAAACTGCTCCAAAGAAGCAGTTTCAAAATATATCAGATTTTCCCTTTTGTAATTATGAATCATACTGAATAAAAAATGCTTTGACTTTTCCTAATTCCATATGTTTTCCTTCCTTTCTCTTGCTTATGCATCAAATTCCACAAGCCATTTGTTGTCTGTTGCGCTGTAAGATACTGCTCTAATATATACCTTACCGTTCATGTCGATATATTTTGAGTTGACATCTGTAGCATCTATACGTGAGATATAAGCATATGGGAAAATTACCTGTGCTGTTGTAAACATCATTGGACACATTGTCAATATACCATTTCCAATTGAAATAGAACCTCTACTGATAGTATCAATCGTACCATCTGCTAAGAGACAACTTCCGGCATTGGTTGTTCCTTTATGATTGATCAGGAATCCTTTGTGTTCTTCTTTCTCTCCTAATTTTCTATAGACGGAATATGCACAGTTTATTCTTGGAACCTCATTCGTTTTTGAGAATCCGAATACAACACTATTTGCATCTTTCTTATAATAAAGTACGCATTGCTGCGTTGTTGAAATGCCTGAAGCCGAAAAATAAAATCCTGCTGTATCATGAGACCCATTTGCATATAAATACCCAAAAACAGCATCCTTGTTCTGTTTTACACAAATCAATACACCATTCTGTGTGTCCTCCCCTGCATGAATCAGATAATAATAAGGATAGTTTGTATCAGCTGATTCAAGCTGTGTAACATTCAGACCAAGTGCAGCACTTACCTTTTCTATATCAAAGTCAAACTGATACACTGTTTCGCCTGTTGAATTTACAACCGCTTTCGTCAGATATAAATAATTAAGTCCCATTATTGTAGACATGTTCTATCTCCTTTCCGTTATTCCGCTGTTTGTACAGGTGCAGCCTGCAGATCATAATAAGCAGCCAAACCACCTACCCCTGTGCCACCGTAAGTAATATTTCCACTCGTTTTTGTTTCACTTTTACTTGTATAATAAATTATGATATTTACATCTTTACTTGCAACAGCAGTGAATGTGTACCATGCTAACACCTTTACAAACCAATTATTCCCTACTCTAAATGGCAGGACAATGTGAGCTTCCGTATCTGTACAAATAGCAGATACAACAACATCCGGATTACTGATTTCAATAGCTGAAATACCTTGTGCAGTGGTTGTTATTTTCATACTTTTGGATAAAAGTTGCTGATTTTTTTCATTTACTGCATTTAATCCACCTGTTATGGTTCCATCACCAATACCTGATATGTCATTTTCTCCAATCTTATCCAAATACTTTTTAAATTCTGTTGTGATCACCTTATTTTCAACAGGATTTGTACTTGTTTCAGATAGTTCGGAATCGATAGAAACACTCCCGCCTGAGCTGGTTGTTTCACCCCAACCAGTCCATGTTCCATGATAATATTTTCTGAAGTATTGCTTTCCATTCGTAAAATCTATTGCATACTGATAATTTGCAGCACTTGTAGATCCAGCTATACTGTTCAACAGAATACCGCCACCGAATCCATCAGGCAGATTATTTGTCTCTGCTGATCCATTCACAAAATAGATAGCCTTATAATCAGTAAGCAAATCACAATCGATACTTGAAATGCTCAAATAATTTTGTGTCTGTGCGCAATCCTTAATCAAGTTAAATACAAGTGCGAAATTGTTGTTCATAATGCTTGCATAGGACGCTATAACTTCTGTTAATTCCTCAGTTGTTGTAAAAGTCAATGTTCCGGTCTTTCCACGTTCATATTTGATAAGTGTTTCAAGACTTGTATCCATTTTATTTTCAAGAGCTTCATTCACGATTTTGTTCTGCACAGGATTTTCGCTTGTAGCAGACAGCTCAGTATCTACAGCGATTTCACTTGCCGTAGGTGCATAAAGGATTATTTCTGTTCCATCAATCGTTATCTTGCCTATCTGTGTACCCTCTTTCAGTGTAGCTTCTGCTGTTACAGTGCTTCCGCTACCACCGCCACCAGTAGGCGCATATAACTGATAGGTAGTGCCATCAACCGTGATCTCCGCAATGTTCGTTCCTTCTGTTGTCTTTGGCATTACTGATACACTGCTGCCACCTGCTGATGCAGCAGGTGCATAAACATCAAATGAATAGTTTCCGAAAGTCAGGGTTCCCACCTTGGTGCCTTCCGAAATCTCAGACGTATATCTGACCATTGGCGTATATATGCGATAATCAACGTCATTTATTCGAATTGTAGCTATATATACTCCCGTAGAGTTACCTATGTTTGCAGATACAGATGATATGGCATTATTTGCAAGATACTCTTCGATTGCAAGCAGTGCATCCGTTTCTGCATTCTTAATATTGGCTGTGACAGGTGTACTTGTATCCGGTCTGTCCTTATATCCATTTGCATATGGTTTCGTGAATTTTTTCGTATAATTTGCCATTTGTATCTCCTTTTTATAATTTTCCCTCATCTATTGTTGGATTGATAAAATCGACTATTTCAAGCGTTTCTTGTGATATCCTGACTATATACAATCCGTTTGGTAGATCTTGATACATGTATCTTAAATAAACTGCTGCGCATATGTATTCTTCATTCCCAAACACACCGCAAAAATGTGTGATGTTCCTAAGTGGTGCAATGTCAATTTTGTTTAGCTGTCCGTCTTTGTACACACCTATTTTTAAATTAGATGTTTCGCTGCTGCTCAAACCAGAATAGTTTGAATAGATAACAACAGAATTACCTATTTTTTTTACATTTTTAAAAGTACCCAATACTGAAGTACCTACAGTAAATAGTGCTTTTATGCCGATGCCATCAAAAGCATATACTGCCATTTTATAACCTGATTCATAATATCTTCCTGTCATATAAACAGCATCATCTGTGACATAGTAAGATCTACAATAAGTATCACTAACTATCTGTGAGATACTAAAAGATGATCCATGAGATAAGGAACAAACCGGATGGCTGTCTCCATACACAAAGATGCTGTCTAACCTCTGACTTGTATTTGCGTCAGACCATCCAAAAACATACACATTATTTTTAAATACAAATGCCGGATACTCAACTATATTTCCGGTTGTATTCAACGACACAAGATTAGATCCCTTAATCATCAAAATTTCTTCTGCAACAGTTTCATCCGATACATTCCTTTGCACAAAATAGTATCTTGGATAATCTGAATCCGAATCATCTCCTGTTACAGTTGCCTTTGTAGTGTCATAATAATATTTTTCATCTACGGCAAACTTCATTTCTGTCTTTCCATCTGTTGTTTTCAAGAAATAACAAGGAAACTTCGGTTTTTTTTCATCTGTGTAAACAATTTGTGATTTACCCTCTGAATCAACAGAAACAACTGCAGTTTTGATACTTTTAGTTGTTTTTATATAGCATAGAAATCCATTTTCACCCACATCACGCATATAAACTGTTTTATCATCATTAAATTCTGCAACATTTGCTATTGGAATAAGCTTATTTTTTTCTGCATCATATGTACATATATACCATCTATCATGTAAAGCACCTTCCCAATCATTACTTCTCAAATTTGCAAAGCAATATATTGTGTCTTTGTACTCTATAAAAGAATAGAATTCTGCTAATCTCAATGATGCTGATTTCAGCTTCTCCCAAATAAGCTGCCCTCCAAGGTACATCTTGTCATGGTAATGCCCCTGATAATATATTTCCTTGTGCTTATTCCCACGATAATAAATAGTACTTGATTGTTTTCTTGCCATATCATCCCACCGCCCCCTGGATCAGATAGATTGTATTGGCATCCGGGCTTGCCGGAAGTGCTGTGACTGATTCAACCTTCAATCCTGTTTCCGCTGCATCTTCCAGACTTTTGATCCTTTCATCCTGCTTATCTGTCTTTTCCTTCAGCGAAGCCGTTGACACATCTTCCCGGATACCAAGATCAGACACAAACCGTCTCTGCTTTTCTTCTCCCTGCGCTGTCAGGGTATCTGTCAGAGACTGGATCCCCTTCAGCGTTCTCGAAAGCACATAAAAACTTTTCAGGACAAATACATCCTTTTTCTGCTTGTCAGATTGCTCAAAATCATATACATATATTTGCACCGGATCCCCGACCTCCAAGAATGGTAGTCCTGTACACTCTGCTGTGAACGGTGTATAGGTCACACCTTGTACCTTATTCAGGATGGCTGTGGCAATCTCTCTTTTTTCTTCTGTAGTGGTGCCAAGCGTAAAGCGGTTTCCCTGTGTTATGTATTTGTATTTCTTATCAGATCCGGCATATCCGGCTTTTGTATCTTCCGACTGTCTGACATATACCTTGGTGATCCCATGTACGTCATAATCTTCATAGGTGACGCTTTTATAGGATGGATAGAAGGTCGAATCTGTAATGATATCCGTAACGCCGATTCCCGGTACAAACGGCAGATACAGTCCATTCGTCTTATCATCCGGATCCACGCCGGGATATGCACCATCATCTTCATCCTCCACGCCTAAACGTCTGTAGTCCATTTCTCCATTTCTGTTTATGATGCCAAACACACCATTGATCTGGCAGATCGCTTTGATCAGATCAAGAGCATAGATCTTTTCCTGCTCTTCTTCATCAGCATCTTCCTCATTGTTATCTACAACATTTACAAGCTGCTTGATGGAAAAACTGTCATTTGCCAGTGTCCGCTTTTTCTGCGCAATCCCCAGGAACACAAACAGGTCATTCCGGAACTTCTTAACAGTCAGTTTTTTCCCCATTTTCAGATAAGCCACCTGTGTCCGGAACCACGATGTGACATCCTCATCTGCAAGACTGTACATCATGTCATATGCTATTATCTCTTTCGATCTCTTGTTTCCTGTCCGGTTGTCTGAATCTACAATGCCACTAAACAGCTTTACAGGCTTATCGGATGTTGAATCAGTGTATATAGATACTTCTATTTTCTTCCCCTTCAGCTTTTTCTTGATGCTGCTGATCTGAAGCTTGAATTGTGAAGCAATGCATCCAACAAATTCAATGCTTTCCTGATCCAGAATAGCTTCATTTATTTCCATAGATTCCTTTTTGATCTGACTGTGTTTTAATGTCAGATTGATCTCCGGAAAAGTAACTACAAGATGTTTGTTCTCACTTTCATCAAAATATGCGCTTTTTACTTTATTCCCTACTTTCAGCATATGATCACCTTAACATTCCGTAAGCTGTATTTCTGTTTCACTGTAGTTGATAGAATTCCCGGCTGCATTGTCATGAGAAAATGTTACTTCCTTCATCCTGAAAGTACCTGATATATATGACTGTGCTTGATCATCATAATATTCAACAGGCACTTTCAGTGTTTTTGCTGTCAGGCTTGCAAAAGCAGCATGTTCTGACAACTTGTGCTTTCTCAATCGGAAAGTAATAGTTACACGCTTATTTTGCATAGCAACAACATGTTCCACATCATCAGCATCATTCCAAGAATCAATGATTCTATCAGCTTTTTTCAATGAATAGCTACCTTTCGCTATCATCAAATTAGAAACTGTAATTCCGTTTATTTTTATTCTGTATCCTTCATACATCTTGACCACCTGTTATGCAAATGCTGACTGACCGCCATGCATTTTTTTGAATTCGTTATTTTTTAAGACAACATTTTTGAACATTGCATTTGTATCAGCATCAATACCAAGCAGCAAATTCAAGCCATAGTTTTTCATGACATAGATCAGTGCTTCTACAATCGTGCTGTACAGATCTTCTTTTGAAATTCCGTTTGACGATACAGCACCTTTGATCATTCCCATAAGAGTATCCGTACCGCTGACCACTTCTGATCCGGCTTCACCACCTGCCATGATCTGACCCGATCTGTTGATTCCGAATGCTGTCGGCTGATCCATGATCATAGGATCATCCATAGCTTTCTTGTACCAGTCAATACTGAAATGTGGTACTTCTGGTGGATTCAGACTGAACTTTCCTTCCATTTTCGGATGTGGCATCTTCAGGTTTGGTAACGACCATTCAAAGTGAAAGAATGATTTTATTTTTTCAATTGCATTACCAACTATGTTTTTTGCATTTTCAAAGATTTCCCCAAACTTGTCTTTTATTTTGCCAAGCGTATTGAATACAGCGTTTTTTGCAGCATCTATACCATTAGAAATACTTGTTTTTATACTGTCAAATTTGTTTCCAACAATTTCTTTGAGTTTATTAAAAGCATTAGAAATCGGCTCGCTTATATCATTCCATATATTGACGATTACTGTTTTGATGTTATCAATTGCATTTGAAACAGCATTTTTGATTTCATCCCATACAGGAAGAATGTATTCTTTGCAGTTTTCCCAAATGAATCTGAATGGTAATGTTATTAGTTCATTACCTGCATGAATCAGTTCTGCAATAAACATGATTCCAACCTGTACAGCATTTGTGACAGTATTCCATGCATTTTTAACCACATCACCGATTGATCCAAAAAGATCTCCTATAGCTTTTGTGAAATTTGGAAATGCTTTTGCAAATTCTGCTGCAAGTTCCATGACAATCTGTGGCATTGCTGCAACTAATGCCATCAAAATCTGCGGAAGTGATCCAACGATTCCTGCGACTAACTGTACACCGCCCTTTATCAGCAACGGAAGTAATGCCGGAAGTGCTGCAATAAGCATTTCAATCAATTGTGGCAGTGCGTTTATAATTCCATTGAATATTTCAACAAGTCCTTCTATAAGCTGTGGTAGTACATCAAGCAATATCTGAAGCAGCTGTGGCAGCGCATCCACTACTTGATTCACTAATTCAATAGCACCGCTGACAATAGCCGGAACTAAGTCATTAAGTATTTCAGGAACATGCGGTGCAAGTGATTGAATCAACTTTGAAATTCCCTGCACAATCCTTGGAAGCGTGGCTGTAATTCGTGGGATAAGGTTATCCGCAACGGTAACAACGGAATCAACCAAGTTGCCAAGAAGCGCATCAAAATCTTGATCAGGATCTGCCATGCCTGTCAGGAAGTTTGTCCACGCTGATTGCATCATTCCTATAGATCCCTGAATAGTTGTAGATGCTTCCTTTGCTGTGGTTCCTGTGATGTCCATATTGTCTTGAATAACATGGATTGCTTCAATGATTTTATCGAATGACACATCATTGACTGTATCAGCTGTCACTTCTACTGTGTCACCAAGCACACCGGAATCATTGATAAGCCTTGCCATCTCTGATGCAGTACCACCATAACCAAGTTTCAAGTTGTCAAGCATGGTGTAGTTCTGCTTTGCAAATCCCTGATAAGCATTTTGAATGGAAGCCATATCTGTTCCCATCTTGTTTGCATTGTCGGACATATCAACTATAGCCTGATTTGCAATTTCCGCTGCCTTGTCAGTATCACCGCCCAAACCTTGAAGAAGTGATGCGGAAAAACTTGTAACAGTGTCCATGTACTCATTTGCAGAAAGGCCGGCTGTTTTATATGCATCATTTGCATACTTAACAACTTTATCACTGCTGTCTTTGAATAGAGTTTCAACACCACCAACAAGCTGTTCGTAATTTGAGTATTCACCAATTGCCTGCTTTGTCAAAGCACCTATTCCTGTTGCAACAGCTGCAATTCCTGCGCCTGCGACCGCCCCTACCTTTACAGCTGCGCTTCCTATCTTCCCTAGTGCTTTGCCTAGTTTCCCTTGCGCTCTTTCCGCTTTTCCTGTTGTTTCATCAATGGCATTGTTCGCTTCACTATTTTCAATCGCAACAGTTCCTAAAAGCTTAAATAATTCCATTTTGAAGGGATACCCCCTTTCTTTTTTATATAAAAAACATCCGGTATCCCGAATGTTATGTACTCTTATAGAGGGGAAAAGTTTTTCAAAATCCCCCTTGCTTTCTGTTTTGCATCTTCCACCTGATCATCATTCATTGAGAGTGAAACAGGTTTCTGATTGCTGTTGCTATTACTCAATACATCCTTTTTCCAGTCATTGAAAGATTTGTCTGCCATACTGTGCAGATACATTTCCCACATTTTCTGTTCATTGTCTTTGTCAGCTTCTTCCTGTTTGCGTTTTGCATCCATTTCAAGAATTTCTGCCACAAACTCTCCAAACCGCCCTTGATTGATATACAGGCGCATGAATTCAAGTGGATTGCTGTACCTCGAATACAGCAAATCCATGAATTCATATTCACCTACTAAAGCAATTTGGAAAGCACCTTGAAAAAAGCCGTGTTTTTAACCTCACTGAATGAATCATAGATCATAAGTGGCAGTGTACCGAATTCCATTTCCTTCATATCATCTACTGGGATCCCGGACATGTCTGAATAAAGGTCATATACTTCATTTTCAACCTTCGCAAGATTTCCAATAAGGATGTCTGCAAGATCAAAGGAAGCAAGAATGCCAATCTGCTTAATTGTCTTTTCACCGGAAGCAACCTGAATAAATGCTTCCTTGCAGTCCTTAATACCGATTTTCTTCAGGATCTGAAGCAGCCTGAAAAGATCACTGTCTTTGAATTTCCGCAATGTGTACGGTCTTTCAATCACTTCTTTCACTGCTTCAACAGTTTCTTCAACTGATTCTTCATTTTTTGCTTCTTCAATTGCTTTGCTCATAGGTTATGTTCCTTTCTTATGATGTTTTTTTATTTGGATAGAAAATATAGATAGGCAGTTTGTCAAATACACCGCCTGCAAAGTCTGCTGTTGCCTTGAATGTTGTTGCACACACAGATGTTTCCTTGTTCTTATTATCCAGTTCAAGACCTGAAGAACAGATTGCGTTTTCCATGATTGCAATGATCTCTGTTCCGTCTGTCATAGTTCCCACAAAAGATACATTGTCAAGATAATCACTCAAGTCAATCAGTGACTTTGTTTCGATCTGTGTATAGCCTTTGATCAGACTGTCTACTACCTTGCCGACAATGGCACGTTTAAGGGATTCAACCGTGTGCTGCGCAAGGTTGACTTCCAGTGTGCCTGTTTCACCTGTTTTCTGATTCAGGCCCTTGATTTCTACAACTGCGCCATCTACTTCAATCGGTGTGATCTCCGGGATGATAGAAAGTTTGTTACCGCCATTTGTTGCACCAAGGACATGATCTTCATCATCAGTCCATGCACCAACCACATAATCACCAACAGTAGGTGATGAATAAGTGCTTGCCAAACCAATAAATGAAACACCCGGTGTCAGTTTGCTGATCTGAATAGTTTTATCTGTTTCAACTGTGCCATCTGCCACCACCTGCAACGCGCCTTCCGTTTCATCTTCAACTTTGCTGTAAACATACTTGAAGTTTTTGAAAACGACACCTGCACCAAGCAGGAAATCTTTAGGTGTGTTGCTGTTAATACCTGATTTTCTCATTTCAATTCACACTCCATTCTTTAATTGCTAAGTTTATTTGTATCTTTTTCAAATCCCCAACTACTGAAGGAACCGGGGAACTGTTTGCATAAAAAATAGCCACTGCCGATCCCGAATCAGTAATGACTGTTTTTCCTTCCACCATGGGAAAGTATTCTTTTATTTTCTTCTTTGCTTCTTCTAACACAAGCCGGGCACCACTTGCGCCCCTTGAATGCCCTGTCAGGATGAATGTTGTTTCCTGCATACCATCTTCATTCATTGGCTCTGTTTCCTGATATTCACCTGTGAAATAAGGATAGGCAGGCTTTGAATTCCATTCCATAAATTGATAATTCAATCCCATTTCTGACATTGCATCAGATATGATTTTCAACGCTTCTTCACTCAATCTCCCATCCTCGCTTTCAAAACTTCTTCTGCCCTTCGGATCAATGCTGATTTCAGGGATGTAAAGGCATTAAACAGCGGTCTTTTTGCTGTCTGTCCTTTGGTATAATAGGCTTCAATTCCTTCAGCACGCATCATGGCAACAGTTCTTTTTGCTTCTGACAGTGTGTATTGCTTGCCACCTGTTGAAGATGATGAACCGCCTGAATCTTTCACATATACCCAATAGCCTTTTCTTCCATCACCATGCAGGGCATGTTCACCTGTTCCAAGTTCAGTCCATAAGCTTTGTTCCATGGGATTTCCAACAACCGCTTCCTGTTTTGATTCATCCACAACATATGTCCATTGTCCTTTTTGCTGTGCGTACCATTGGCCGGCCGGCATGTTTCTTTTGGTTTGTGCTTCAAGTTCCCCGGCTGCTTCATAAAGGTATGCTGTCACAGCTTCATTCAGGGCCGCTTTGACCTTCACGCTATTATCCGTAAACTGTACAGACATATTACTGCCCCCCTGCATACTTCAGATAGATTTCAAGCTGCTTGTGCATCTTCATAGGATCATCAATCAGCATTACATCATATATAAGACCATCTTCATCAACAACCCGGCTGTTTTCAGCTTTTATGGATGCATCCAAGGCAACATAATCAGAAACAAAAACATGCGTTGATTCCTGAATCTTTGTATTGAAATTCTGATAACCGCTTTCACCTGATTGCAGGTCAAGCCATCCATGAATTGTCTGCACTGTTTCCCATGCTTTCACACCTTCACCGATTGCATTCTTTGTGGTAGTGCTGATCTGCATCTGAATTGAAGTATTTCCACCAATCATCCTTAAAACCTCGCTTTCATGTAAGGCTTCAAGAACCCTGTCAGGCTCTTTGGATAACCAAGTGCAGAATTGTCACCATCCATATTGAAATACGTCACAGAATGCCTTGAAATCGTTTCTGACTGTATTCCTACTTTCTCACGGTTCTCCAAATCCCACTTCAGCATATTTACAACACCCATCTGCACATCAACCGGATATTCAACCTTTGTCACAAGGACTGTTGATTCATCAAGCAGGTCCTTATCCAGTGTGATCATGTGATCTTCTATTGACTGAATGACATATATCCCATCATTGAAGATTGATTCAGAAATCTGAATAGTATCACCCACTTTAAAATATGGATAATCTGTATACAGCTTTTCAGCCATCACCTGACAGGATGCCCGGATGCCACGTTTCTGAAAATTGTTGTTGGTATGCTTTCTGATCAGGATTTCCAGTGCCTGAAGTTTTGCTTCAAGCACTTCATCCGGTTCAGTCGTTTTGATGAATGTTTTCAGTTTTTCAACGGTCATAATCATATGACATCACCACCTGTTACGCATTAGCAGAACTAATTATGGAAATAATATCATCCTTTTTGGTTGCTTCTCCAAGATCAATATTATGATCTGCTGCATATGTCTTTAATTCATCAACCTTCATACCAGAGAATGGAGAAGTGCTTGTATTCCCATTGCTAACTACTTCAACAGAATATCCTTCGTGCTCCTGAAACCAAGAAGCCATTCTTGCATCTGTTATAACAGCTTCACCGTGTGCGAACTGTACGCCGCCGGCATCAACTCCGCAAAAATCGGGATTGGTAGTAACTTTCACTTTATATTCCATGTTTCTTCACCTTTTCCTTTCAAAAAAAGGGATGCAATCGCATCCCTTTAAAGTTCCATATTTGACTACGCAATCTTGATGTTGCGAAGTACACCTGCATTTGCTGTGTTCTTAAGAACGGTTGCTGCAACCATCTCGACTTCACCCTTCTTAACTGCGCCTGGTTGTGTAAAGTCAGGAACATAAGAAGTGATTGCACTTGATCCGGTCAGTGATGCAGCATGGAATCCTTCGTTTACATCAAACTTAACCGCATAGATGTCGGTTAATCCCGATACAGCTGCGGAAGATGCACCAATATTTCTACTAATGCCTGCCTTAACGCAAGAATTTGCTGTTGCAACTGATTCTGATACAGTATAGTGGTTTCCAAGATCCATGAAGCGAACACCATCCATTGATACTGCTCTCTTTCCAAATGCTTCCTCTGTCTCGGTCTTATAGCCAAGAAGTCTTGCAATGGTCTGTACCTTGCTGATCATGTCGGTATTCATCAGAAGCGCATCTGCATTGGTTTTCTTAATCAGATTCTGAAGCATCTCATAGAACTGATCCATGTTTTCCTTCACTTTTGCCATGTTGGAAAGATCGATTGCAGATCCCTCCCCGGTGTTAAACTCTGAAGTTGTACCTGCAAGCATCTTGTCGAGTCCGTCAAATTCATCCTCTGCTGTTGTGCTGTTTCCATTGATCAGTGTGTAATGGAAAAGAGAAATTGCAGCTTTGATTTTCTCTTCGAACTGATATGCCATGTTGTTATAGCGACCTTCAGCCTGCTTCAGAACACGATCCATCTCGAAAGCGCCGCCGAAAATCTTCAGATTGGCTGTCTTCTGCTCAACGGTTGCCTGTGATGCCGTGTAATCGTTGTTTAACTTTCTGAATGAAGCAGTTGCCGGAAGCTTCTTCTGCACATAAGAATATGTCAATGTGCTTCCACCGCCTGATGGAGATACACAGTTATCAAACGGAAGCATCTGAAGGATTTCAGATTTCCTTAAGAAGATGTCCACAATCTGCTGTGAAACCTTGTCAGCCATGCCGACTTTCATTTCTGCTAATGTCATAGCCATAATAATTCACCTTTTTAACCTTTCTTATTTTGTTGTTGCTTCAAACTGCTGCTGAAGTGCTTCAGCAAGATCTTTGGGGTCTGTTCTTCCACGATCCCCTTCTGTTCCTGGAATTTTTCCGTCACCCAAAGGTTTATATCCATCACCACCCTTTGAGCCGGATTCAAACATTGTCGGAAACTGCGTTTTCAAACCGGAAAGCTTGTCAGCCCAACCCTTAATGTTGTCGTTTTCATCAAGTTCTAAGGTTTCGCCCTTTTCCTTCAGTTTTTCATTCAGCTTGAATGTCAGATAATCGACATCAACAGCCTTTTCAGACAGCAGCGCAACCTTGATTGCTGATTTGACCTTTGTTTCCTGAAGCTGTTTCTGAAGATCAGCAACCTGTGTTTCATAGCCTGTGATCTTGCCCTGCAATTCTTCATTGCCTTTGGTACCTTTCTTCAGATCTGCGATCAGATTATTTGCTGTTGTCAGTTCTGTATCTTTGCCGGAAAGCAAGTTGTTCAGTTTTTCAATTTCTGAATCATATTTTCCTTTGCTGACATATTCACCTTCAGACAGATCCGCATATCTCACATGCTTCAGCTTGTCCGGCTCCTTTGCATTGGCTTCATCCAGTTTTGCTTTTACCTGTGCATACAGATCTGCACCTAACAATTCCTCTAATTTCATAGTTTGTTCCTTTCCCATGCCGGAAACTTCCAACATGCATGACAGTTTTATATCCATATCATAGGGATGTATTTGGCACAGTTTTCACGTCATAAGCCGATATTTGGACATATAAAAAGCACCCTGTTTTCAGAAAGGATGCTTTTATGCTTTTTTCAATTTTCCTTGCTTCAGCAGAATCAACATTCTTGTGTTTCCTTCCGCTGTACCAACATTATTGATACCGTTTGCAGCACCAATCTTCTTTCTGAAGTTGATGTTGCTGTCAATCTTCAGATCCTGCAATGCTCTGACAATGCTGTCTGTATTCCCGGTATACTTCGGATAATACTGAACTGAAGCTGAAGCAGCTGCACATGCCTTTTTATACAGTGCCTGTTCTTCTTTCCTACGCTTCACAAGACCATTCAGAACCTTTCCACCTGCTTTGTTGTACAGAATAATTTTGTCACCGATCTGATCAATGGTCCTGCCATTGCAAAGTTTTTTCAGTTTGCCAGATCCGCAATTGTAGCGGAAGGACACAAGCGCATCAAACTGATTCTGATTGAATGGCTTGCCAAGCGCATTGACAGCCTTCACAGATGCTGCACAATCCTTTTTCAAAAATGCATCAGCCTGTGCCTGTGTGATCGTCATTCCCTGCCTTACATCTGCCCCATAGTGGCCATAACCAATTGTGAAATATTTTTCTGTAGCAACAGGCTTGTATGCTTTCAGCCTGCATCCTTCATACTTCTTGATCAGGTTGATTCCGTTTTGTGATATATCCATGATTATCTTCATCCTTTCAGCTGTTTGTATGCCTGATTTACACCTGTTGATGCCAGTCCGGACACAATGCCGACTGCAATTGCATTCAGAATGTCATGTGCCGGGAAATCAGGGATCACATACATACCGATCACACCAAGAATGCCACCTGATACACCTACAATCACAGGGATCCATTCATCATCAATTGCATTCATGCGCTTTGCTGCAAGTCCGATCAGATAAGTGATCACCACGATTGCAAGCACTGTTCCCATTGTTGAAATATCCATACCATTCACCTTCCTTTCATTTTTTTGCATATAAAAAGGCAGCCTATTGACTGCCCTTGTTATAGTATTAAATTTGCATGTTATCGTATATGCCAACGGCTGAACCCTTGCTGCCTGGCTATGTCAGCAGGTGGAATTGAACCACCTTTAACCACCTAGGTTGCCACGCATTAAAAAAGCACTCTGTGTAGGATGCTTTCATTCTTCCTCAAGTTCTCCCTCTACGGTTCCACTTTCAATTCCAATTTGTGATGCCATCAAAAGGACTTCTTTTCTGTCATTATTGCCACTTAAAATGAAGGATAGAAGTTTTTTTCTATCTTCTTGTGATTCACAATAATTGAAAATAAAGCTTACGAACTTTTCACTGTTTTTAATTTTTATTAGTTCATCATACAATGATTTATCAGTATCTGTTTTAACCTTCATACGCACCTTCTATTCATGGATGTTTGGTTTCTTCTTTTTACTAAGTATGTCATAGGTATATTTATCTTTGAATTCAATCAGATAATCATATCCCCCATGTTCCCATTCAAAGATTCCGTCTTCCATTTGCTGCTTAACATCACCTTTTACAAGTGAATCCCAAAGTGGATCATCATTTGGAACCTTCTTTGGTTTATGCTTCTTTGCAAAGAACTGAAGATCTAAGTCTATTTTACTATCTTTTGCAGTGTTTTCAAGCGGTTTTTTCTTGAAATATCCTTCTATCATTTTAACAATTTCATCAGGAACTTCTTTTGCTTTTGAACCGCCTTCCATATATGCCGCAAAATTTTCAGCCCATGCTTCAGACCTTTTTGAAACTCTGACATTTTGTGTGCTTCCTGCATACGCTGATATTTTCACTGACAATTCATCCATTTCCGGTGTTGCTGACAATGCTTTTGATAAAGCCTGATTTGTACTGAAATCAACAGCATGACCAAGTTCATGCGCAACAGTACCTGAATAGGTCGTTGTGGCATAATAGTCTTTATCTTTTTTCCATTTGATTTTATATCGCAAATTATCTTCTATCTGTTTTTTCTCAAATGCTTTTATATCACCGTTTTTCTTCAATAAAAGAGTATTTGTAGAATCATCATATTTTGCATACACTCCTGAAGGTATTCCACCAAACCGGACTTTCAATCCCGGTATAGTATCACCATTTTTCTTTTCAAATTCATCAATGATCTTAACAGCATCCCTTACAAAGTCACTGTTTGCACCTTCCATATCAATGAATTCCGTTTTTAAAGAATGATTAGCATAGTCCTTTAATTCTGATGCACCCATTGATGCAAAATCCACATTTCTTTGCTTTAGTTTCCTTTGAAGCAGTCTTTCTTTTCTTCTTGCAGCATAGTTAATTGTATCTTCATTATTCATCTTTTGTGCGCTGCTTCGGACACGCTCTGATTCCTTTGCGTACTTCATTTTGAATGAATTATAGTCTTTCGCCTTGATTTCAACAATTCCACCTGATTCCTGATCCCACTTTGTGAAATCATTACCTAAAGCCCATCTTGCACGCTGAAGCAGCACACACCTGCAATTGCAATCTTCAGCAGGATCACCAAAATCCCCCGGCTGCATGGCTGTCATGCCATTTACTTCAAACGGTTCATCCAGTTCCCGGATCTGTCCGTCAAGCTTCCTGTGGGAATCCCTTGTCCTTCCATCAAGCGTGGAATCCCACTGCTTGACCACATCCGCACCTTTTTCCTTTGCCTTCCACTGTGCATCCGCTGTAGCCTTGTTCTGAATCCGATGTGCTTCTGTCCGGGCAATCCTTGCAGCATTGTTTTTAGGGATGTTGGAAAAGCTTGCAATGTTCCTTGCTATTTCTCCATAAGTTGCAGCATTTGAGATCCCCCGGCTGATTTCCGCTGCAATCTGCTTGGATAATCTGCTTGTATCTTTTCCAAGTGCTGCATATAAGCCTTCAGAAAGCTTTGTTTCGTGCTGTATGGCAATCACAACCTGTTTCTGGTCAATAGGTACTACAATGGGTATTCCCTGCCCCTGCATGTCATACATGGTTCCAATAAAGCCATCCTCATATGCTTTTGTAAGGTATTCAGAAACAGTTGTAAATTCATTTGAATGCAATGATTCAAGAATACCTTCAACCTGCTTCTTCAATGCTTTCTGATATTCTACTTGGTATATAACATTTTGTAGATTTGCATCATCCCTTGCCATCAATTTTTCAATCTTATCATTGATTTCAAAAATGGCATCCTGATAGTTTGCTTCAAGCTTCTTCAGGACTGCTTTTTCATTATCAAGGAACGATTGCTGTATTTCCTTTTGCCTTTTATTCATTTACAGCATCACCTTCTGTTAAAACGCCATTTAATGCATTCTGTGCATCCTGTGCTGCCTTGTATGCTTCATCAGGATCAGGAAGCTTGTCTTTGATTCCATCATAGTCAATGTCAAGCTGATCACAGATCAGCTGCATCAGTGTTTCATTGTCAAGCTGTGCAGCAAGTGAAAGCAGTGTATTGATTTCAGCCTGCTTTGCCTGTGCTTCTGTCAGCTTGATTTGTGCATTCTCCTGTGCATTTGACATGATTTCATGCTCAAAATCAATATAGACATCCTTCATCTGATAATCAGTGCCATTCTGATCATTGATTTCTGCAATGACAACTTTGATGATCTTCCGCAAAAACTGCTTCAGTCTGATTTCAAGCTTGGAACACTTCAGATCAAGAAGTGAATATGCAGCCTTGATTGCAATGTTGGTTGTGGCTGCTGTGTCCTTCAGCCCGGCTGTATTCAAGCCCATTCCAAAACGATAGATATTCTTTTCATCAAGATTCAGCTTTGCTTCTCTCGCCTGATATGGCACATCAACTGTCTTGACTTCCACACCGCCATCTTCATCAACACCTATGATTTTCTTTGTTTTCAGGTTTGTTTGAAGTTCATCAAGGTTGTCACCCTGGAATCCTTTCACAACATGAATCGGTGTGTCAAAATCAACAAGGTTATTGGAAAGGCTTGATGCCATCAGATCATAATCATCAATCAGATCCTTGACTGTTTTCAGGCTTGAAAACTGCTTTTTGTTGTTATCCAAACGAAAGAAAGGAATGAAGCCGAATCCTTTGTAATAGATAGCTGCATCCCCTTCCTTTTTGTACAATGTATGTGGTTTTGGATTGATTTTTTCAGCATCATTTTTCTTGATTTCACCATCATTACTCTGAACATAGTAATATACTGTTTCAGCATCCCACACCTGAATCCGCTTGATCTTCTTATTGCCTTTGTCTATCCGGTCAATGTACCAATAGATCACATAAGCGCAACCATCATCTGTGTCCTTATCCCGGACTTCAACAACACCAATACTGTCAGCACACATAAATGACAGCCTATTGTATTCATTTTTGTATGCATACATGTATTCAAAGCCTTTTGCCTGACAGCCTGTGATTACCTCTGACAGTTCAGCGGTGAAATCCTCGTTATCATTGAAATATGAATCAAGTTCTGCCTGAAGTTCAGGATTGTCAGATTTGATAAATCCATCTTTGCCGGAAAGAATATACTGCACAGCCTGATCAACCAATTCAGTGAAGAATGGATGGGGAATCTTGATGTTGCTTCTCGTCTTATCTTCTACAAGTTCACCATCTGCATTGTAATAGAATAGCCTGTACTGTTTTATATCATGATCACCTTCATAGTATGCCTGACCTCTTCTTGCAAAAGCCTTCTTTTCTGAAGTTGAATCATCTGTTATAAATCGCTTTATTTCTTCAGTTGACAGCATTTACTTATTTCCTTTCTTACGTTTCGGCAGGTGGTGTTTCACACACATCTGCATCTTTAGTACATCCATTTCTTCTGCTTTCTCCATCCTTCAACACCATAACGCAAGGCAGCCATTGCATCATCTTGGAATGGAACAGGTTCATCCAAGTATTCCCCGGTCTTTTCGTCATGCTTCCACTTCCATTGCTGCAATTCCTTGATGGTATTCACACAAGATGGATCAACAACAATCCGGTGCTGCTTCAGATAATCAATCTGTGCCTTCACAGATCCCTGTGAACCGCCTTTGTCAACACCCCTTGCCCTGTAGCCTGCCTTCTGCCACATCTTGATTCTGTCCGGCTCTGCGGAATCACACCACATTTGCTTTTTGGTGGGGACATCAATGTCCTTTGCAAGTTCTATGATTTCAGCTGTGTCTTTCTCAAATACATAGATTTCTTTCGTGATATAGATCACATCATCCTTGATACCTAGCGGAAGAATTGCATTTGCGTGATTGAAACCAAAGTCCTGACCAATCGCAAAATCATCATAGTCAGCCGGGTTCTTGGAACACTCACCAACTTCCCAATTATGCAAGATCAGACCGCCAATTTCTCCCCATTCACCAAGACCGTATATCTGATAGCCTTCAGGATCAACGATCTTTCTTCTTTCCATACGCTGCCTGTAGGCATCATCTATGAATCTATTGCCAAGGTATGTGCTGTGGTGTGTCAGTACGTTTGGATCTGGGATATCAAAAAAGACCTTCTTGATCCAGTGATTCTTATTCACCGGATTGAAGGTCATTCTGATCTGATAAAATTGTCCTTCAGGAAGTTCACCACGCAAACGGTCATCAATGATTTCAAGATCAGCCTGTGTCAGTTCTGTTGCTTCCTCACACCATACATCTGTAAGCTTTCCACGTTGGAACGTGATTGATTTCAGCTTTTCACGCTGCTTATCATCATTCATTCCCCTGAATATGATCTGATTGCCATTTGCCCGGCAGGTAAGCTTCAGTGGTGACATATTGATCTGCCAGTACAGATCAGCCTTGTCACCGAACATCCGGTATATAGCCCCGGTCAGTTCTGCAAAGGTGCTATCTCTGTTTGTTATATCTGATTTACGGATGCAGACAAGGTTCCTGCCTTTATCCTGCATCAGTCGCAAGATATAATTCTGTGCAGTATCAACAGATTTTCCGGATCCGGCTGATCCTTTCATGACAATGTACCGCTTCCGGCTCCTGTCTACTTCTTTAAAGCAAGGATTCATTTGAACACTTATGTTCATAAGCAATCAGCTTCTTGGAATGCCCTGAACAGTTTTGGTGACTGAATAGCGATCCAATCAGTGATTGTTTCATCCATTCCCCAACAGTTTGTGCTTCCGCTGTTATTCCACATGCCTGATTCATATAAAAAAGCATGGATAATTTCATGCCTTAACACCTTTTTTCTGTATGAATCCAAATCCATCACAGAATTTCTGTCAGATTCAAATTCTGCTATTTTGATTGTATGAATGCTCTGATCCATGCAACCATCAGCACCTTCCGGCATCTTTTCATCCGGTACATCAAAATGTATTGTGTATAGCGTTCCTAAAATATCAACGGTCTTATCTTCCATCATTCTTCATCACCATAATCAATGCTTATGTTCAGTTCCATGTCTGCATCCAGTTCAACCTTGTCTTTGAACATACCAAGATGCTTTCCTAACAGTTCAAGATTTGCCTTTTTATCGCATAGCCGGACTTCTCTTTCTGTTCCGAATTCTGTAGGCTTAATCTTTACTGACTGAATGCAGGCAAGATCATCCTTTGTTGCTGTCTGCTTTACCTGTGCAGTGTCAAGATCAATTACATCATCTATGTTCACGAATGCCATCTTTGCAATTTCCATCAGCACCCTGTCTTGATTGATTCCGGTTCTTTTTGATCGTTCTGCCATTTCTCTTGCGATCTCGTTTTGAACCTTGACAATTCTTAACATTCTTGATGCCTGTTGTTCTGCTGTATTTGGTGAATATCCTGCCCTTATTGCAGCCTGTTTTGCATTAAGGTCTATAAGGTATTCATCACAGAACCTTTGCTGCTTGGCTGTAAGTTTAGCCATCACAATCACCACCTTACAATATAAAAGCCCACCGGGTAGGAGAAACAGCACCCCGGCAGGCATGAAAAAAGGCACTGCCACTGTGGACAATGCCTTTAAACACCTTTTTCACTTTATAAATTATCATAGATTTATAGGAATAAACACCCTTTCTTTATAAATTTCACAAGTAAATGTGCAAATTCAATGATCTTTTCATGTAAATAAAACAGCTTAAATGAAATCGTATCCCTTAATTGACATTTGTATAAAACCTGCTCAGCAGGTGTCAATTTATCTATAAATTCCTTTTCACCCATTGAATCTATGTATTTTTCAAGTATTTCATATGCTCCCATATCATTACCTTCTTTCATCCATGTTGTCCTGATTGCTGACAATACCGCCTGCTTTCACAATCTCGATTGCATGTTCATAACTTCTCGCTTTCTCTTTTCCTAAATTACTGTCGTATGCATTCTCCCAAAACTTTCGCTCATTTTCCAACTGTTCTACAACCTTATCTACATCATAAGCTGTTGGTTGCTCCATAACTGTTGATAATGTTTCTCTTGCTCTCATATCAACAGGAATATGATTTTTTGTGTATAAATAGCTTAAATCTTTGATCAAAGTATCGGCATCAATCAATCTCATTTTCATCACTCCAATCTAATTTTTGACCACAGTCACTGCAATATAAACCAACATTAC
>ERZ826016.460-NODE-460-length-50768-cov-17.512827_pt1 | contig 50768 bp, 41 predicted proteins | sample MGYA00519872_ERZ826016 | MGnify/ENA primary metagenome ERZ826016 (study PRJEB31778, sample SAMEA3449218) | human gut metagenome | biome: human gut; feature: human-associated habitat; material: faeces | place: United Kingdom | collected 2010/2012 ... | reverse complement strand
CAGGTACTTAAAAAAAATATTTTATAATAGTGTTGCGGAATTAAGGATATATTATATCTTTGCGACCAATTTATTAATACATACGTAAACAGTTATGCATTAATTTTAATTATTAATCCTAAATACATTACTAATTATGAGAATCTATTTACGCTTTCTAACAGCGTTCTTACTCATGTGCTGTATGGGAACAGTCCATGCAGAAACATTGGGAGATTTACATGTGACAGGTACTGTAACCGCCGATGGCGAACCAATGCCTGGAGTTTCAGTACTATTAAAAGGTACTACGATCGGAACTATTACCGATATTGACGGTAAGTATTCACTAAACGCCACCTCTAATGGCACATTAGTATTCAGCTTCGTTGGTATGAAAACTGTTGAACAAGCTATTAACAACAGACGAGTAATCAACGTTACATTAGTAAGTGATAGTAAAGAACTTGAAGAAGTTATGGTTGTAGCTTATGCCACAGCTAAGAAATATAGCTTTACAGGTGCTGCATCTACCGTAAAAGGCGACCAGATAGCCAAGCTACAAACTTCAAGTGTATCTAAGGCATTAGAAGGAACTGTTGCCGGATTGCAGGCAAGTGCATCCAGTGGTCAGCCAGGAACAGATGCCGAAATTCGTATTCGTGGCGTTGGTTCTATCAATGCATCAAGTTCCCCTCTTTATGTAGTAGACGGTGTACCTTATGATGGTAGTATTAATGCAATCAATCCAGATGATATTGCCTCTATGACTGTATTGAAAGATGCTGCTTCTGCTGCACTATATGGTTCACGTGGTGCTAATGGTGTTATCATCATTACAACAAAACAAGGAAAAACAGACTCAAAAGCAAGTGTAAATATTAAAGCTTCATTCGGTGGTTCTAACCGTGCAGTAAAAGATTATGAACAATTAAATACCAACGAATATTTTGAGTTATATTGGGAGGCAATTCGCAATGAATACGCAAAAGATAAAGATCAATATCCAACTCTTGCAGATGCTAATGCTGGCGCGTCCAAAGATTTGGTAAACACCTTAATGGGTGGAGGTCCTAATCCTTATGGAAACAAATATCCTCAACCTGTTGGAACTGACGGAAAGTTAGTTGCCGGAGCTACTCCATTATGGAACTCAAACTGGACTGATGCATTGGAACAACAAGCTCTTCGTTCTGAAGTAAATTTAAGTGTTTCCGGTGGTGGAAAAACTAATCAATATTATTTCTCAGCTGGTTATTTAAATGATAAAGGTATTGTTTTGGAATCAAGTTATGAACGCTTCAATCTTCGTTCAAACATAACCAGCGAAATGACAAAATGGCTAAAAGGAGGTGCTAATATTAGTTTTACCCACTCTAAACAAAACTATCCACAATCGTCCGACTCTAGTTCTGGTAACGTTATTATGGGAAGCTTGTTAATGGCTCCTTTCTACCCAATCTATGAGGTTGATGAAAATGGCTCGTACATGCATGATGCAAACGGTAATTTAATTCCGGATTTCGGTTCTTATCGTCCTAACGGTTCTATGTCAGACTGGAATATGGTAGCTACTTTACCGGATGATAAAGCAGAACGTATGAAAGACGAAGTTTCAGCACGTACTTTCTTAGAAGTAACATTTATTGAAGGCTTGAAATTTAAAACAAGTTTCAATTTCGACTTAGTAAACTATAACTCCTTAGATTTCCAAAACTCTAATATGGGTGATGGTGCTATCTATGGTGGAGAAACATCACGCGAAAACGATCGTACTTTCTCATGGACTTGGAATAATATCCTTAGCTATGATAAAACAATCGGAGATCATCACTTCAATATTTTAGCCGGACAAGAAGCTTACTCATATCGTTATGATGAATTAACAGCTTCGCGCTCTAAAATGGCATTGCCTAATTTCCCCGAATTAGCAGTAGGTTCACAAATAACCGGAGCTAATGGCTATCGCATTGATTATTCATTAGTTGGATATTTGGTTAACGGACAATATGATTTCCAAAACAAGTATTTCTTAACTGCATCTTTCCGTCGTGACGGTTCGTCTCGTTTTTCCAAAGAAAGTCGTTGGGGTAACTTCTGGTCAGTGGGCGGATCATGGAGAATCGACCGCGAGAAATTTATGAAAAACACCGAAGACTGGTTATCTGCATTAACACTAAAAGCAAGTTATGGTGCACAAGGAAATGATAATTTAGGAACATATTACGCAAGTAGCGGCTTATATTCAATTGTATCTAACAATAATGAAAATGGATTAGCATCCAACCGTTTGGCTACTCCTAACTTGAAATGGGAAACTAACTTGAATTTCAATGTTGGCTTAGAATTCTCATTGTGGAATAACCGTTTATCAGGTTCTTTCGACTTTTTCCAAAGAAAATCTAAAGATTTATTATACTCTCGTCCATTGGCTACCTCATTGGGATATAGTTCTATCGACGAAAATGTAGGTGCATTAAAGAATACAGGTTTTGAAATAGATTTGAAAGGAACTATTATAGATACAAAAGATTTCAACTGGAAATTAGGGGTTAATTTAACTCACTATAAAAATAAAGTAACTGAACTTCCATTAGATGACATGCCTGCAAGTGGTTATACCAAACTTGAAGTAGGACGTTCTGTTTATGACTTTTATACCAAAGAATGGGCAGGTGTAAATCCTGAAAATGGTAATCCAATGTGGTATAAGAATGTTACCGATGAAAGTGGTAATGTAACAAAAGTAGCTACTGAAACATACAACGAAGGTGACTACTATTTTGTTAACAAATCTTCTCTTCCTAAAGTATACGGTGGATTCAATACTTCATTCTCATACAAAGGAATAGAACTTTCAGCTTTATTCTCATATAGTATCGGAGGTTATGTTTATAACCGTGACAAGAATTTCTTGCTTAGTTATGGTTCTGCAACAGGACGTGCGTGGTCTAAAGACATGTTAGATCGTTGGACTCCGGAAAATAGATATACAGATGTACCTATTGTACAGATGAGTTCAAGCAATAGCTGGACAAGTGCTTCTAGCCGTTTCTTAGTAAATAACTCTTATTTACGTTTAAAGAACTTGATGTTATCTTATAGTTTCCCACAAAATCTTGTGAAGAAAATGTGTTTAGGAGGCCTTCAAGTATTTGTTCAGGGAGATAACCTACTGACCTTCAATAAGAATCAAGGTTTAGACCCAGAACAAGGAATTAATGGTGTTACTTATTATAGATACCCGGCTATGAGATCTATTACCGGAGGTATTAATGTCACATTTTAATTAACATTTAAAACAATGAAGAAATCATTCAAATATATAGCTTTGTTATTGAGTTTAACAACGATAACAAGCTGCAGCGGAGACTTTTTAGATCATAAACCAACAAATTCTGTACCTTCTGAAATTGCAGCAACTCCAGCTAACGCCGGACGTCTTTTTATTGGTGCATGGAGATATTTAATGGAAACCATGAGCTCACAAGCCAACTACGGTTATCGTTCATTAATGAGCGCTGATGATGTAATGGCCAGTGATGTTGCATTAGCTGGAAATACATACAGTTTAGGAGATGCTTATAAGTTTATCGAACAAACTTCAGCATCATCAAGTAGAGGAAGTTTTGCTTGGGCCTTACTTTATAAGACAATTGACAATTGCAATACAGTTATATCTCTTAAAGCTGATGGAGATGAGGACACAAAAGATTTCCAATATGCACAAGGACAAGCTTTAGCTCTGCGTGCTTTCTGTTATTTACATTTGGTACAACACTACCAATTCACCTATCAAAAAGATAAAAATGCTCTTTGTGTTCCATTATACACAGAGCCAACAACTGCATCTACAGCACCTAAAGCCAAAGCTACGGTAGAAGCTATCTATAATCAAATCTTTGAAGATTTAAATTTAGCAAAAGGAAAACTCGAAGGTTACAAATACTCAACAGTGCAAGAAAAATACAAACCTACAGTTAACGTAGTCAATGGTATACTTGCCCGGGCTTACTTAGTAGTTGGTGAATGGGACAAAGCTGTAAGTGCTGCACAGGATGCAAGAAAAGGCTTCGGATTAATGACTCTGGATCCAGAGAAAGAGGGAACAGACTATCAAGGCTTCAATGAAATGACTAACTCCGAATGGATATGGGCACACCCACAATCTGTCAGCACACAAGACAATGCAAGTTCTTATGGCTTCTCTTACCTTGATGTAACTCTTCCAAGCGGATATTGCAGCATGTTGGCCGATCCTCACTTTAGAGACTTATTTGAAAAAGAAGATCCGCGCCGTAAATTATTCAAATGGATGAGAAACGGAAGTTTAGGATATTGTAAGTTTATTGCCAGAGACGACCAAACTGCAGATATTGTTTTAATGCGTTCTTCTGAAATGTGTTTAATCGAAGCAGAAGGTATGGCACGTTCAACTAATTATACAATTGACGATGCAGTAAAATCACTAAATGAATTACGAACAAAAAGAGGTTTGAAAAAATATGACTTGACTGGCAAAACAAAAGAGGATTTAGTAAACGAAATACTTTTAGAACGCCGTCGGGAATTATGGGGAGAAGGATTTGGTATCACTGATGTCTTGAGAACTCAACAATCAGTTGTACGTACTGCTTTGACTCCTGATTATATAAAGAACATAGAAGAAATTAAAAAAGTGACAGACGATGACGGAAAAGAACAATATGTTGTTTCCTGTTGGCAAGCTAACGGAAAATATTTAGATAAGACTCCTGCAGGTCATCTTACTACTAAATTCCCTGACGGTAGCCAGCCCGTTGCTAACAGCAAATACTATATCTATGTTATTCCTGAAAAAGAAACAAATGCCAACCCAAATCTTTAAAGACAAGTTGGTAATCACATAACTAAAAAGAGATGCTATCATAATAGCATCTCTTTTTTTATACTGTTTACCTATTAAAAACTATTACACGAAATCTTTCAGTTGTTGTTGTAATCTTTGACGGGTAAAGAAGATACGGCTCTTTACTGTTCCCAAAGGTAAATCCAACTTATCAGCAATTTCGCGATATTTGAATCCTGAAATATGCATGGAAAACGGAACTTTATATTCTTTTGGAAGGGCATTGACAATGCGACGGATCTCTTTTATATCGTAAGCACCTTCCGTACTGTCAAAACCGGAATCTTGCGGCATACTTAAATGATAGAGATTATCGGTTTGGTCTACAAAAGTCTGGTCGCGGACTATCTTGCGGTAGTTATTAATAAATATGTTACGCATTATAGTGTACATCCAACCTTTAAAATTTGTATCAGGGGTATATTTATCTTCGTTATCTAAAGCTTTTAATGTTGTTTCCTGCAATAAATCGTTAGCTTCCTCACGGTCTGCAGTTAATTTATATGCAAATCGAAGCAGTTCACTTTGAATGTTCAGTAAGTCATTGGTAAAATTAAAACTTTTCATACTCTGCTTATTTTAATAGTTATTATTAGATTTTCATTTTGATGTTGCAATATTAAGGAATGATAAGCTAACACACTGCATAAGAATAGCTATCATAAGGGGTGTTTTCCGATAAAGTGAGTTCTCCCCCTATAAATAAACAGTTAGTACCCCCTAATTTTGCACTTTAACATTTGTCATTCTTATATCTTTTTACGAAAAACAAGTAATCTTTCTTGCTAACTTTGTGTTATAACAGAAAATCTAAAATTATATATGCTCATGGGAACAAGTAAATTTATTTATATGTGTGCCATTTGTCTTATCTGCACACTACCTATGACAGCCCAAAGCCGTCAGGAAAAGAAAGAGCAAACAGAACGTGCAGTAAGAAAAGCCATCGATTCCAATCATTATAAGATTAATGCAGATCGCATGCTTCCGATGAGAGGAAACAGCAAGACACTTACTTCCAATTATTCGGTAGAAATAAGAAATGATTCTGTATTTTCGTATTTACCTTATTTCGGAGTAGCATACAACATTCCATATGGAGGTGGTAAAGGGTTAATCTTTAATGCCCCCCTGAGCGAATACAATGTGGAATATCACAAGAAAGGAAAGGTAAAAGTTAACTTTAAAGTCCATAATGACGAAGATAGTTATACATATAACATGACTATTTACCCCAACGGCTCCACGAGCATTCAAGTTCAGTCCGTTAACAGACAACCCATCTCTTTCCAAGGAAACATGGAACTCAAAGAGGACTAAATATAATAAATCAACAGCAATACAGCATTGGCTCCTATTACCACAAGGAATCCTCCCCATACGTAAGGGAGCATTTCTTTGCGTCTTGAAGAAAAGAACATGGCATAAAACATGTTCACAATGATATTACTGATAATGGCCTGCATGCTGCATGCCACAATTACGGAAGTAGGTATGCTTCCGGTTCCTTGCAACAGGTTAAGGATAAAAGGAGTAATATCACTCAATCCTGCAAATACAGAGAGAAGATTAAGCCCGCTTGTTCCTGCATACACCAATGTGTAGTGGGTTAACAAGGTAAAGGCCACAAATAGCACTGCAAAAATCAATGCAACTTTAAACTCCAAAGGATTCCGCTCCGTGTCTTCCTCTTCAATGCGTTCAAGCTCACCCTTTGCCTCCACCTTTTTATGAATAAAGATACTCACACAAGCGGCAACAACGGACATGACAAGCAAATAAGGATAAATCGCCATGAAAATATCCGTACTGAATATAAGAATCAATATAAGGAAACGAAGGAACATCATGCTGACTGCGAGCATCATGGCAGCCACATATTCGGGCACTTCACGGGCATCGGCACGCTTACATTTACGGGCCAATATAGAAATGGTAGCCGTGCTGCTATATAATCCTCCGATTATACCTGAAACCAAGATGCCCGACTTATGGAAGACATACCTTTTTAATAAATAAGATAAGTAAGAAATTCCCGAAACCACCACTGTAGCCAGCCATATAGTATAAGGAGTCAGGTTAATGCCCGGAATAAGGTTCTCATTGGGAAGCATCGGAAGAATAATGCCGCTAATGGCAAGAAACTTCGCCAAAGTCACCATTTCATCGTTCTGCATCCGCTGGGCTATCTCGGTAAATGTATGCTTCATTTCCGTAAAGAGAAGCACCGTCACCACCATCATTACATAAAACCAAGACGGCTGGGTGCTCACAATGGGAGCCATGCAATAAGTAATGAGCGCAATAATAATGGTAGTCACACCAAAAACATGATATTGGGATTGCTTCACATAATAGTTTATTCCCAAGAGCGCGCCCAGCACCAGTCCTCCTCCCATGAACAAATGCATCTCTACGGGATCAAGGATATAAAGCAAATAACCTAATATACCGATAAAAGTAAACGTGCGGTCGGTTCCGAAAAGCGTAGTTTCCCCTTCCCGCTTCAAACTGATTCTGCGTTGAGACAGACCGATGAGCAAAGAAAACAAAGTAACCAAAACAAAAGTTACTAATTGAGGCGGAAGATACTCATACAACTTTTCCATATTCTTTTTCTATTTAATCCACTTTGTAAAAGGCTCTTTCATCAAATGTGAATTGTAATACCGGATGTCTCCGGTTACTTCTTTCCCGATGAAATCGGGCTTTTTGAATGGTTCATCCTCTGCTTTCAACTCCACCTCCGCCATGACAAGCCCTTCGTTCTCTCCATAAAATTCATCTACCTCAAAGACGTGTTCGCCACTCTTTATCAGATAACGTGTCTTATCTATCACACCCGGCTCACACAATTTCATAAGTTCCCGTGCTTCGCCCAGAGTTATTTCCTTTTCCCATTCATAACGGCTTGTCCCCGCTTCATTGGAAGCTCCCTTTATGGTAAGATAACCTTTTCCGTCTCTGATCCTTACCCTTACCGTTCGTCCACGGGCACTACTGATATATCCCTGCACTATGCGGCTCTGCGCATAAGCCTGTGACTTGAACTCACCATTAACCAAGAACTTTCTTTCAATTTCCTGTGCCATAACCATTCATTAAAACCTTAACTGGAAGCGAATACTCCATGAACTGAAATCATTCCCGCCATCACCCATTACTTCATCCGGTTTGGAAGTTGCATTACCGTCTTTGTCTTTTCCCACTAATGCGTCACCATCGGCATTCGCATACTTATCATGCATCATATAAGAGTAATTCAACTGAATTTTGAAGTTACGGTTCAAATAATAATTGATTCCCACCGTATAATTATTGGCTTCACCGCCTTTCACCGTCTTTCCATTCAAATCGAGACGGTCGAAACGGGCGGCGAGTTCCACATCTCCCCATGCCCTGCCGATTTGCGGTTGAGAGAAAGCCCCTCTTGAAGTGCTATACTTCTGGTTGCCGCCAAACAATAAACAGCCTGCCTGCACATAATATCCATTAAACTTCTCGGTAGGCAGGTTATCTTTCCGAACCGTATTATTCTGCATATATTCGCTCTGGAAACGGAAGCCGTGATAATATGCCGCGAACTCAGCACCCACGAGCCAATTATGGCTTACACCGGTAATCAACCCCGTATCCAAGAATTTAATCTTATTTATTCCGGAAAGCGAAGACGAGCTGATCTCCATTCCATCGGGAGAATCGGCAGACACATCCGATGTGGGAGTACGATAAGAAGCGGCAAGCCCAAAGTGCAAACCTTTATGCTGCTCCGAAGAATGAGGCATCCAGACAGCTCTGCCTGTTACCGAGAAACCTTCGTTATATCCCGCTTTATTATTGGCATCCGAGTTGGCTTTCTCCTTGCTGCCGTCTATCTGTTGAAAATGCACTCCGCCTACACCGAGGAAACTCCCCCGGGAGTAAGTTCCCTGCAAACCAATATGCCTGTCGGGAGCAAAAGCAGACACAGCATCAGCCCTTTCAAGAAACAATAAATCATTTGACGAGGTCATTGTTTCCATGGAATAAGCTTCTTTGAAATTTCCCGCTCTCAAAGAAAAGCCTTTAAAGAATTTATATTGGATATAAGTATCCTTCAGACTGACACCGCCATTGGCAAAGTCCACTTCAATCTTGCCCGATAAATGCTCACCGAATGATACATCCGTTCCCAAACGGACACGGCGAAACGATACACCATTCCCCACAGGCTGATAATCTTCCCCATGAAACAGCGCACCGTCTATCTGAATGCGACCATCAACTGAAAGCTTGAATTTATGATCGGCAGATTGTAAAGTTAAGGTTTCTCTCTTTAACTCGGGAACCACAGTATTCTGCGCCCCGGCATTTATCCCTGCTGCCAAAAGACAAAACACAGGAATTAATCTGGTTTTCTTCATTTAATTAAAAACGGTATTAGTGAGCCGACCTGTTTTTAAATATAAAAAAGACTATCCTCCCGGCAAACAACAAAGGAGGATAGAGGATTTTATTATGCAAAGAAAGAGAAGGCCAAAATCATCGCAAGTGCCAACACGATCAATGACACAAAGACAATCTTTATAACCTTGTTAGCCTGTTGTTCCTCTCTCTTCGAACGTCTGGCTGCTTTATTTTTACTACTCATAGTGATATAATATTAAGTTTAACAATCAAATATTGTTTTAGGTCATCCAAAAGTACGAATAAAATGCAATATTACAAATATAAGTCAGAAAAAACATAAACGGATAATAATAAGGAGCATCACCTGCATTAAGCATGCCCAACGGCATCATTAAGCCTTTCGTGAAGCTTGGTTAAGCTTTTTCATCCTCACTATTTATTAACTTGACAGCTGTAACTTATTAACTTGACAGTTGTCAATTAATAACTTGACAGCTGTCAATTTAATACTTGACAACTGTCAAGTTATTTAGTTACCGGCATAAACATACTTATATGTCCGCAATAACCGGCTTAGCAAACGGCTATAATCTCCTTAACTATCAGGTTAAATAAAAAAAGAACAGGCTGCCCTTTTCGGGGCAACCTGCTCTTTTCTATATTTGCAACTATTCTTTATGCTTCTTCCGAGGAGAATTCCATGAGATATGCCTTGATGAAATCGTCTATCTTACCATCCATCACACCGTTCACATCCGATGTCTGATAGTTTGTGCGGTGGTCTTTCACCCGGCGGTCGTCAAACACATAACTGCGTATCTGGGAACCCCATTCAATCTTCTTCTTCCCTGCCTCTATCTTCGCCTGCTCCGCCATGCGGTGCTGCAATTCCTTGTTATAAAGGATGGAGCGTAACTGGCGCATTGCATTTTCCTTATTCTTAGGCTGGTCACGGGTTTCGGTGTTCTCAATAAGGATTTCCTCTTCTTCACCCGTATAAGGATCTTTATACTGATAGCGCAAACGTACGCCGGATTCTACCTTATTTACATTCTGGCCTCCTGCACCGCCCGAACGGAATGTATCCCAAGAGATACAAGCGGGAAGGATGTTTACTTCAATAGAATCGTCGACCAGCGGAGTAACGAATACGGAAGCAAAAGAGGTCATTCGCTTGCCCTGAGCATTGTAAGGTGAAACACGAACCAAACGGTGCACGCCGTTTTCACCTTTCAAATATCCGTAAGCATAATCGCCCTCAATGTTCATCACCACAGACTTGATGCCGGCTTCATCGCCTTCCTGCAAATCGGATATGGTTACTTTATATTTATTTGTTTCGCCCCAGCGCATGTACATACGCATCAGCATGGAAGCCCAGTCCTGACTCTCGGTTCCGCCTGCACCCGAATTGATTTTAAGGATGCAACTCATCTGGTCGGCTTCTTCGCGGAGCATATTCTTTAACTCCAAAGCCTCAACCGTAGCAAGGGCTTTGGCATAGGCCTCGTCAACTTCCTGCTCTGTTACCAACTCATCTTTGAAGAAATCAAAAGCAAGCTCCAACTCATCGGACAGAGTTTTCACTTCGTTATAGCCGTCAATCCATGACTGAATGCCTTTTACTTTCTTCATTTGTGCTTCGGCAGTCTTTGCATCATCCCAAAAACCCGGAGCCTGTGTTCTTAATTGTTCTTCCTCGACCTGAATTAATTTATTGTCGATGTCAAAGATACCTCCTCAGCGCACCGGTGCGCTCTTTCACGTCTTTAAGTTGTTCAATTGTAATCATTGGTATTTCTTTAATTAATGTGAGGGTGCAAAGATAAGAAAAAAACGCCACTTTGACTCGTTAAAAGCAAAGTGGCGTTCAATTACTTCAAGGAATCAATATCCGGGAAGGTTCTTCATCATCTTGGAATAATAGGCTTCCACATCTTTCCAATGATAGAAAGGGGCAATATCCGTCTTCACAGGAATACTGACTTCTTTCTCGCAATGCAGGAACTTTACCAAAATATCATCCGAACCTTTCTTGCGGAAGAATATCATCTGAACATTTGCAGCCATGGGCGTAACCTTAAAGTTACACCAAGCCCGGTAGAACTTATCGGGATCGGTTTCTGCATTCCAGTAATCGCCCAATTGCAACAGGCCTACCAACGGAATAACATTACCGTCATGCCCGAAACGGAAAGTAGCCGAGTTTGTGCCCGACTTTATGGCTTCATCGGCAGAATCAAGAATGTTTTGTACCAGAGTTTTGGCATTGGCAACCATCAGCCCTCCGTTTATCGGAGCAGGGCCATCGCACACATAATTGCGGTAATTGCCAATCTGCCAGATGTCAAACAGTTCTTGCTTCTCAAATATATCATATAAACTAATACCTAATTCTACATTTTGCATATCCGATGCAATCCAATACAATCCCCACATCAGTTCTTTCGGATTGACATTCTTACGGATATAATCTTCACTATTGAATAATGTGCCGACAAGACGGTCGGGACGAACATGGCTTTCCTCGAACTTGCGGTATTCTTCATACCAAGGTCCTTCCTTTGAAGTGAACTTCATCCCTTCCTGAGTATGGAAATTAAGATACCCCATATATTTCTCGCTCGATTCACGGGTAATGTTCAACTTGGGATTCAACTCTTTCAAACGTTCGCAAAAAGCATCCATGCTCAATACACAACGGATAACAACGGTGGAACGGGCAGACATATCGGGCATACCTTCGAATACCTCGGGATAGTTACGATACATGCGCTCTGCAATTCCGCGATGCTGCTTCACTCCCAGCGGAGTTAAATCTCCTCCATGTCCTTCCGCATCTTTCCAGATAACCGCCAGACGGGAACGCACATCTTCTCCCAAATCGCTCAACGCGCCTGCCTGATGCGCTTTCTCAAACAAATCCACTACCCATTTATAATCTTTATCTGCTATCAACCATCTGGAGCCGTGACGCGCATAATGACTGATATAAAAAGGTTTATATCCTTTGGGTGCGGGGGTGGAAACGGCTTCTTTGGTAGGATAAGCATAATAAACTCCTCCGGTTTGTGCAATATCGTCAAATATTGCTTCACGGGTACTTTGCGCATTGGCAGGGAACAAAGTTCCCGCCAATACTAACAGAGATAATACTAAAGTCTTCTTTAATTTCAACAAATGCAAATTCATTTCTTTTGGTTCTATTATTTATAATCAGGGTTCTGAGTCAGATTAGGATTGGTTGTGAACTCATCTTGCGGAATTGGGAAAAGATTATATTTGTTATCTACGTCTTTACCCTCATAAGTTCCCGCAGCTCCACTGTCACTACCTTTCCAGTCCCAATCATATCCTTTGGTAAACTTACCGAAACGGATCAGGTCTGTACGGCGAACCAACTCCATTTGCAATTCGCGTGCACGCTCATCAAGGATAAAGTCCAAGTTAAGCTCCGCTGCCGTAATCTTACCGCTCACTGCATTGTCACCGTATTTGCCGGACATATAAGCACGTTCACGTACTTCATTTACATAGCCCAATGCTTCTGTTTGAGTTCCTTCACCGGAGCCACGCAAGATAGCTTCGGCCGCCATCAAATAAGCATCGGCAGTACGAAACATCGGATAGTCGATAGATGAATATTTAGTTCCGCCTTCCACAAGCTCGTTACGGTCTTTTGTTACATTGCGCCATTTGATACAAGCATATCCGTTATTGAAATCCTTCTGGAAGTCTTTGCCATCCACCCAAGTTTCTTTGGTGTGACCTATAGTAAAGAACTGGGCACGTTTATCCATCTTGTTATCTCCCCACGTATCATTCTCATCAAAGCTTTGGTCTTCTTCTGCAAACTTGTCTACCAATGCGGTTTTTACACGGGCATTTCCCCAAGTGCCACTGACACCCATCTTCATGTAGTTACCCATAGCACCGTTCATCAACGCTTTCAATAAGAAATTAGTACCTGCACTGCTCTGTGCATTATCAGCATCCTGAGGCAATGACCAGATTATTTCGGGACAGGTGTTATTGTCGGCAAGGAAAATATGACGGTAATCGGATGCCAACGGGTAGTTGCCTTCGGCAATCACTTTCTTTGCATATTGGTAAGCCTTGGTATATTCGTTCTTTCCCACCCAAGTTTCAGCATTCAAATAAATACGCGACAACAAGAACCACGCCGATACACGGTCTACTCTGCCATATTCATTGGCCTTTGGTTGTTTCAGAATATCTTTCAGTTCTTCCAACTCACTAACTGCATAGTTATAAAGAGCTTCACGAGATACCTGTGCAGGAATGTCGCCAACAGAAGATGTTTCATCTACAAAAGGAGCCGATCCGTATAAATCGCAAAGCATGGTATAGCAATAAGCACGGATAAAACGAGCTTCGGCACGATAGTAAGGCATTTCATCTTTCAAAGCATCGAATACTCCACGGTCATGCAGCTTTTCATCGGTCGCTTCACGCAAGAACTCATTGCAATAGTTAATAGCCATATACAAACGGTAATATGAATAGCTGATTACTTTTGTAGAAGCGTCCCAGTTCAAGAACAGCAGCGCAAACGTGCCATGGCCACTTCCCGAATGGAATGCGATTTCATCAGTTGTAGCTTCTTGCAAATAAAACAAGGCACGGGTATATCCGCTATAACCTTCATCAATACCTGCTACGTCGCCATCACCGCCGTCACCGCCTTTTTGTCCGGTTTGAATAAGGGATGCATAGCATTTGGCAATCATGCCGACATATCCTTCGGGAGTTCTATAAACATTTTCATTGATTGATTCATTCTTATCCAACGGCAATGTATTCAAGTCGTTCAGACAGGAAGTAAACAAGGATAAGCATAATAAGCAAACTGCGCTTATGGCTTTCAAATTATATAGTTTCATAATTATGTGTTTTGACATTAGAAATTAAGATTCAAACCTAACAAGAAAGTACGCGGACGTTGATAAATGTTCTTATCAATACCATTGTATATTTCAGGATCAAGACCGGAGTAACCGGTTATGATTGCTACATTCTGAACGCTGAATGATAAACGCAGGCTGCTCTTACTGTCCCATAAATTATGGAATGTGTGTCCTAACGTAATGTTATCAATGCGGAAGAAGTTTCCTTTTTCCAAGAAATAATCAGTGTATAAGCGGTCTTCGGTAAATCCTGTTTCCAATGTTGAGCGTAAGATATTGCTTGAAACTCCGTTTGCACTATACAATCCATTCAATGAATTGGAAGCGGCAACATAATTATAGATATAGAAACCCGCACTACCATGTCCATTAAAGCCTAAATCCCAATTCTTATAAGATACACGGGTTGACAAACCAAAGTAATAAGGGGCTTTAGAGCTTTTGCCCGTTACATATTTGTTGGCATCTTCTTCACTGGTAGTAATAGAACCGTCTTTTGCCACATATTTGCCGTCAAGTGGTTTGCCATTGTCATCGTATGCCTGTTGCAACAAGAAATAAGTATTGGGAGTCTCTCCCACTTTATGTATCTGAAGGTATTTGCCCGTACCTCCGGCACTACCGGTCTTCACGTAGTTATCGTCCGTATCAATTGTATTCAGCTTTGTAATCTCCGAAGTATTCCAAGTGAAGTTACCGCTCAATGTCCATTCCCAATCTTTCGTTTTTACCGGAATTGTGTTGATGCCGATTTCCAAACCCTTACTTGTCATATTACCGATATTAGTTTCAATCATATTGGTAAAGTTACTTCCTGCCGGAACGAAAATATCATTCAGAAGGTCTTTAGTGTTACGCCAGTAATAATCAATTGTTCCAGAAATACGGTTACCTAAGAAACCATAATCAATACCTATATTATAGGTTTCGGTTGTTTCCCACTTAATATTAGGATCATAGCCGTTAGGACGATAGGTTGTTATCCATTTGTTTCCGAACAAGTATCTCGATTCATCATAAGAAGCGGTATAAGTAGGCAAGTATTGATAGTAAGAACCAATAGACTGCTGTCCTGTCTGTCCGTAGCTGAAACGTAATTTCAAATCTGAAAGGCAGTTTATGTTCTTCATAAATGCTTCATCATTCACACGCCATGCAGCAGCAACCGAAGGGAAATATCCCCAACGTGTATCTGGTGAGAAACGGGAAGAAGCATCGGCACGCAGAGTCGCAGTAAGCATATAACGTTGTGCGAAGGAGTAGTTTGCACGTCCATAGAAAGAAAGCAAATACAATTCTGCTTCACTATGCTCTGGAGAATTCAATTCCTTGTTATCGGTATCCGTTGTCGTTGCGTTATTTTTATACCAGAAACGTTGCCATCCGTAACCTGCCATCGCATCAATATGGTGGTCTTTTATATCTTTGTTATAATTAGCATAAAAGTCTAAAAGTGTATTGCTCTTATCTTGGGTATATGAATAAACTTTTCCGGTACCGTCGTTTCGATTGCCTGTGTACATAGATGGTGCATACTTCGGAGTCATGGAACTTTTATCTTCCTTCATAATATCATAACCTAAATTCAGGTTGAAACGTAAGTCTTCAAAGCCATGTACCTTATAATCGATAGCGATATTACCGATAGAACGCTTTGTTTTGTTTGATTTGTCACCAATTTCCAATAAAGAGACAGGATTGGCAGCAGCCAAAGTGATAGGTACACCACCATTCATCCATGTATAATAGCCCAAACCCACATTATCCGGATAGTTTTCATGTATAGGACGAGTAGGATCAAATGATACGGCAGCACCGATAGCTCCGTCATCGGAAGGATCTTCATTTTCATAACTTCCCTTTACATTAATATCCAAAGACAAGTGTTTATTGAAGAACTTGGGAGATAATCCGATACCTACATTGGCACGTTGGTAATTGTTTCCTTTCAAAGTACCATTCTGGTTACTGTAACCTACGGATACACGGTAAGGAAGATTCTTCAAAGCACCTGTCATAGACAAGTCATGATTCGTACCAAAAGCATTGCGATAAATCTGATCTTGCCAGTCGGTTGATGCAGAACCCAACTTAAAACTTTCGGGAGCATTTCCCTTGTCTGCAAATACTTTACGGAACTCGTCCGCAGAAAGTACATCCATTGTACCGGGAACCGTACCAACAGAGAAGTTAGCGCTGTATGCAAAAGAAGGTTTCTGAACACCACCGTCTGCATTTCCCTTCTTTGTTGTGATGATAATAACACCATTCGATGCACGTGAACCGTAAATAGCAGTTGCCGAAGCATCTTTTAATACAGTAAACGAAGCAATATCATTCGGATTAATTGAGCTAATAGAAGTATTGCTCACAGGAACACCATCTATAACAATCAACGGATCATTATCGGCAGAAAGTGAAGCTCCCATACGGATACGTATTGTACCACCATTACCCGGAGCACCAGTTCCCGGCACAACATTTACTCCGGCTACCTTACCTACCAAAGCATCCTCGGCAGTTAATTGTTTACCTTTATTCAGCTCGTCCGGTTTTACAGTCAGCAATGAACCTGTAATATCACCTTTCTTCACCTGACCATAACCGATTACCACCACTTCATCAAGCAATTCGGTATCTTCATGCAATATTACATTCAAGAATGCCTTGTCTTTGATAACAAATTCCTGTGGCTTGTAACCAATACATGTAATTGTGATTGTTCCACCGGTAGGTACCGATAGTTCAAAATTACCTTCAAAATCTGTGATTGTTCCTTGAGTAGTTCCTTTTACTACAATGTTAGCCCCGATGACAGATTCACCGGTGTTGTCTTTTACATGTCCCTTCAACAATATTTCCTGAGCAGAAATTGTAAGAGACAAAAGCAGTCCTAATGAAAGTAGGACGCATCTCATTAGATTGGTCTTCATGTATTCCATAAATATTAAAATGGTTAAAAAGTTAATGCGCAGTTCGGAAATAATCTTTCCTCATTACCCGAAAGCAAAAGTAGGGCAGTGTGTTTCTCAAACCAAAGACCGGTAGATACATAAAGTAGAATATAAAAGGGATATAAAATTATTAATATCCTATATTACAACACATTACCAAATTAAATATAAAAAGTTAAAGTAGACGGAGATGCATCCCATAGGAGATGAAGGAATAGTATCTATTATTCTATCTGATAGATTTTAGACAATAGTTCTTCCTTTGAATAGAGAGATTTGCTATTTACCTTCAAACGATAGTTATAAACGGTCTGTGAAGAGTAATGCAGGAAATTGGCAATACGCCCGCTATCCGATATACCTAAACGAATCAAAGCAAAGACACGCAATTCGGGTGTAAGCAGTTCACCATCCTTTGGATAAATACGCCCTTCAGGCATCAGTAATTCATTAAACTGAGAGATAAAACCGGGATATAGCTTTAAGAAGATAGCATCAAAAGTGCGAAAGAAGTCTTTCAGCTCCTTATTATTTAAGGTAGGGGAATTAATCTGCTTATAAAGATCGTCTATTTGTCCGGCTTTTAATTTGCGGGCATAAAGTTTACGTAATTCTTCCTGTTTATCAATATAATTGGAACAAAGATTAAAGACAAACCCGATATATTCTTCCTTCAGCTTATTGGAACCTGCCAACTGAGTATTAGCCCGGTTCAAATCCTCATTTACATTTTGCAGTTCTTCATTCAATTGCTTCATTGAGTTACGGGCAACAGCCAATCTCTTTACTTGTTTCCATATATACAAGAATGCACCGGACAAGATAATTACCAGCAAAACACTGACAATGAAAGAAACAGTCAGCGAACGTTTCTCCACATGTAACTTCTCCTCGTATGACCTACTTACAATAGGCAGCATAGCAGAGATTTCAAGCATACGGTTACGGGCATGTGCAAAAGAAGCATCCTGCATGGAACATTCCAAATACTTATATGCCCGTTCAATATCTCCTTCCTGATAGAGTAGTGTAGCTAAAGTCCACAGTGATATATATCCTTTCATTCCTCCCCTTAAATCGGCAATGGAAGATATAACCAAATACTTCTTTTGCTGTTCCACATCATTCTTCAGTTGGTAAACGTTGGCAAGTTCCAATGCAGGAATAGCAAGATTATAACCTTTCTCTTTATGTATATCCCAGCAGCGTTCCAATAATCCGATAGCCTCATCCAAACGGTTGTTGCCAACCAGCCAACTACTTTTCATAAACATATAACTTTCCGTTCCGGGAGGACAAATAGCCATAATAGAGTCTTTGTAAGAAAAGGTGAGCCGCTTATATTTCTGCTTATCATCTTCGGAGAATGCATAATCCGTCATCCATGAATAAATGGAATGATACGAGTAAAGACGATAGGACTTCTCATCATCATTTAATGTATTAACATCTACACAATCTAGAATTTCCAAAGCTTCTTTATACATTCCCACCCGCGAAAGCATTTTGGAAACATGCATTTGAGCCATATTATAATAATGCACATTACCTAACTGGGTAGCAATTTGCAGTGATTTCTTCGCCGCCCACAAGGCAGAGTCCATCCTGAAAGTATTATATCTGCTATATAAACGTTCATAAACAGTATATTGCTCTTCGTCCGTTACCACGCGCTTAAGCAATAACTTCAAACTATCGATCTCCCTTTGTTTGTGTTGCTGATAAATAGGCCGTTCCAGAATAACTTTATCCAATACATGCAACAATGAATCTGTTTCTTCCGAAGACCATCCGGAAGAAAATAACAAGAAACAAGAAATAAAAGTTATTACCAGTCTTTTCATATATGTGACAATACAAAATTGTATATGAGATATATGCAAAGATAAAAGATTGTTTTTAAAAACAATCTCTAAAATAAAGATATAGATAGCTATTTAATATCTTTCAGTATTTGTGAATAATATGCTGTTACATCTTTCCAATGATAAAAAGGAGCAATATCCGTCTTCACAGGAATACCGACTTCTTTCTCGCAATGCAAGAATTTCACCAGAATGTCATCCGAGCCTTTCTTGCGAAAGAATACCAGTTGAATATTAGCTGCCATCGGAGTAACCTTGAAATTACACCAAGTCTGATAGAACTTATTTGGATCGGTTTCTTCTCTCCAGCAATCATCCAAACGCATCAATGCCGCCAGAGGACTGATATTTCCATCGTGCCCGAAGCGTAAAGTGGCCGTATTAGTTCCGGATTTAATTGCATCATTGGCAGAGTCAAGTATATTCTTCAACAAAGGTTTTGCAGTTGCCAATATCACTCCTCCATTCAATGGAGCCGGACCATTGCAAACATAATTTTCATAATTGTGCACTTGCCAGATATTAAATAATTCCTGCTTCTCGAATATATCGTACAGACTAATCCCTAACTCTACATTTTGCAAATCCGACGCAATCCAATACAGCTTCCACATGAGTTCTTTCGGATTCACTCTTTTACGAACAAAATCTTTATTGCCGAACAGTGCACCAACCAAGCGATTAGGCTGCAGATGTTCTTCTTCAAACTTACGATATTCTTCATACCAAGGTTTCTCTACTGCAACAAAATTTGCACTGGCTGATGTGTGGTTACTCATATACTTCATACATCTTTCATTGGCTTCACGAGTGATGCTTAACCGGGGATTTAGTTCTTTCAAACGTTCACAAAAGGCATCCATACTGAATACACAACGTATTACGACAGTAGAGCGTGCCGATATATCAGGTGCTCCTTCAAATACTTCGGGATAATTACGATACATACGTTCGGCAATTCCGCGATGTTGTTTCACTCCTAAAGGAGTAAGACTGCCACCACGTCCTTCTGCATCTTTCCAAATAATAGCCAAACGAGTACGTACATCTTCTCCCAAGTCTGTCAAAGCACCGGCTTGATGTGCTTTTTCAAATAAATCAACTACCCATTTATAATCTTTCTCTGATGTGAGCCATCGAGAACCATGACGTGCGAAGTGACTAATATAAAACGGCTTATAACCTTTAGGTGCCGGAGTAGAAATAGCCTCTTTCACAGGATAAGCGTAATAAACGCCTCCGGTTTGCGCAATGTCTTCAAACATTGCTTCCCGGGTTGTTTGTGCATTGGCAGAAAAGAGTATTCCTGCCAATAGTAATAGAGAAAAAAATAAAGTTTTCATATCAGTTCTTTATACATGGTATGGATTCACAATATATATTTTCTTTCTTATTCTTCGTACATTCTGTCGATTAAAGCTGCATAATTATGAGCTACAACATTACGTTTCACCTTTAACGTATTAGTCAACTCGCCTTTTTCCATACTGAACGGCTGGGGAAGCAAAGTGAAACGCTTAATTTGTTCGTAATGCGCAAACTCTTGTTGAAGGGTATCAATCCGTGCTTTAAACAGCCCTATGATCTTAGGATGCTCTAACAACTCTTCCACAGAACTGTATACTATTCCTTTTTGCTTTGCATAATCTTCCACATAACTATAAACAGGTACAATCAAGGCCGAAACAAACTTGCGTTGGTTGGCTATAATGGTAATCTGGTCGATATATTTATCTACCACAAGTTTTGTCTCAATCGCTTGAGGCGCAATATACTTTCCATTGGATGTTTTAAACAAATCTTTGATACGCTCGGTCAAATAGAGTTCACCATCCTTAAAATATCCGGCATCGCCCGTGTGGAACCAGCCATCAGTAGTAAAGGCAGTCTTATTGGCTTCGGCTTTCTTATAGTAACCTTTGGTTATGGTTTCACCTTTCAGCAGTATCTCGTTTGTTTCTTCATCTATCTTCACTTCCACACCCGGCATTACTTTACCTACCGAACCAATGGTATAATTTTCTTTCCATGAGCACGAAACGGTAGCAGTAGACTCGGTTAATCCGTAACCGACAATCATATTAATACCCACGGAACGAATAAATTCATAGATTTCATCGGAGATAGCAGCCCCGGCAGTCGGGAAGAAGTTACCGTTCTCAATACCGATAGTTTTCTTCAACAGGCTATAAATTGTCTTTTCGTAGAACTTATATTTCAGTTGATTCATCAACGGAGGAGTTTTGCCTACACGCAGATAATCAATGTTATGAATCTTACCAACTTTAATGGCATCCAGCATCAATGCTTTCTTTATTCCGGTAGTTTGGCTTATCTTCTCCTGAACGCCGGCATATACTTTCTCCCAGAATCTGGGAACACTGCACATCAATGTAGGACGGATTTCCTTTATAGTAGTCTGAATGTCTGCGGGACGAAGATTAATACAGACCTGCACTCCTTTGTGAACGCACAGATAAACCCATGCTTTCTCAAACACGTGAGTCAAAGGAAGGAAATTCATGGAAACATCATTATCGGTCATATCCACCAAACGTATATCATGGGCTTTGAATGCTTCCAGATAGTTGGAATGATGCAAAGTAACCCCTTTGGGTTCACCCGTAGTACCGGAAGTATAAAGGATATTAGCCAAATCGTCCGCACTTGCACGTGAAGTTCTTTCTTCAACCACTTTCGCATTAGGTTCACCTTCTCCTGCTTTCAGGAATTCATCGAAGTAAACGGATGTAGTGTCCCGTGCATCCTTTACCACAGCACGGTCAAATATAATCAACTTAACCAATGAATTACAAAGACCGAGTACGCTGAACGCTGCATCATATTGAAATTGTTCGCCTACAAAAAGGAAACGGATATTGGCATCGTTTACAATATATTGAACTTGTGCCGGAGAACTTGTTGCATATAAAGGAACAGTCACTGCCCGATTGGCAAAGGCTGCAAAGTCAACAATAAGGCATTCGGGCTTATTCTGAGAGAAAATCCCGATATTTTCCTCTTCTTTTATGCCAAGCTCAACCATAGCATTGGCTGCAATCTTTATATTTTCAGAGAATTGATTCCATGTAATGGGAATCCATTGAGATGTTTCGTAATCGCGGTACTTTAAAGCTATCCGGTCGCCATACTTTTCAGCTTGACGGTGCACCAATACGGATAAATGATAATAAGACATACTAATATTAGTTATAAATTCACCACAAAGGTATGGTTTAATTTAGAATTATCAGCTATATAACGGAATAAATTCAACAATAGTTCACAACGGTTTAGCTCATATCAAAAGCACATTATAGTTGTTTATCTAACTGAAAATAAACACGTTTATATCTTCCTTTTGGCAAAATTACCTATCTTTGCAGCACTAAACATAAAACTATGAATGAAGATTACTTGTCATCGGAAGCAGTTAGCATTCTAAAATCATTAATTGGTATTCCATCTATCAGCAGAGAAGAAGAAGCGGTTGCCGATTTTCTGCAGAATTATATCGAATCCATCGGAATTGTTGTAAATAGGAAAGGGAATAACCTATGGTGTTTAAGTCCGATGTTCGACCTAAACAAACCTACTATTTTGCTTAACTCACACATAGATACGGTGAAACCGGTCAACGGCTGGAAAAAGCAGCCCTTTACCCCTATCGAGGAAGACGGTAAACTATACGGATTAGGCAGTAATGATGCAGGAGCAAGCGTAGTTTCCCTGTTACAGGTGTTCAGACAACTTTCGGAAAAAGAGCAAAATTATAATTTAATTTATCTCGCTTCGTGTGAAGAGGAAGTTTCGGGAAAGAACGGTATCGAAAGTGTACTCTCCAGCCTGCCTCCTATCAGCTTAGGTGTTGTGGGCGAACCGACTAACATGCAACCCGCTATTGCAGAGAAAGGGTTAATGGTTCTTGATGTCACCGCTTACGGTAAAGCCGGACATGCTGCCAGAAACGAGGGAGAAAACGCTATTTATAAGGTATTGGAAGATATTACCTGGTTCCGAGATTTCCGTTTCGAGAAAGAGTCTCCCCTACTTGGTCCGGTTAAAATGAGTGTCACTCAAATCAACGCAGGAACCCAGCACAATGTCATTCCCGATAAATGCACGCTTGTTGTGGATATTCGCAGCAATGAGCTCTACAGCAATGAAGAGATATTCGAAATTGTAAAATCGAATGTAAAATCGGAAGTGAATGCCCGTTCATTCCGCCTCAACTCTTCACAGATTGCAGAAGATCATCCGTTTGTTAAGAAAACGATTAAATTAGGAAGAGTTCCTTTTGGATCGCCTACTCTTTCAGATCAGGCATTAATGTCATTTCCTACTGTTAAGATGGGGCCGGGCAACTCATCACGTTCACATACTGCCGATGAGTATGTTATGATTAGTGAGATTGATGAAGCTATCGGCTTATATATTGATATTTTAGACGGATTAGCACTCTGACAGTGCTAATCCTCTTTCTTGTTTCTCTTATTTATCCAACCAGATTTCCGGATTTAACTTAGCTGTTTCCTTTCTTAACTGGAAGTGAAGGACTGCGCGTCCGTCATCATTGAACACAGGACCGAGAGCCTGTTTCGTTTTCACTTTATCCCCTTTGCTCACGGAAGCGGAAGCCAGATTGCAGTAAACCGAAATATAATTTCCATGACGTACTAATACCCCGATTGTTCCGTTAAACTTAAACACAGCAGACACCTCACCATCAAAAATAGCTCTGGCCTGTGCTCCCGGCTTACCTTGAATGTCTATACCCTTATTATCAAGTTTCACATTCTTCAATCCCGGAACAGAATATTGCCCGTAATGGCTCACTACGATGTAAGCTCCGGAAATAGGCATTGGCAACGATCCTCTGTTCTTTTCAAAAGTTCCGGATAACTGGCGGTCTGCCTTATCCATAGTATATCTTTCCACAGGTGCGGCTTTCTTATTGGTACCGGACGACTTGGCGGATTCTTTCTTTGCTTCGGCTTGTGCACGTTTTCTTGCCAATTCAATTTCTCTTTCGATTAAACGGTCAATTTGCGCATTCAACCGGGCTGCTTCCTTTCGTTTCTCACGTATTTCGGTCTGCAAGCCGCGTTGTTTCTTCTGCAAATTGGCAACAATCGTCTTCTTCTCTTGCTCTTGACGTTCCAATTTCTGCTTTTCCGATTCACGGTCTTTCAGCAGTTTCTCTTTAGCTGCCTTCACCTGACGAAGCTCAACCTGCTTCTTTTTTATCTGTTCCTGCTTCTTCAGGATTTCCTCACCCTGCAAGCGCTGATAAGTGGCATACTCACGAACGTAACGTAAACGTCGATAGGTCTGCCCCAATGTTTCGGCAGAAAAGATAAACATCAGCTTCTCTTGTATGGAGCGGTTCTTATACATGTATTGCACAGACGATTCATATTTTTGTTTCTTGTCTTTCAAATCGGCCTGCAATTTATTCAGTTGTCTTTGAAGGGAAGTTATTTCCCTGTCTATGGTATTCACATCGCTGTTCATTGCAGCAATGTATTTTTTTCTTTCTTCTATCTGGCTGGTTAGTGTTGCAAGACTGTTCAACTGGCTTCCCACATCTTTCTTTGTAGTTCTGAGAAGTGTTTCCGTTGCGGCTATCTGCTTTTGCAGTTCACCCCTTTGGCTCTCCAATTCTTTTATCTTCGTGTTGGACTGGGCAGACAAAGTCATTGCCGCCATCCAGATACCCGCTATCAGAAAGAGGAAACGTTTCATAGGCTAAGCAATTGTTTTAATAATTGATCCACATCCATTTGTTTGTATCTGTTAGGTATGGTAGTGCGTGCATCCCAATCACCATTTGCAGCCATTCTCGACAATACGAGTTCTGCTTCTATGGGTTTCTTGCCACCTTTAAAAGAAACATTCATGCGGGAAGGAAAGTTTTTACTCTCCACAGCCTGAAAATCACGGTATTTCCAATTCAGACGATAATCTTTGGAACGCAACCCGATAGTGCTTTCCGTCAGTTGCCCCACATCAGACTTCGTCATAAAAAGATAAGTGAACAACTTGGACTTTTTCACTTCTATTTCGGTATAATCACTTTCCCGGCGAACAGAGAAAGCAGGAAAGTCATTGATAGAAACACTATCCTTACCGGGGATAAATATTTTATTCCAGAACAATGATTGCAAAGTATAGAAACTGACATCCGTATCGGCAAAGAACTTCAAATCACCATAAGGCACCTGCACATAACGACGGTTCATGCGATCAATCATCAGAATGTGATCTTTGGTTATCTCCAATCTTCCGAGTTCGGTGCGCAACACCGGCATAAGCAAAGAAAGCTGGATAACATCATTGTGCTTCATCCGCAAAATACCATTCACGGAAATATTCTTTCCATTCAGGTTCAGGTTGAACTTCACTCTTGAAGTAAATGCTTCGAAATCGGGAGAGTTCTTTATTACCGCTTCCAGATAGTTGGCAGCCGACAGTTTATCCAACCCTTGTGACGAGCCTACCGTTTTGCTCGTTTTACAAGAAGTCACCAACAACAGCATGCAGGCAAACAGCCCCATCAATCTTGCATAAGCAGCTAACTGTGTTTTCATCATTCAGCAATAAATTTCTTTTGTTCTATCTTCTTTTTCAGGGTTTCGGACTTACTGCCCATTTCTTTTGCTTTCTGCCAGTATTTCAGGGCCTCCTCTTTTTCCCCATTCATATAATAAATGTCTCCGCAATGTTCCACTACCACATCACTGTCTCCTCCTCCGTTCTTCATTGCATCATCCATATATATTTTTGCTTCCGCATATTTTCCTTTCTCAAACAATATCCAAGCATAGGTATCAAGATAAGTGGAATTATTCGGTTCCGCTTTTACGGTACGATAACTCATTTCCTCCGCTTTATCCAAATCCCTCTTTTCCACCGAAAGATAATAGGCATAATTATTTAAAGCCCCAATGTTATCGGGATTGTATACCAAAGATGAATCATAAGCCGCATAAGCTTCATTCTTCATTGCCTTTTCGTGGTAAATATCTCCTATCATGGAGTAGAAATCAGATACTATCTGCTTATTACTCTTATCGTCTATCTTAGTTAAACCTTTCTTGTAAACTTCGAGTGCATCATCTTTCCTGTCGTCCTGAAAATAAGCTATTCCAAGATAGAAATAAAACTCAAGCGTTTCGGGCGAATATTCCAAAGCAGGTTCGCATATCTTGATAGCTTCTTTGTAGTCGTTGTTACGAATGGCATAACTCAACAGTTGCAAACGTGCAGGGATATTTTCAGGATCTATATCCAATACCTGATAGAGTACGGGAACAGATTCTTTATCCATTTTCTTTGAAATGAGATACTGTGCATAAAGCATCGGTATCTGTGCATCGTCTTTATTCTGTTTCAAGACATTATCAAAAAGAGAGATGATTTTGGTACTGTCGCGGTCAGACTGTTCGGATTGAACGATAAGCTGCCTCATGATTTCGAGTTTTATCTCAGGAACTACCTTCTTGTTCAGCAAAACAGTATCCAACTGTTGGCGGTACAAATCCTTTTCACCCATTTTGTCGTAATAAGTAGCCATCGAGACAAGCGCCATTGCATTATCCGGCTCTATGGAAAGCACTTTCTGATACGTATCATACGCCTCCTTCACCTTTCCGTTATTCAAATAAACATCACCCAAGATGCAGAGGTAACGCATATCGCTCGGATATCCCTTTGACAGACTTTCAATTTCATCAAAAGCCTTTTTATCATTCCCCATCATCAAATAGATGCGGAATTTCTCCATACTGATTTGCTCCGTTTTGCCCGAACTGCTTTCCAAGCGGTCGAGGGTTTTAATCACATTGGGATAATCTTTCACCCGGTTATACAAATCCACCAATATCAATAACGGCTCCTGACGGTCGGTGAACTCCACATACATATCTTCGAACACATCTATCGCTTTCTTAAAATTACCGTTTGACTGGTAGAATCCTGCCAATGCCTGCTTATACCAATAGTTATCGGGAGCGTTCTTTACTGCCCTTTCCATTGTTTCAAGCCCCATCTGAGGTTGTTTCAAATAAAGATAGAATTGCGAGATTTCATACAATGCCGATGCCGCATCGGGATCTATCGCGAGGCAATGTTGCAAAAGCTTGAATGCAGCGGTGTATTCACCTTTCTGCTTCAACCGCATGGCTTCCAGAAAATAATAGTCATATTGTCTTCTGGCTTCGGGAGCTAAAGGATCTATGTCCGCCACTGCCACTGTCTTGGCTTTCTGCCTCTTGGCCGGTTTTGCCGACTGCTTGGCGGAAGAACAGGAAAACAACAACATTGCCGCCATGAGGAAAGCTCCCCAAACGGCAAACGGTTTTCTTGTTATCTTTTCATTTCTCATTGAGTCTTCTGTTTATTAACTTTTACTTCTTTCCTGTGTGACCGAAACCTCCAGCACCGCGTTCCGTTTCGTCAAGCACATCCACTTCCTGCCACACAGCCTGCTCATGCTTGGCAATAACCATTTGAGCGACACGTTCACCATCTTCTACAACAAAATCTTCGGAAGAAAGATTCACCAAAATGATACAGATTTCACCACGGTAATCGGCATCAATCGTACCCGGAGAGTTCAGCACCCCGATTCCTTTTTTGATAGCCAAGCCGCTGCGCGGACGGATTTGTGCTTCAAACCCTTTAGGCAAAGCAATGTAAAGTCCGGTAGGGACAAGGCATCTTTGCAAAGGTTTCAACACAATAGGTTCCGACAAATTGGCACGTATATCCATACCTGCCGACTGCTCCGTAGCATAAGCAGGTAGCGGATGCTTCGATTTGTTTATAATCTGTACATTCATAATCTTTTATTTTAATGTGCGAAAATACGTATTTACTCCCAATAATCTATGTGTTTTTATAATTTTAATCTACTTTTGCAGAGATAACAATATATTTATCAAGCCAATGAACTGGAGACAATTAATATCCGCCAAGCGCTTCGGCATGGAGGAACTGCACGAGCCGAGAAGAGATAACCGTTCGGAATTCCAACGGGATTATGACCGATTGATATTTTCCGCACCTTTCCGCAGGTTGCAGAACAAAACACAGGTATTCCCCCTGCCGGGAAGCATATTTGTGCACAACCGACTGACACACAGTCTCGAAGTATCTTGTGTGGGGCGCTCTTTGGGAAGCGACGTAGCCAAAGCACTTATTGAGAAGCATCCCGAATTGGGAGATTCTTATCTGTCGGAAATCGGCTCCATTGTTTCCGCTGCCTGCCTCGCCCACGATTTAGGGAATCCACCTTTCGGACATTCGGGTGAGAGAGCCATATCCACCTACTTTTCGGAGCGAAACGGATTGAAGCTGAAAGAGCAACTTTCTCCGATGGAATGGGATGATTTGATTCATTTTGAGGGAAACGCCAATGCTTTCCGCCTGCTTACACATCAATTTGAAGGACGGCGCAAAGGAGGTTTCGTAATGACCTATTCCACACTGGCATCCATTGTAAAATATCCCTTTTCATCGCAACTTGCAGGTAAGAAGTCGAAGTTCGGCTTCTTTCTTTCCGAAGAACAGGACTTTAAGCGCATTGCCGAAGAGCTAGGACTAATCCGCCTCAACGAAAACCCTCTCCAATATGCCCGTCACCCGTTGGTTTATTTGGTAGAAGCTGCCGACGACATCTGTTATCAGATGATGGATATAGAAGATGCCCACAAATTAAAGATACTCACCACCGAAGAAACCAAAGAACTGTTTATGCACTATTTTGATGAAAAACGGCTGGAACGCATCAAAAGTATCATGAAGCTGGTAGAAGACACAAACGAACAGATTGCTTATCTGCGCTCCTGCGTTATCGGGGTTTTGATAAAAGAGTGTACCCGTGTCTTTCTTGAAAACGAGGAAAAGATACTTTCGGGCAAATTTGAAGGTACATTAATCAAGCACATCAGCGACATTCCCCGTAATGCATACCAACACTGCGCGGAAGTTTCGTTCCGGAAAATATACCGTTCCAGTGACGTGCTCGACATAGAGTTGGCAGGTTTCAAGGTAATCAGCACACTGGTAGATCTGATGATAGAGGCAGTAACCTCACCCGAAAAGGCTTATTCGCAACTGCTTATCAACCGTGTATCGGGACAATATGACGTAAAATCCCCTACGCTTTACGGGAAAATACAAGCTGTATTGGATTATATTTCGGGCATGACCGATGTCTATGCGCTCGATCTTTACCGGAAAATAAACGGGAACAGCCTTCCGGCAGTATAAAAACATTTCCGGTTTCATCCCTTCCAGCCGAAGCCGAGAACACTTGCCACAAGCGGATACAGATGAAAGCAAACACCGTTTTTCTGCTTTCATCTGCTTTCAGCGCTTTCATAAACCATAATATTTGTAAATAATTTACTTGCAACATCATTTTCTTTTCTTATCTTTGTCTCATTCTTTCCTCCTTCATGGCGATGAGCAAGAGGTTGGAGAGATGTTTAATTACGTAAACTGAGTGTCTGAAGATATTATCTCAACTTAAAATTTCACCACATTTTTTGCACGGAGATAATAGGAACAGACACTCACGTTGGATTGTTATATGTAGTCGGACTATATATATTGTCTTGCGTGGGTGTGCTGCGACTATTATTCGTGCAGGGTGTTGTGGTGATACCTTAAGTTGATAATAGAAGTAAGTGCCCCGCGCATTTTTCTATCATCCGGTAATCACTTCACCAGTTCCCACACTCCAACAGTTAAGAATAAGTCCCGACCGGGAATTTCGGACTTTCTAATTCCTTATTTATCATGTTCGGATATTCATACATTATTATTGGTGGAATTCTACTACTCGCATTCCTAACAGCCCTCATGGGATACCAACATGCGGTAATCAAAATGGACGACCTGATGCTGAAGCAAAGCAAAAGGGAAATAACCGGTTTAATAGACCAACTTCTGTTTTTCCTTCCCCGGTCGGCAGAAATCGCCAAAGCGAAAAAGTTGCGCAACAATCCCGAATACAAAGAGATTGTCATGGAATACGTCATCTGCATCATAGGGATTTATAACATTTGCGGCATCTACTGCCGTGAATTGGGCTTCACAGAAACCGAAATAAAAGAGAAATTCGGCAACTACATTGCATGTCTGGCAGAGGATGAAATGTTGTTCAATGAGATTAACCGTGAGCCGGGTTTCTACCGGGGTGCAGAATATTTGTTGGGAATATACCGTTGATTTTTAGTTTTTTCCTTTCATTTTTAGTTCCTCACAGTTGTGATGAAGTTTGCGCACAGCTGTGAGGAAAGTTCCTCATAACTGTGAGGAAGTTTCCGCATAGTTGTGAGGAACTAAAAATATGCCGTCATTTGGGGATGATTATTCTTGTGATTGTTATTATTTGAGTGCATTATTACTATAACCTTTTAGTTTATTGTTATTGACAACTATACCAAACCCCATGAAAGCACTGAAAGCGATGAAAGCAGAAAAATGGCTTCTGCTTTCATCGCTTTCACTTTGACACAAGCACTTTCAGGACTTTATGGAAGCACTGAAAGCATTGGCAATTAACTTAATTGCAATCTATTTTGAAGTGAAGAATACATTATTCGCACCGGAAGTGAGCTTCACTTCCTGCGGATTGTTCCGCACAAATGATTCGATGTGACGGATGCGCTTGTCTTCCAGAATCTCGTCAACCGCAATGAGGATGCCGGTTTCTTCCACATCGCCGAAACCGTAGTTGATAGCGGTTCCAAACATTCGCATAGTCGGCGAAAGGCTCATATAAGCATTTACCAAGGGAGGAATGTTATAGCCTAACTTGCGAATCTCGGTATTCAGTATTTTGTAGTCTTCCTTAAACGTGTCTTTGCAGAACAGCTTGGCAAGTTCTTCCTCGCAAGCTTCCATTTTCAACGGTTCCATCGGGGTAATCAGATTATCTTTATCTCCGAAATGCTTTTTCAGGAAATAAAGAATCATGTCTCTTCCCTGACGGTGGTAGCTGGGATACATGGTAACTTTGCCGAAGAAATATTTCACCGTAGGCATCACTACCGTCAAAGCTCCGAGTCCGTCCCAAAGATTATCCAAAGCAAACAAGCCTTTTGCATCGGGGCGGGTAGACTGATATTCCAAAGTAACAAATGAACGGCCGAGTTCTATGGTAGTGGGAAGATATTCTTTATTGAACTTATCGGAGAAGTTGAACATATGAGCGGTGGCAAGTATCGGATGTCCGTGTTCGTCAAAACGGACGTCGGTCCCGAGAATGTAACGGTAACCTCCGAGAATTTCCTGCGCTTCGGGATTCCAAACAATCAGTTGCTTGTAAGGATCTTCCATGGTATCGTATTCATCAATATCCATTGACATCCCTGTTCCGCCTCCGGCTGCCCGGAATGCGATCTCACGCAAACGTCCGATTTCACGCATTACATTGGGAGAATCGTGTGCGGTAATGATATAAATCTCATTATTGCTTTTATTCGTAAAGCGTAATCGCTTGTCTTCCGTCAGTTCCGACTTTAGTATTTCCTTACTTATCGGTTGAATAACCTCTTCCATAAATTTATGTCGTTTCTTTTGTCTATTACAGTTTATATACAATCTCTTTTACGTATTGCGCCCACTGTGCCGGGGTTTTCGACTTGTCGAACGTTTGCCACGGAATGGGTTTGCCAATAGTTACCGTAAAAGTTTTATGCTTGTTTTTAAACATTTCGTCCACAAGGTAGAGTGTGGACAGATTAAACTTCAGCCCCAGCATTTCGGATAGTTTGGAAAGTCTGTAAAAGAAATTGGAATTACAGCCTCCGAAGTGAATTGGAACTACATCCCTTTGATTTTTGACACTTTCTATGATGAACGTTTTCTTCCATTCCAAATCCTTTATCACTCCCTTCCGCTTACGCGAACAAAATCCTGCAGGAAACATAATCAACTGGTTGTCGGATTCGAAAGTAGCCTTAACCAATGTGGGGAAGTCTCTTGACTGTGAACCGGTTTTGTTTATCGGGACAAAGAGGGGAGCGAGGTTTCTCAAGTTCATCAATATATCGTTGACCAAGTATTTGACCTTGCCATTATAATGACGTCCCAAGATATACCCCAAAGCCACACCGTCCTGCCCACCGAGCGGATGATTGGAAACAAACGTGTACAAACCGCCTTCGGGGAGGTTCTCTTTTCCTTTGATTTCCACCTTCGCATCAATGAACTTCATCGAAGCATCGAGGAAGTCCACTCCTATCTCATCTTTCGCTTCACGCAAAAAGACATTAATCTCATCCTGATGAACAATTTTCTTCAGATAAGAAATTAAAAACTTCGGAATGTATTTATACTTATCCGGAGCTTTTGATTGAAGCACTTTGTCAATATCAATCAAGAATACAGATTCGTCAGTCATTAGTGTTCATTTCAATGAATGTGCAAAAGTAATTTTTCTTTTTAATTTAGCGTAACAAATAGACAAAAAAGAGTGTTTTTGTGACATTTTAGTATTCCAAAACCAAGTTTTCCACCGTTATTCCCCACCAACAAAAGGATTTCGAAAACCTCTCGTAATCAATTAACTAAGAATATATTTACCTGTTGAAAACTTCTTGAAAGATTTTATGTTAAAAAGGGTGGGGAATTGTGGGGAAATATGTAATTTTACGGCTCAATCATATAATAAGGTGAAATGATACGTTTTTTGGGGAATATTGAAGCTAAAGCAGACGCGAAAGGACGCCTCTTCATTCCGGCGCAATTCAGAAAGCAATTGCAGGCTGCGAACGAAGAACGCATCGTGTTGCGCAAAGATATTTTCCAAGCCTGCCTTGTACTCTATCCTGAAAGTGTCTGGAACGATGAGTTGAGCGAACTCCGCGCACGCCTCAACAAATGGAATGCCATGCATCAACAGATATTCCGCCAATTCGTTTCGGATGTGGAAGTAATCACCCTCGACAGCAATGGACGCATCCTTATCCCGAAACGTTATCTGCAAATGGCAGGTATAAGCCAAGAAGTACGCTTTATAGGAATAGACAATATCATTGAAGTTTGGGCAAAAGAAAAAATGGAAAAACCATTTATGGAACCGGATGAATTCGGGCGTGAGATTGAAAAGATTATGAGCATTGATATTAGCAACGAACCAGAAAGATAGAAACCGATGAGCGAAGAAATAACCTACCACATACCGGTGTTACTCAAAGAAAGCGTGGACGGAATGAACATCCGCCCCGACGGAACGTATGTTGACGTTACCTTCGGAGGAGGAGGACATTCCAAAGAAATCCTCGGCAGACTGGGTAAAGGCGGAATACTTTTAAGCTTCGACCAAGACGAAGATGCAGAAAAGAATGTAGTGGATGATGAACATTTTATCTTTGTTCGCAGCAACTTCCGCTACCTGAGTAATTTTCTCCGCTACCATGACGTAGAGAGTGTGGATGCCGTTCTTGCCGACTTAGGTGTTTCGTCCCATCATTTCGATGACAGCGAACGAGGCTTTTCCTTTCGTTTTGAAGGAAAGCTGGATATGCGCATGAATAAACGTGCCGGAAACACAGCAGCCGATATTGTGAATACATATGATGAAGAAAGGTTGGCGGATATTTTCTACTTGTACGGGGAATTGAAGAACAGCCGCAAGCTTGCTTCAGTCATTGTAAAAACACGCGCAACAAAACAGATAGAGACAATCGGGGAGTTTCTTGAAATAGTGAAGCCTCTGTTTGGAAGAGAAAGAGAAAAGAAAGAGCTTGCCAAAGTGTTTCAAGCCTTGCGCATCGAAGTAAATCAGGAAATGGAAGCGCTCAAAGAGATGCTGCAAGCAGCAACAGATGCTTTGAAGCCGGGAGGACGGTTGGTGGTAATCACTTATCACTCACTGGAAGACAGAATGGTTAAGAACATGATGAAGACTGGCAACATGGAAGGGAAAGCGGAGCAAGACTTCTTTGGGAATTTAATTACTCCTTTCAAACTAATAAACAATAAAGTCATTATACCCAATGACGAGGAAATTGAAAAAAACCCCAGATCAAGGAGTGCCAAATTAAGAATCGCAGAGAAAAAGTAAGAATAGAGATTATGGAAGATTTTAAGGAAACGAACCAAGCAACCGCTACAACGGAACAGCCTGCAAAGGAGAACGCCAAGAAGGCTGCCAAAGGTATGTCCTTTAAAAGCATACTGGGAGGAGACATTCTTGCAAGCGGTTTCTTTAGAAGGCAAACCAAGCTGATTGTCCTCATTATGGTTTTCATTATCTTCTACATCAGCAACCGTTATTCTTGTCAGCAGCAAATGATTGAAATAGACCGACTAAAGAAAGAATTGACAGACATAAAATACGATGCATTGACACGCTCTTCCGAGTTAATGGAAAAAAGCCGCCAATCACGTATCGAAGAATATATATCCGATAAGGAAAGTGATTTGCAAACATCTACTAACCCACCCTATATTATAAAGAAATAAAGCTATGCCGGTAAATAAAAAAAGCATAATGACACGTTATTTCTTCATCATTCTTGTGATGGGGCTGGTTGGTGTGGCTATTGTTGTAAAAGCCGGATTCACCATGTTTGCCGAACGGCAATATTGGAAAGACGTAGCCGACCGCTTTGTGAAAGAAAACGTTACAGTAAAGCCTAACCGTGGAAATATTATCTCTGCCGACGGCAAATTAATGGCGAGCAGTCTACCGGAATACAGAATATACATGGACTTCAAAGCCGGTGGCGAAAAGAAAGACACCATGTTGGTAAATCACATGAACGAGATATGTGAAGGTCTGCACAAGATATTCCCGGATAAAAGTGCCGCCGAATTTAAAAAGCATCTTCAGAAAGGAAGAAAGATAGGAAGCCGTAACTATTTAATTTACCCGAAACGTATCTCTTATATTCAATACAAAGAAGCAAAAAGGCTGCCTGTATTCAATATGAGCAAATACAAAGGCGGTTTTCATGAGTTAGCCTATAACCAACGGAAAAAGCCTTTCGGTTCGCTGGCTACCCGTACACTCGGCGATTTATTTGCCGACACGGCACAAGGTGCAAAGAATGGGTTGGAGCTTTCCTTTGATACCATTCTGAAAGGAAAAGACGGAATCACCCACCGGCAAAAGGTGATGAACAAATACCTCAACATTGTGGATATACCTCCTGTAGATGGTTACGATATTGTCACTTCCATTGATGTGGGAATGCAAGACATCGCCGAGAAAGCCCTGGTTGACAAGCTGAAAGAAATAGATGCCAATGTTGGTGTGGCCCTTCTTATGGAAGTAGCAACGGGAGATGTAAAAGCTATTGTCAACATGACCAAATGCAATGACGGAATATACCGCGAGATAAGGAACAATGCCATATCGGATATGATGGAACCGGGTTCCGTATTCAAAACAGCCTCTCTTATGGTGGCACTGGAAGACGGTGTAATCAGCATGAATGATGGTGTAGACACAGGAAACGGAGTGATGATGATGCACGGACGTCCCATGAAAGACCATAACTGGAGACGCGGAGGTTATCAATACCTGACGCTTGAACAGATATTAATGTATTCATCCAATATCGGTGTGTCTTATCTGATTGACAAGCATTATTTTAACAATCCGGATAAATTCGTAGAAGGTATTTACCGTATAGGGCTGAATCGTAAATTACATTTAGACATTCCGGGCGAAGGTACACCGAACATACGCCGTCCGAAAGACGGACGTTGGTCGAAGACTGCTCTTGCATGGATGTCTATCGGATATGAAACACAAGTTCCTCCAATGAACGTGCTTACATTCTATAATGCAATCGCCAACAATGGAGTAATGGTACGACCGAGATTCGTCAAGGCAATCATGAAAAACGGCGAAATAGTAAGAGAGCTTCCTACCGAAGTACTCAACCCGGCTATTTGTTCACCAAACACCCTTAAGCAAATTCAGGATATGCTGGAAGCAGTAGTAAGCAAAGGTTTGGGAAAGAAAGCCGGATCACCGCAATTCCATGTTTCGGGCAAAACAGGAACAGCACAAGTATCGCAAGGAGCACAAGGATATAAATCCGGAAGAGTTAATTATCTGCTTAGCTTTGCAGGATATTTCCCTTCCGAATCTCCCAAATACAGTTGCATGGTAGCCATTCAAAAGTCAGGTACTCCTGCATCGAGCGGCTGGTCGGCAGAAGTATTCAGCAAAATAGCAGAAAGAGTTTATGCCAAAAACCTGACAGAAGATATTACTCACGCAATAGATTCAAACACAGTTGTTATACCTGATGTGAAAACCGGAGATATGAACGAATCCAAATATGTATTGGACGCTTTGGCTATCCAATCACAACAACAGTTCAAGCCCGGAAATGCAGATAAGCCGATATGGGGAAATGCACAAGCAAATCCCAATGCCGTGATTCTGAATAAACGAGATATGTTAAGAGACTTTGTTCCGAGTGTAATAGGCATGGGAGCCAAAGATGCCGTCTACTTGCTAGAAAGCAAAGGATTGAAAGTGAAGCTATCGGGTGTAGGAAAAGTACGCTCTCAAAGCTTGACACAAGGGACATTAATAAGAAAAGGACAAACCATAGGATTAGAATTAAGATAAAGAACCATTTAATAACCGGAAGTAATGAAATTAGAAGAACTGATAAAGCCCATACAGGTTGCAGGAATTACCAACAGTCAGGATATAGAGATTACAGGAGTAAATTCTGACTCCCGTTTGATTGAACCGGGACATCTTTTCGTTGCAGTAAAAGGTACTCAGACAGACGGTCATGCCTACATCCAATCTGCCATAGAAAAAGGAGCAGTTGCAGTTGTATGTGAAGAACTTCCCGCCAAATTGCCAGAGCATGTTGTTTACGTCCAAGTAACAGACAGTGAAGATGCCATTGGTAAAATAGCCACTACCTTTTACGGGAATCCTACTTCCAAACTAGAATTGGTAGGTGTGACCGGCACCAACGGAAAAACAACAATTGCCACCTTATTATATAATACATTCCGTTATTTCGGTTATAAAGTAGGTTTAATCTCAACTGTTTGTAATTACATTGACGATGAAGCCGTTCCAACTGACCATACAACTCCCGATCCGGTAACGTTGAACAAACTTTTAGGTCAAATGGCTGAAGCAGGATGCAAATATGTCTTTATGGAAGTCAGTTCACACTCCATTGCCCAAAAACGAATCAGTGGTTTGAAGTTCGCAGGAGGAATATTTACCAATCTTACCCGCGACCATTTGGATTATCACAAAACCGTAGAAAATTATTTGAAAGCAAAGAAAGCTTTCTTTGATAATCTTCCTAAATCAGCTTTTGCACTAACCAACCTCGACGATAAAAACGGATTGGTAATGACACAAAACACAAAAGCAAAAGTATATACCTACTCGCTCCGTAGTTTATGCGATTTCAAAGGAAAGATTCTCGAATCTCATTTTGAAGGAATGATTCTTAATTTCAATGGAAAAGAATTAGCCGTTCAGTTTATCGGTAAATTCAATGCTTCCAATCTGTTAGCGGTCTTTGGCGCATCATGCCTGTTAGGAAAGAAAGAGGAAGAAGTGTTAGTGGCATTAAGTACACTCCGTCCAGTTGCAGGGCGTTTTGATTCAATGCGCTCACCCAATGGATATACGGCTATCGTAGACTATGCCCATACGCCCGATGCCTTAATTAATGTCCTGAATGCCATCCATGATGTGCTCGAAGGCAAAGGTAAAGTAATCACTGTTGTAGGAGCAGGCGGAAATAGAGATAAGGGGAAACGCCCTATCATGGCTAAAGAGTCTGCCGATAGAAGCGACAAAGTAATCATTACATCGGATAATCCGCGCAATGAAGAACCGCAAGATATTATCAACGACATGCTTGCCGGTTTAAACAGTGATGACAAAAAGAAGGTTATCTCTATTACAGACCGTAAAGAAGCTATTCGCACAGCTTGTATGTTGGCTCAGCCGGGAGATGTTATCCTCGTAGCCGGAAAAGGACACGAGAATTATCAGGAAATCAAAGGTGTGAAACATCATTTTGATGATAAGGAAATTTTAAAAGAAGTGTTTGATGAGCTTTAATGTTCAGTAATTATTTATATCATGCTATATTATCTTTTTCAATATTTAGACAAGTTACATTTTCCGGGTGCAGGAATGTTCGGATACGTTTCATTCCGTGCATTGATGGCCGTTATTCTAGCTTTGTTGATTTCATCCATTTTGGGTAATAAGTTCATTAATTTACTCAAGAAAAAGCAAATTACGGAAACTCAAAGAGATGCTTCCATCGATCCTTTTAATGTGAACAAAGTAGGAGTTCCGACAATGGGCGGTGTTATCATTATTGTAGCAATCCTCATTCCTTGTCTATTAATAGGAAAGTTACATAATATTTACATGATATTAATGTTGGTTACTACACTTTGGTTAGGTACTTTAGGTTTCCTCGATGACTATATAAAAGTCTTTAAACGAAATAAGGAAGGATTACATGGAAAATTCAAAGTAATCGCGCAAATCGGCTTAGGCTTGATTGTAGGTCTTACCTTATATTATAGCCCGGATGTAGTTATCAGAGAAAATGTAGAAGTGATAAAAGAAGGAAACATTGTGGAGATTGTGCATAACAGCCAAAACATTAAGTCGACTCAGACAACGATTCCATTCTTTAAAAATAATAATCTTGATTATGCAGACTTTGTCGGCTTCCTCGGTGACTATGCACAGCCAATAGGTTGGATCATATTTGTTCTTGTCACTATTTTTGTTGTAACAGCCGTATCAAACGGAGCCAATCTGAATGACGGAATGGATGGAATGGCGGCGGGGAACTCAGCCATTATCGGAGTCACGTTAGGCATCCTTGCCTACGTATCCAGCCACATTGAATATGCCAGTTATCTGAATATCATGTATATACCGGGAAGTGAAGAATTGGTTATTTTCATTTGTGCTTTTATTGGAGCATTAATCGGATTCCTTTGGTATAATGCTTTTCCGGCACAAGTATTTATGGGTGATACAGGTAGTTTGACTATCGGTGGTATCATTGCCGTATTCGCCATTATCATCCACAAAGAATTATTAATCCCGATTTTATGCGGAGTATTCCTTATTGAAAACTTGTCTGTTATCTTACAGGTGAGATATTTCAAACAGGGGAAAAAGAAAGGCGTTATGCAGAGAATATTCAAACGAACTCCTATTCACGACCATTTCCGTACAACTCTTTCACAGCTCGATCCGAACTGTACATACATATTCACTAAGCCGACCAATGTATTCCATGAATCGAAAATTACTGTCCGTTTCTGGATTGTAACTATTGTATTGGCTGCCATTACGATTATAACTTTAAAGATCAGATAAAAGATGCCTAAAAGAATTGTCATATTAGGAGCAGGTGAAAGCGGAGCAGGTGCTGCCGTCCTTGCAAAAAAAGAAGGATTCGATGTATTTGTATCGGATATGTCTATCATTAAAGATAAATATAAAGAACTTCTGACTTCGAGAAATATCGAATGGGAAGAAGGACACCATACGGAAGAAAAGATACTGAATGCCGACGAAATTATAAAAAGTCCCGGTATTCCCAATGACGCTCCACTTATTCTGAAATTGAAAGAAAAAGGAACTCCGGTCATTTCAGAAATAGAATTTGCAGGAAGATATACCGATGCGAAGATGATTTGTATTACGGGTAGTAATGGCAAAACCACAACAACCTCACTTATCTATCATATATTTAAAAGTGCAGGTTTAAATGTGGGACTTGCCGGGAATATAGGTCAAAGTCTTGCTTTGCAAGTAGCGGAATGCAATTACGACTATTACATCATCGAATTAAGCAGTTTCCAATTGGATAATATGTATAATTTCCGTGCTAATATTGCTGTATTGATGAACATCACTCCCGATCACTTGGATCGGTATGACCACAATATGCAAAACTATGTCAATGCAAAGTTCCGGATTACTCAAAACCAGACTCCTGACGATGCATTCATTTTTTGGAATGACGATCCCATCATCCAAAAAGAACTGAGCAAGCACGGAATACATGCACACCTTTATCCGTTTGCACAAGAAAAGGAGGAAGGAGTAGTAGCTTACACTGATAACCATCAAGTGATTATCAATGAGCCGATGGCCTTCAACATGGAAGAGGAAGAACTTGCTTTAAGAGGTACCCACAACTTATACAATTCTTTGGCAGCGGGAATCTCCGCTAACTTGGCAGGTATCCGTAAAGAATATATTCGTGCTGCTTTAAGTGACTTCAAAGGGGTGGAACATCGTTTGGAAAAAGTTGCCCATGTTCGTGGTATAGAATTCATTAATGACTCCAAAGCAACCAATGTCAACTCATGCTGGTATGCTTTGCAAAGTATGAAAACCAAAGTTATCCTCATTTTAGGCGGAAAAGATAAAGGAAATGACTACACGGAGATAGAGTCGTTAGTGAGAGAGAAATGTTCCGGATTGGTATATATGGGATTACATAATGAAAAACTGCATGATTTCTTTGATAAAATGGGACTCCCTATTGCCGATGTTCAAAGCATGAAAGATGCAGTCGATGCTGCTTACCAAATGGCTCAAAAAGGTGACACAGTATTATTAAGCCCTTGCTGTGCCAGCTTCGACCTATTCAATAGTTATGAGGATCGCGGCGATCAATTTAAAGAGTGTGTAAGAAATTTATAATTATAGAATATGGACTTACTGAGGAACCTATTTAAAGGAGACAGGGTTATCTGGATTATATTCCTTTGTCTGTGTCTGATTTCCATCATTGAAGTATTCAGTGCTGCAAGTACGCTGACGTACAAAACAGGTGACCATTGGGGACCTATCACACAGCATAGCATTATTTTAATGGTAGGAGTCTTTATTGTGATATTTATTCACAATATCAACTATAAATGGTTTCAGGTTTTTCCGGTATTTCTTGTCCCTATTTCGGCTGCATTATTGGCTTTTGTCATGTTGATGGGAGTTATCACAGGAGACCGTGTAAATGGTGCTGCCCGTTGGATGAGCTTCTTTGGCATTCAGTTTCAACCGTCCGAATTAGCCAAAATGGCGGTTATCATTGCCGTTTCGTTTATTCTTTCCAAAACTCAGACGGAAGACGGAGCAAGCAACAAAGCCTTTAAGTATATAATGATTATAACCGGATTTATCTGCCTTCTCATTGCACCGGAAAACTTATCCACTGCCGCATTACTATTTGGAGTAGTCTTTTTAATGATGTATATCGGCAAAGTAGCCATGCGTAAATTGCTTTCATTAGTAGGTGTTATCATGCTATGTGGAGGAATGATGGTTGCCATTACTTTAGTCGTCCCCGAAGACTCGGATATTCCTTTCCTGCATCGCTTAGCAACATGGAAATCGCGTATTGTAGGATTCGCCGATCCCAAAGAAGACGTTCCTGCAGCAAAATTCGATATAGACAAAGATGCTCAAATAGCACATGCCAATATTGCTATTGCATCAAGCAATGTTATAGGCAAAATGCCCGGAAACAGTGTACAAAGAGATTTTCTGTCACAAGCTTTCTCCGACTTTATCTTTGCTATTATCATTGAGGAACTCGGATTATTGGGAGGAGCCTTTGTGGTAATCCTTTATATATGGCTTCTAATACGAGCGGGGCGCATTGCACAAAAATGTGAACGAACATTTCCGGCTTTTCTTGTTATGGGAATAGCATTGATGCTGGTTTCACAAGCCATTATGAATATGTGTGTGGCAGTGGGACTATTTCCTGTAACCGGTCAACCACTTCCGTTAATTAGTAAAGGAGGAACGTCAACGCTAATAAATTGTGTTTATATCGGAATGATTTTAAGCGTAAGCAGATATACAGAAAAACAGGAAGAACTGACTACAAACCAACAGAATCCGGAAGGTGAGACAGTGGAAATGCCGGAACCATCTATAGATGTTAGTTAAGAAAGTTATATATAAACAAGTTACGTAAACAGTTTTATTTATACATTTGTTGAACCATCAACAACAGTGATATGGAAGATAAATTGAAAATTATTATCAGCGGAGGAGGAACAGGCGGACATATATTCCCGGCAGTATCTATCGCCAATGCTATCAAAGAGCAACATCCGGATGCGGAAATACTCTTTGTCGGTGCCGAAGGAAGAATGGAAATGCAGCGTGTGCCTGCCGCAGGATACCCAATAATAGGTTTACCAGTAAGTGGCTTCGATCGTAAACACTTATTCAAAAACTTTGCAGTATTGCTCAAACTGGCAAAAAGCCAGATAAAAGCACGAAGCATCATTAAGAACTTCAAACCCCATGTAGCAGTGGGAGTTGGCGGTTATGCCAGTGGACCTACCCTTAAAATGGCAGGAATGATGGGAGTACCGACATTATTGCAAGAACAAAATTCTTATGCCGGAGTAACCAATAAACTTCTGGCAAAGAAAGCCAAATGTATTTGCGTTGCTTATGATAATATGGAGAGATTCTTTGAAAAAGATAAAATAATCCTAACCGGTAACCCAGTTCGTCAAGGTTTACTTTCAAATAAGAGTAACCGGGAAGAGAGTTTGCGCCAATTCAAATTAAATCCTGATAAAAAGACTGTTCTAATATTGGGTGGCAGCCTTGGTGCAAGAACCATTAATCAATGCTTAATGGCAAACTTAAACAAAATAAAGCAATCGGATGTTCAATTTATCTGGCAAACAGGCAAAATATATTATGAACAAGCTATGCTTACTGTAAAAGCTGCAGGAGAACTGCCAATGCTATATGTTACAGACTTCATTTCGGATATGCAACAAGCTTACAGTGCAGCAGATTTAATCATATCTCGTGCAGGAGCCGGATCAATCTCCGAATTTTGTTTATTGGAGAAACCTGTCATCTTAGTTCCTTCACCCAATGTAGCCGAAGATCACCAAACTAAAAACGCATTAGCTTTAGTGAACAAAGATGCTGCTTTATATGTCAAAGACAGTGAAGCCAAAGATAAATTAATGGATACAGCCATTGAAACTGTTCATCAAGATGAATTATTGAAGAAATTGAGCACTAATATCGCTAAACTTGCTTTCCCTAACTCGGCAAGTATTATAGCACAAGAAGTATGTAAGTTAGCAGAACAATACAAAAAGGAACATGAACGTTGAAACTATAAAATCGGTTTATTTCATCGGTGCCGGAGGTATAGGCATGAGTGCGTTGGTACGCTATTTTCTCTCTAAAGGAAAGGCAGTAGCCGGTTATGACCGTACTCCGAGCGAACTTACAGAAAAGCTTATCAAAGAAGGAGCGCAAATTCATTACGAAGAAGACGTTAACCTCATTCCGAAAGAGTGCAAGGATAAAGACACTACTTTAATTGTCTATACTCCCGCCATTCCACAAGAACATGCAGAATTAAAATACTTCACTGACAACGGCTTTGAAATCAAGAAACGTTCTCAGGTTTTAGGGATTATTACACATTCAAGCAAAGCTCTGTGTGTTGCAGGAACTCATGGTAAAACCACCACTTCCACTATGGCGGCACATCTTCTCCACCAATCTCATGTAGATTGTACTGCTTTTCTTGGAGGTATCTCTAAGAATTACGGAACTAACCTGATACTTTCCGACAAAAGTGATTTTGTAGTGATAGAAGCTGACGAGTTCGATCGTTCTTTCCATTGGCTATCACCTTACATGTCTGTCATTACTGCAACAGATCCCGATCATCTGGATATTTACGGGACTGAAAAAGCTTATCTGGAAAGCTTCGAGAAATATACTACCCTTATCCAACCGGGCGGATGTCTGATTATCCGTAAAGGTATTGCTTTACAACCTAAGATACAGGATGGAGTAAAATTATATACTTACTCCAAGAGCGAAGGCGACTTTCATGCCGAAAACATCCGAATCGGTAATGGAGAAATATTTATTGATTTTGTTACTCCGACCACTACCATTAAAGATATTCAGTTAGGAGTACCCGTCAGCATCAATATTGAAAACGGAGTAGCCGCCATTGCTTTGGCATGGCTCAACGGTGCAACCCCCGAAGAAATTAAAGCGGGCATGTCCAGTTTCAGAGGGGTAGACAGAAGGTTCGATTTTAAAATAAAAAATGATAAAGTAGTCTTCCTCAGCGACTATGCCCACCACCCATCAGAAATCAAACAAAGCGTTTTGTCCATGCGTGAGCTCTATAAAGAGAAGAAGATTACAGCCATTTTCCAGCCTCATCTTTATACCCGTACAAGAGACTTTTATAAAGAATTTGCCGATAGCTTGTCTTTACTTGATGAAGTAATCTTGGTAGACATCTATCCTGCACGTGAGCAGCCGATACCGGGAGTAACGAGCAAACTCATTTATGACAATCTACGTCCGGGCATTGAAAAGATGATGTGCAAAAAAGAAGATATACTGAAAGTTCTCAGTGAGAAAAAAATAGAAGTATTAATAACCCTTGGAGCAGGCGACATTGACAATTATGTACCTCAAATCCAAGATTTATTGAGTGCCAGATGATAAAAAGAATTCTGTTATTAATCGTCCTGTTACTGATTATCGTTTACTTGGGAGTAGCGGTAACCATATTCAACGACAAACCTGTAAAACAAGTTTGCCGCAATATGGAATTGATTATAAAAGACAGCGTTGATGCAGGATTTATAACAAGAGGCGAAATATTCAGCTTACTGAAGAAAAAAGACTTATACCCGGTAGGTAAAGACATGACAGCAGTCAAGTCCAAAGTATTGGAGAAGGAATTGGAGAAACATCCGCTTGTAGAAGAAGCCGAATGTTACAAAACACCCGGAGGAAGTTTATGCATAGAAATCACTCAACGGCTCCCTATCCTGAGAGTAATGAATAATAAAGGCGAAAGTTACTATCTTGATAACAAAGGAAAGATTATGCCGCCCGAAGCAAGATGCACTGCACACTTAGTAATTGTTACGGGAAATGTAGAAAAGTCGTTTGCAATGAGGGATTTATATAAGTTTGGTGTATTTTTGCAGAATAATAAGTTTTGGGATGCACAGATCGAACAAGTCAATGTTACCCAAAACAACGAAATAGAACTAGTTCCACGAGTAGGAGATCATATAGTATTTCTAGGAAACATAGACGATTTTGAAAACAAGCTCGAAAGACTAAAAGTGTTTTACGAGAAAGCGTTGAATAAAGTCGGATGGAATAAATACTCACGGATCAGTCTGGAGTTTAGCAACCAAATAATTTGTACCAAAAAGAAGAACTAAGATATGGCAGCAACAGATTTTATCGTAGCTATCGAACTGGGATCATCAAAGATAACCAGTATAGCAGGAAGAAAAAACGATGACGGAAGCATTCATGTATTAGCCTGTGCGAAAGAAGATTCATCGTCATTTATCAGAAAAGGAGTTATCTACAATATAGATAAAACTGCCCAGAGCCTTGTTTCTATCAAAAAGAAGCTAGAAAGCGCTCTTAAAAGTTCTATCGGAAAAGTATATGTAGGAATAAACGGACAATCATTGCGCACCGTAAAGAATACCGTTGTCCGCCACTTGGATGAAGAAACCATCATTACGCAAGAACTGGTAGATGCTATCAACGATGAGAATGTGCAAATCCCTCTCATTGATTTGGACATCCTTGATGTAGCACCTCAGGAATACAAAATAGGAATCAATCTTCAAGCCGATCCGGTTGGAGTATTGAGCAACCATATTGAAGGACGTTTTCTGAATATCATTGCACGCAACAGCGTGAAGAAGAACCTTCAGAAATGCTTTGAACAAGCAGGTATTGAAGTGGTTGATTATTTTATTTCACCGCTTGCTTTGGCCGATGTGATTCTTACCGATAATGAAAAACGTTCGGGATGTGCTTTGATTGATTTCGGAGCTGATACCACAACCGTCTCTGTCTATAAAAATAACCTTCTTCGCCATTTGGCTGTTATTCCATTGGGAGGTAATAACATAACCCGTGATATTTGCAGCCTGAAAATGGAAGAAGAAGATGCAGAAATGCTGAAAGTGAAACACGGTGATGCCATGTATCAGCAACAAGACGAGGAAGACAAATTGTACAGCCTTGATGACAAACGCGCCATAGATGCTAAAACACTAAATGACATCATCGAAGCCAGAGCAGACGAAATCATTGCCAATACTTGGAACCAAATCCAGCTATCAGGTTATGAAGACCAATTGCTTGCAGGCATAATCATAACCGGTGGTGGCGCCAACTTGCAGAATATGGAAGAATCTATTCAAAAGAAAACCAAGATAGACAAGGTGAAAGCAGCCAAATTCATCCGTCAAGGAGTAAAGACTGCCGATCCGGGATTGGTAAGCAAGGACGGAACACAGAACACAATTCTGGGATTACTTTACGCTGGAAAGGAGAATTGCTGCATGATTGTAGAAATTAAGCCTGAAGAAGAAAAACTCGCCACTACCCGCAAACTCTTTGAAGATGATGAAGACATAAAGAAGAAAGAAGCAGAAAAGAGAAAGCAGGAGGAAGAAGAAAAGAAACGCAAGAAAGAGGAAGAGAAGAGAAGAAAAGAAGAAGAAAAGAGGAACAGACCGAACAAGCTGAAAAGCATGTTCGAGAAATTCACCAACGACATCTTCTCCGACGACGAGATGAAATAAAAGAAATAAGCTAATTACATCACATAAATAACATAAAGTTATGACAGACGAGATAATGCCATTTGATTTCCCAACCAACTCACCGAGTATCATCAAAGTGATAGGAGTAGGCGGTGGCGGCGGTAATGCCGTTAATCACATGTATAAAGAAGGCATACATGATGTAACATTCGTTCTGTGCAATACAGATAATCAGGCATTAGCCGAATCGCCCGTTCCTGTAAAATTACAGTTGGGACGCACCATCACCCAAGGTTTGGGTGCAGGTAACCGTCCCGAACGTGCCAAGGACGCAGCCGAAGAAAGTATAGAAGACATAAAAACACTGCTGAGTGACGGAACAAAGATGGTGTTCATCACCGCAGGTATGGGAGGCGGAACCGGAACCGGAGCAGCTCCCGTCATTGCCCGCACGGCAAAGGAAATGGATATACTGACGGTAGGTATCGTAACCATTCCTTTCCTGTTCGAAGGTGAAAAGAAAATTATTCAGGCTCTTGACGGAGTGGAACAAATCAGCAGGCACGTAGATGCTTTGCTGGTTATCAATAATGAACGTCTGCGCGAAATATATGCCGACCTTACCTTTATGAATGCGTTCGGTAAAGCAGATGACACGCTTTCCATCGCAGCCAAAAGTATCGCCGAAATCATCACCATGCGAGGAAAAGTGAACCTCGACTTTGCCGATGTAAATACTATCCTTAAAAACGGTGGTGTGGCAATTATGAGTACCGGAGTAGGCGATGGCGAAAACCGTGTAAGCAAAGCCATAGAAGATGCCCTTCACTCACCATTGCTCAACAACAACGATATTTTCAATGCCAAGAAAGTATTGCTCAATGTATCTTTCTGCAGTTCAAGCGAGCTGATGATGGAAGAAATGAACGAAATACACGAGTTTATGAGCAAGTTTGGGAAAGGTGTGGAAGTTATCTGGGGAGTTGCCGTTGACGATACACTCGAAAATAAAGTTAAGATCACAGTCTTGGCAACAGGATTCGGCATAACAGACGTTCCGGGTATGGATGAAGTTATCAGCCGCCGCAGTCAGGAAGAGGAAGAACGCATTGCACAGCAAGAGGAAGAAGAAGAGAAGAACCGCCAGCGCATTGAGCAGGCATACGGTAAAGATGCTGTTAAAACAGGCGGACGTATCGCCAAGAAGCGCAGAAACATCTACATATTCAATCCGGAAGACTTGGATAATGACGACATCATCAACCTGATTGAAACTTCGCCTACTTACAAACGCGATAAAATAACTCTGGAAAACATCAAAAACAAAGCGACAGCCGAAGCGGATGTATTTACCGAAGAAACGGAACAAGGAACAACAATAACTTTTTAACACATAAAGATTATGGATTTATTTGAAAGAATCAGCAATGATATTAAGGAAGCCATGAAGGCTAAAGACAAGGTTAAACTGGAAACCCTCAGAAACATAAAGAAATTCTTCCTCGAAGCAAAAACAGATCCGGGAGCCAATGATACATTGACCGATGACGCTGCAATGAAAATTATGCAGAAACTCGTTAAACAAGGAAAAGACTCCGCCGAAATCTATATCGGACAGGGACGTCAGGACTTGGCAGACAACGAGTTGGCACAAGTAGCCGTTATCGAGACTTATTTACCAAAGCAAATGTCACCCGAAGAACTGGAAGTCGCAATCAAGGAAATCATTGCGGAAACCGGCGCTAAGGATGCCAAAGATATGGGTAAAGTTATGGGAGTTGCCACCAAGAAACTTGCCGGACTTGCAGAAGGCCGTGCCATTTCCACCTTAGTAAAACAACTTCTCGGATAATTACCTCTAATAAACTCTGCCGTAAGTTGCGTTAAACTCCCGGCAGACTTCATACAATCCCGGCAGCTTTTTAAGAAAAGCTGCCGGGATTTTTTTATTCTTTCAATTGTTACTGTAAAGATGTGCCCCATCAATTGGATGTAATGAATAATGCTTTCCTGCATTCCATTGCAATGTTAAGGCTTTTATAGTCGTAGGTTAAGCCGTTTTCTGCTTACTCATAAGCCTGTTTGTACCCACAACTAAATAACTTGACAGCTGTAACTTATTAACTTGACACCTGTCAAGTATATACTTCACAGCCGTCAAGTTATTTAGCTGTAAGCATAAAATGAATTAATCCTGCCGAAAGAATGGGTTAGCATTCGGCAGGAAAGTAATTATAGATAAGATATGATAGGCAAACAATTACAGATTTATCGCGCAGCTTTGTCCTTTTCCCATTTCTTTATCATGTTCACAACCAAATAACAAGCCGGGGCAGCCACACCGCCGTGGTCGAATCCCTGTAATTCATACAACCATACATTCTTATTTCCCTGCGCTTTCAGTACAGCAGCCAAATGTGCATTCTCCTCATAACGGGCAGTCATTTCCAAATCCCGGTCGCCTGTAATCAGACAAATAGGAGGCAAACCTTTATGTACCCTGTTAATAGGTGCATATTCATCAATTACAGGAATACCATCGGGCAAATTACGTTCTTTGCGGATAGTGAAATGTGTGTTTGTTTGCCCGCTGATAGGGAGAAGACCTGCCAATTCATCAGCATCTACGCCATATTTTTCAAGATAATGTTTGTCAATACCCACTATCAAGGTAAGATAGCCTCCGGCAGAATGCCCTGATATATATATTTTGGAAGGATCACCTCCATATTCCTTTATATGCTTCATTGTCCATGCCACAGCCTCGGCCGCATCTTCTATATAAGCAGGATTCTTTGCTCTCGGGCTCAAACGATAATTAACGGATACCACCGCACAGCCTTTATCCATCAGTTCTTTCTGGAGATGCTTCTGCCCGCCTTCCATTCCACCACCATGAAACCACACAATCGTAGGGAAATCTTTCATTTTCTCAGGATAATAAATATCCAACTTGCAACGCTCCTTTCGATAAGCATCCTGCTCGGAAGCAGGTACATAAGAAATATCCGTGCGCGTAGCATATTGGGCATGCATCCATACACTACAAAAAAGTAACAGTACAACGGTAAGAATCTTCTTCATAAGTATTTGATTTTAAAATTAAATATCAAACAGTTCCTGCAACACACTCAAAGACTTTAAAGCAGGAAATTCCGGCAAATGGAGGCGATAGTAGTCATTGATAATGGTAAGGCAACGGTTACGTTCCCCGCGATTCATTCCGAAAAGATGCATGGTTTCATAATTCATGCGCATAAGGTTCACCAAATGAGAAGCTTCCTCCGGGCGCACAAATGAATTATGGAAAGGCTTTTGTGCAGTAAATCCCGCATTCAGCAAGTCAAAATAATCACCCGCATGATAGTCTTCTACATTAGGATAAAGCCCCAGGAAGCGTGAAAGGCGCATTAAAAATACCAAATGAAAATTGGCAAAGCCCGTTTCACATTCGTCCAGCCATTCCACGGAATGCAACAAATAAGCAAACAAAGGCTTGTTTTCCGCTTCTTCTTTTAAAGCACGATATAGAAACTCGGCAATAAACATCGCAATACTCGCCTTATAAGGATTATAAGGCAAGGATTTAAATAACAAACAGGGTTTTACTTCACTGATGCGATGCAAGTTGCTTGTAGGACGGAGATCGGCATCAAACTCCAATATGGATAAGGGCTGAAACAAAACGGATTTAACCATTGCTTTCTTTGTTTTAGGCACTTTTACAAGAAAAGACAACCTGCCCGACACCTCAGTATATATATCTACTATATTCGAAGTATCGTTATATTTTAAAGAATGCAGCACTATCCCTCTTGTCTTTTGGAGCATATTTCCTTTATTATTATTTGTGCAAACAAAACTACAAAAAAGATTTTAACCGACCATTTCAACAAAAGATTGATTTAATACAAAAAAAATATTCTTTTATATTACACTGATAATCAACATATATAATAAATAATCGAATAAAAACATGTAATTTTTTTCAGAGAATATTTTGTCAATTCAAAAAGAGTCTCTATATTTGCACCCGCTAACGAGAAATAAACATTCTCAAGCACAAGCAGAAATGTTTGAAATGATGGCCCGTTCGTCTATCGGTTAGGACGCAAGATTTTCATTCTTGAAAGGGGGG
>ERZ826016.457-NODE-457-length-51031-cov-6.392459_pt1 | contig 51031 bp, 50 predicted proteins | sample MGYA00519872_ERZ826016 | MGnify/ENA primary metagenome ERZ826016 (study PRJEB31778, sample SAMEA3449218) | human gut metagenome | biome: human gut; feature: human-associated habitat; material: faeces | place: United Kingdom | collected 2010/2012 ... | reverse complement strand
TTGAAAATTTAAAATAAGGAGGAATACTATGATTACTGCAAATATGGTAAAAGAGCTTAGGGAACAAACTGGAGCAGGTATGCTTGATTGTAAGAAGGCTCTTACTGAAACAAATGGTAATATGGAAGAAGCTGTTACTTGGCTTAGAGAAAAAGGTATCAGTAAAGCTGCTAAAAAACAAACTAGAATAGCTGCTGAAGGACTTGCTCTTGCTAAAGTTGAAGGTAATAAGGCTGTTATAGTAGAAGTTAACTCTGAAACTGACTTCGTTGCTAAAAATCCAGAATTTACTGGTTTAGTTAATGATATTGCTACTGCTATTTTGGGTAGTAATGTTAGTACAGTAGAAGAGGCTAATAAATTAGAAGTTAATGGTACTTCTATTGAAAATATGATAGTAGAGAAAACTGCTACTATTGGTGAGAAATTATCTTTTAGAAGATTTGAATTAGTTGAAAAGCAAGATAATCAAGTATTTGGTACTTATTCTCATATGGGTGGTAAAATAGTAACACTTGCTGTACTTGAAGGAACTGATGCTGAAGTTGCTAAAGATGTAGCTATGCAAATTGCCGCTATGAGACCACTATATTTAGATAAAGATTCTGTTCCTAGTGAAAGAGTAGAGAAAGAAAGAGCTATTCTTACAGAACAAGCTGAAAACGAAGGATTAGATGCTAATAAACTTCCTATGATTGTTAATGGTAGACTTAATAAATTCTATGAAGAAGTTTGTTTATTAGATCAAGGTTTTGTTAAAGAAAATAAGATGAAAGTATCTAAATATGTTGAAAGTAAAGGTATGAAAGTATTATCTTTCGTAAGATATGAAGTTGGCGAAGGTATGGAAAAAAGAGAGGAAAACTTTGCTGATGAAGTAGCTAAACAAATTAATGGTTAAGAATTCTAGAAATAGAGTTCTTTTTTGTATAAAAAAAATATCTCTTTGTGAGATATCTTTTATTGTACTTCTTTTCCACACTTTTCACAGAATTTTGTTCCTGCTTTAAGTTTACAACCACAACCTAGACAATATTTTTCTGGTTCATTACTTGTAGATTCTTTAGTATCACCAATTGGACCATTAGGACTAACTTGTACTGATGGATCAAAAGTATATTTGCCTGAAAATCCTAATATCATTGTTATTATTGGGGCAACTAGTGCACCAGCTACACCATATCCTACTGGTTGCTGTTTCATTTTTTTTGCTATATTGTAGAAAACAAAGAAGTTAACAGCCATACCTGCTAAATTACAGATGTAGTTCAAACCATCAATTTTAGCTATAGTGCATATTGTTCCTGATATTGCAATTAAGAAATACCACCAATTTAAACCTGCTATTTGAATTAATACAAATACATTATAAAATGGTATTATTGCTTTCCAACCATCTTCGCCAGCCTTTTTAAATAATTTTGCAAGGGCAATTACATAAACGACATAGAAAGCAATTGCAATTATTCCAAAAAAGACTATTAAGCCAATTGAAGTTGTTGCTAAAACGCCAAATGCATCATCCATTTTATTCACTCCTCTCTATTAATAATATACCAAATTATTGTGAATATTTCAATATAAATAGAAATTTTTATTAATTATAATTTTTGTAATTATTAAGTAGCAAAAAAATATTTATATTTTTCTTTGTAATTTATACTGAGATGCTTGAATATTCTTTAATAGGTGAGACTACTATGTTTGATAAAGGTATACATAAAAGAATTAAAATAGTACTTTTGATAGTGATATTTGTATTTTTACTTGTTATTGGTAAAGTATTTTACATTGAGGTTATTGAATATAGAAAACTTAATACTTTGGCTAGTGGACTATGGAGTAGAAATCTACCTATTGAGGCTGATAGGGGTAAAATATATACTGTTGATGGAGAGGTTGTAGCAGGTAATCTTACTACTACTTCTTTGGTATTTATTCCAAATCAAATTAAAGATAAGGATTTAGTAGCTACGAAAATAAGTGAAATACTTGGAGTGGATAAAAGTGTTATTGAAGAACATTTATATAAAAAGTCAATGATGGAAAGGGTACATCCTGAAGGAAGAAGACTATCTTATGATATTGCGGATAAGATAGCTGCGCTTAACTTTGGGGGAGTATATTTACTTAAAGAATCTAAGAGATATTATCCCCATGATGAAATGCTATCACATGTACTTGGTTATGTTGGTATTGATAATCAAGGCCTTAGTGGACTTGAACTTGAATATGATAAAATACTTACTGGGGAGTATGGTTCTATTCAGTATTTTTCTGATGCAAAAGGGAATAATTTAGATAGAAATTCGGTATATGTTGAACCAGAGGATGGTCTTGATATATATTTGACTGTTAATTATAAGATTCAGTCTTCTATTGAGAGAGAACTTGATAATATTGTAACTAAATATAACCCAGAAGGGGCTTGGGCTTTGGCGATGGATCCTAATACTGGTGAGATACTAGGAATGAGTTCGAGACCTAATTTTAATCCTAATAAATATCAGGATTATAGTGTGGAAACTATTAATAGAAATATGGCTATATGGGCTAGTTATGAACCTGGTAGTACATTTAAAATATTGACACTTAGTGCGGCTGTTAATGAGGAAAAGGTTGATTTAGTTAAGGATACTTTCTTTGATGGAGGTTCAGTTAATGTTGATGGAGCAAGAATTAAGTGTTGGAAACATGGAGGACATGGGTCACAAACTTTTCTAGAGGTTGTTCAAAATTCTTGTAATCTTGGTGTTACTACAAGAACACTTTTAAGTTCTTTAATTACCCCTTAAATGGTATTAAATCATTAGATATTATGGAAGTCTATACTACCAATGATTTTGCCCATGATGGTAATATATACCACCCAGAACTTGATTTGGAACAGCCAAAAGGATGTTTGAGCTATACTTCAAATCATGTAAAGAATAGTAGAAAAATAAACAATCGTTCTTATGATATTAACACTAGTAATTATAAAAAATTAACTACCAACAAAGATGCCAAGGTAATAGAGTTATATGATGATTTAGAAGATTATGTTCTTAAAAAAGATAGAAAGATAATTAGGAATTATTTAGTTAAAGGAATATCCTTTAAGTATAGATGTAGAATTTTGGAAGTAACTTTAAATGAACAAGAAATGATTCTATGTTTTTTAAAAGATGTTAAGATATTTGATAAGGAAAATAGGTTAAGTATTAGAAAGGGATATGAAAAATGTTCTTTAAAATATAAAATGAGGGTTGGGGATGAGAATTCCTTAAATTATGCCAAGTACCTTATTGATAAAGAATACGAGCAAATAACAAATCCATTTATGATAAATCATCTTAATAATTTAACAAAAATTTTAACTGATAATGTTAAAGCTATTGATAGAAGTATAAAGAAGAAAAAGATGATTAAAGGTATTGTGTTTACTGCATCAAGAAACTTTTTGATAATTGAAAAAAGGTCTAATTGCTTATATATAAGAATTCTAGCTGTTGAAGATGAAAATAATATTTTATCTGTTGTAGGACGTAGTACTTATGAACCTTTATGTAGAAGTTTTAAAATTAAAGAAGAATCTGACATAGAAACTATTATGCCTTTAATCAAAAAGAGTTTTGAATTAACTAAAATAAATCCAATTGATGTTAAAAATAAATTAAATGAGCTATACTATAAAAAGTAGTATGGCTTTTTCTTATGCTTCTAATGTAAATTTACATTTTTTCTGGTATAATAGTAATAAGGTGAGGTAAATGTCAAAAATTGTTGATAGTATTATAGGCCATGCTATTGGTGATGCTATGGGAATGCCAACAGAATTCTATCAAAGAAAAAACTTATTAAAAAATCCTATTACAGAAATGACTGGATCGGAAAAAACACAACAGCGGGCAGGTTCTTGGACTGATGATACTTCAATGGAAATTGCAACTATTGATTCATTTATTCAAAATAATGAATTTAATTATAGTGACATTATGACCAAATGGTGTGATTGGTTAAATAATGGTGAATATACACCAAATGGAGATTGTTTTGATGTTGGTAGAACTTGTTTAAGAGCTTGTAGAAATTTTACAACTGGAATTGAACCAACAAAATGCGGATTAGATAGTATAAATTCAAATGGTAATGGTTCTATGATGAGAATCTTACCAGTTGCCTTATATTCATATTATAAAAAGTTATCTGATGAAGAAATGAGAAAATTATCAGATGATATTTCATCATTAACTCATAGACATGATGTTAGCAAATTAGGCTGTTATATGTATAATAAATTTATTATGAATTTATTAAGTGGAATGACTAAAGAAGAAGCCTATAAATATATGCAAAAAGATGATTATAGCATGTATTCCAAGGAGTCTATTTTAAATTATAATAGATTGTTAAACTCTGATATATCTAAGTGCAATATAGATGATATTAGTTCATCTGGTTATATTGTTGATACTTGGGAGTGTGTATTATGGATAATATTAAATGCAAAAAGTTACAAAGATGTTATTATAGCTTCAACAAATATAGGAAATGATACGGATACAATTGGTGCAATTTCTGGTTCAATGGCAGGCATAATATATGGCTATGAATCAATTCCTAAATTGTGGCTAAAGAAACTGGTAAAGAAAGATTATTTGATGGATTTGGCATTAAAATTTGATAATTTAATAGTACCTAAGATGAAAGATCCTGTGCTCGGAAGTTCTATTGGTGATATTATTGGTTCAATTTATGAAGTAACAAATCGCAAAATAAAAAAGGATTTTAGTTTATTTAATAAATATGATAGATTTACAGATGATACTGTTATGACATTTGCAGTTGCAAAATCATTTTTGAATTGCAATAAAAATTATAAAAATTTAAAAAAAGTATCCGTTGAAACAATGACAGAAATTGGAAGAAAATATCTTAATTGTGGATATGGTCCTAGTTTTTTAAAGTGGTTGTTAAGTGAAGAACATGAACCTTATGGAAGTTATGGCAATGGAGCTGTTATGAGGATAAGTTCTATACCAATGTTTTCGGATAATTTAGAAGATATAAAAAAGTATTGTTCAATAATAACTAATTTATCTCATAATCATGAGGAAAGTATTAAAGGTGCTGAATCAGTCTGCACAGTAATTTATTTGATAAAAAATAAAAAAACAAAAGAAGATATAAAAAATTATATTGAAGAAAATTATTTTAAATTAAATGAAACTGTTAATTCTTTAACAGAATCAAAGAAAAAAATAATCATTAGATCGTTAGACACTGCTAAAGCTTCAATTCAATGCTTTTTAGAATCGTATGATTATGAAGATGCAATAAGAAATGCAATATCTATAGGTGGAGATAGTGATACTATAGCCGCTGTCACAGGAGGAATGGCAGCTTCATATTATGGAATACCTAATGAAATATATACAACAGGACTATTATATTTAGATGACTATTTAAGAAACATTTATGAGGAATATTTAAAGCAAACAGATTTAAAATGGGAGCAAACATAAAAATTCTAAGCAATATGCTTAGTTTTTTCTTATATATCAATGTAAATTTACACTTTTTATGATATAATATTAAATGAGATTAATGTCTATCAAGATGTGTGATTAAGATATTAGAGGAGGTAAATATGAATAAGCAACAATTAGCATCAAAAATATGGGAATCAGCAAATAAGATGCGTTCCAAGATAGAAGCAAATGAATATAAAGATTATATTCTAGGATTTATATTTTATAAATTTTTATCTAATAAAGAATTAAAGACTTTAGAAACAATGCATTATCCTAAAGAAAGATTAAATGAAATAACTGAAGATAAGGAAAGTATTGTTAAATCATTACAAGATACAAATGGATATTTTATTGAATATAATAATTTGTTTTCAACTTGGATTGAAATGAAGAGTGACTTTGATATTTCTAATGTAAGAGATGCATTATCAGCATTTACAAGATTAATAAAGAGTACTCATAAAAAGGTTTATGATGGAATTTTTAATACTCTTGAAACAGGGTTAAGTAAATTAGGAGATTCTTCACAAAGCCAAACAAAAGCAGTAAAAGATTTAATATATTTAATTAATGATATACCAATGGATAATAAACAAGATTATGATGTTTTAGGTTTTATTTATGAATATTTAATATCTAATTTTGCTGCAAACGCTGGAAAAAAAGCAGGAGAGTTTTATACACCACATGAGGTCTCTTTATTAATGTCAGAAATTATTGCCGAACATTTAAAGAATAGAGATAAAATTGAAATATATGATCCAACAAGTGGTTCTGGTTCATTATTAATTAACATCGGAAAAACGGCTTCTAAATATATAAAGGAAGATAACAGAATAAAGTATTATGCACAAGAATTAAAACAAAATACTTATAATTTAACTCGTATGAATTTAATAATGAGAGGTATATTACCTGATAATATAGTAACAAGAAATGGTGATACTTTAGAAGATGATTGGCCATATTTTGATGAACAGCAAGAATATAATCCATTATTCGTAGATGCTGTTGTTTCTAATCCACCATACTCTCAAAATTGGGATCCGAAAGATAGAGAAGTAGATGCAAGATATAAGGAATATGGAGTTGCTCCAAAATCAAAAGCCGACTATGCGTTTTTATTACATGATTTATATCATTTAAAATCTGATGGTATTATGACAATTGTTCTTCCACACGGAGTTTTATTTAGAGGTGGAGAAGAGGGAGAGATTAGAAAAAATTTAATAGAACGCAATAATATTGATACAATTATTGGACTTCCCGCAAATATATTCTTTGGTACAGGTATTCCAACAATAATTATGGTTTTGAGAAAAGATAGAACCAATACAGATACACTAATAATAGATGCTTCAAAAGGTTTTATTAAGGAAGGAAAAAATAACAAATTAAGATCTTGCGATATTAAAAAAATAGTAGATACGGTTATTAATAGAGATAATGTTAACAAGTTTTCTAGAGTAGTAACAAGAGAAGAAATTAGGGGAAATGATTATAACTTAAATATTCCAAGATATGTTGATTCATCTGAAGAAAATGAAACTTATGATATCTATTCATTGATGAATGGTGGAATTCCAAAAGAAGAAGTTAATAAATACAATTATTATTTTGATGTATTTCCATCTTTAAAGAGTGATTTATTTGGTAATATTAATGCTTCTTATTATGAACTTAAAGTTAATAACTTACATGATTTTATAATGAATCATCAAGATATAATTAATTATAAAAAAGATTATAAAGATAAGTTTAATTCATTTGATAAATATTTAAAAGAAGAGCTAATAAGTAATATTAATAATGTAGATATATCAGATGAAGAAACAAAAATTAGCAACTCACTATTTAATAGATTAGAAAATATAAAATTAGTAGATAAATATAATGCATATCAAATATTAGATGATAATTGGAATATTATTTCAGGAGATTTAGAGTTAATAAAAGCAGAAGGTATAGAAGCATGTAATAAAATTGATCCTATTTATGAAGTTAAGAAAAAAGGCGATAAAGAAACAGAAGTACAAGTAGGTGTGAAAGGACATATTATACCATTAGAGTTCGTTATTGATTATAAACTTAAGGATTTAAAGGATGATGTAACTTCTAAAGAAAATAGATTAAGTGAAATTGCTTCAAGAATTAGTGAAATTTTTGATTCATTAGATGAAGACGAAAAAACTGAAATTGAGGATACTTTAACAGAGGAAAATGATGCATTTGTACCTAAAGAAGTATTACGAAAAGCTAAAGAATATTTGAAAGCCTCAGTTAGCGAAGGAACAGTTGAAAAGAAAATAATAGAAGTTAGTAATTTATTTGATGAACAAAAAAGATTAAATAAGGATATTAAAGAATCTAATAACAATATTGAAGTAATGGCCCAAAAAGAAATAGAAAATTTAACATATGAAGATATATGTAATCTATTAAATAAAAAGTGGATTGAACCAATTATTAACGGAATTGATAAATTAATTGATGATATTATTATTAATTTTGCAAAGAATATAGAAAAATTATCTTCTAAGTATGAACAAACATTAAAAGATATTGATGAAGAAATTATAAAAGCAGAGAGAGAATTATCTAATATGATTGGTGAATTGACTGGTTCTGAATATGATATGAAAGGTTTAGAAGACTTTAGAGCTTTATTTAATGGTGATTAATATGTGTGAATATAATAATGTACCTAAAATAAGATTTAAAGGATTTACTGACGTTTGGGAACAACGTAAGTTAGGAGAAATTTCCAATATTGTTGGTGGGGGGACTCCAAGTACAGAAGTTGAAAGCTATTGGAATGGTAATATAAATTGGTACTCCCCAGCAGAAATCGGAAGTCAGATATATGTAAGTAACAGTCAAAGAAAAATCACAGAATTAGGTTTAGAAAAAAGTTCTGCAAGACTTCTTCCTGTAGGCACTGTTTTATTTACTTCAAGAGCAGGTATTGGAAATATGGCTATTTTAAAGGAAAAAGCGTGTACTAATCAAGGATTTCAATCAATAATTCCAATTAAAAATATGTTAAATTCATATTTTATATTTTCTAGATCAAATGAACTGAAAAAATATGCAGAGACTGTTGGAGCTGGATCAACTTTTGTTGAAGTTTCTGGAAAACAAATGTCAGAAATGGAAATAAAAATACCCAAAATTAAAGAGCAAGTAAGAATAGCTGACTTATTTACTAATCTAGATAACCTTATCACTCTTCATCAACGTAAGTGTGATACTTTAGTGAATGCTAAGAAATCTTTACTTGAAAAAATGTTCCCTAAAAATTCTTCAAATATTCCAGAAATCAGATTTAAAGAATTTACTGACGTTTGGGAACAACGTAAGTTAGAAGATATAACACAAATAGTAATGGGGCAATCTCCTGATAGCATAAATTATACGGATAATTCAGACGATACGGTTTTAATACAAGGGAACGCTGACTTAAATAATGGAATTGTTGTTCCTAGAATATGGAGTAGTCAAATAACTAAAAAATCATATCCAAATGATATTATATTTACGGTTAGGGCACCTGTTGGAGAAATTGCCAGAAATCCTTATTTTGCAACGATTGGAAGAGGAGTTGCATCATTTAAAGGAAATGATTTTTTATACCAATCACTAATTCAAAAAAAGGAAAATAATTATTGGAATAATATTTCAGCAGGTTCAACTTTTGATTCAATTAATTCAGACCAACTAAAGAATGTGATAATATATTTGCCAAAAAATAATTTGGAACAAGAAAAAATAGGTGAATTATTTACTAATCTAGATAACCTTATCACTCTTCATCAACGTAAGTTGGAAAAATTAAAAAATATTAAGAAATCAATGCTTGATAAAATGTTTGTATAGAAAGGAGATAATCTATTATGTATAATGATGAATTGAAATTTGAAGCTGATTTCGTTAGATCACTTCAAGAAAACGGTTGGACTGATGGTGTTTTAAAAAATCCAACAGAAAAAGACTTGTTGAATAACTGGGCTAAAATACTATTTGAAAATAATAGACAACAAGATAGATTATCTGATTATCCTTTAACAGATACAGAAATGCAACAAGTTATTGATAAGATAAACGAATTGAAATATCCTGTAAAGCTAAATAGTTTTATAAATGGAAGAACAATAAGTATTGTAAGAGATAATCCTAATGATATATTACATAAAGGAAAAGAAATTAGTTTAAAAATATATGATAGACAAGAAATTGCTGCTGGTCAATCTAGATATCAAATTGCAGAACAACCTATATTTAATAAAAAAACTTCTATTTTAAATGATAGAAGAGGGGATATATTGCTACTAATAAACGGTATGCCATTGTTCCATATTGAGTTAAAAAAAAGTAATGTTGATGTAAAACAGGCAACTAATCAAATTGAAAAATACTCACATGAAGGAGTTTTTAGTAGTGGTATTTATCAATTAGTTCAAATTTTTGTTGCAATGACACCTAGTGAAACATTATATTTTGCTAATCCAGGTCCAGATGGTAAGTTTAATTCTTTGTTTTTCTTTCATTGGGAAGACTTTAATAATGAAATAATTAATAACTGGAAAGATATTACAAGAACTTTACTATCTATCCCTATGGCACATCAATTAATAGGCTTTTATACTGTTGCTGATGATACAGATAATGTTTTAAAAGTAATGAGAAGTTATCAATATTATGCTGCTAATAAGATTAGTGATGTAGTTGCTAAAACAGATTGGACTAATCCTAATACAAGAGGAGGATATGTTTGGCATACCACTGGTTCTGGAAAAACAATGACATCATTTAAATCTGCACAATTAATTGCAAATTCCAAAGATGCAGATAAAGTAATATTTCTAATGGATAGAATTGAGTTGGGTACTCAAAGCTTAGATGAATATCAAAACTTTGCAGATAATAAAGACGATGTATCAGGAACAGAAAATACAAAGGATTTAATAACACAAATGAAAGATGATCAAAATGTTTTAATTGTTACATCTATTCAAAAAATGAGTTTAATTAAAAATGTACTTGGCATATATACTCATGATATTGAGCTTATTAATAAAAAAAGAATTGTATTTATAGTAGATGAATGTCATAGAGATACATTTGGAACAATGATGTCCACAATTAAAGAAACATTTCCAAGAGCTGTTTTCTTCGGCTTTACTGGAACACCAGTTTTTGATGAAAATAAAAAGAAAATGAGTGTTACATCAGATATCTTTGGTAATGAATTGCATAGATATGTTATTGCTGATGGTATAAGAGATGGAAATGTATTGGCATTTGATATTAAGAAAGTTTTAACTTTTAAAGACAGAGATATAAGAAGAGCAGTTGCATTAGAAAAATGTAAATCAAAAAATGAAGATGAAGCATTATCAGATTCAAGCAAAAGTGAATTATTTTATAAATTTATGAATGAAATTCCAATGGCTGGTGACTTTACTGATGGTGGTGATTATGAAAAAGGAATTGAAGATTATATTCCTAAATCCCAATATAATAATCCAATTCATAGAGAAAAAGTAGTTGAAAGTATACTTGAAAATTGGAAAGTCATAAGTCATAATAATGAATTTAGCGGTATTTTGGCAACTAGCAGTATACCAGAGGCTATAGAATATTATAGACTATTAAAAAATAAGAATGCTCAAGAATTATTTAAGTTCACTATATTAGTTGACCCTAATATTGATAATAACGATGGGGCTATCTTTAAAGAAGATGGACTAGTAGAAATTATTGATGATTATAACAAAATGTATGATCATAATTTCTCATTATCTACAGCAGGAACTTTGAAAAAAGATATTAGTAATAGACTTGCACATAAAAAACCATATACTAATATTTTAGAAAAAGATAAACTTGGATTATTAATAGTGGTTGATCAAATGCTTACAGGATTTGATTCAAAATGGTTAAATGTTTTATACATGGATAAAGTTATAAAATATGAGAATGTTATTCAAGCAATATCTAGAACAAATAGAATTTATAATAGAAATACTAAACCTTTTGGAATTATTAAATATTATAGAAAACCATATACTATGGAAAAAAACATAGAAAAAGCTATTAAACTTTATTCTGGAGATAAACCATTTCAATTATATGTTCCTAAATTAGATGAAAACATAAGTAAAATGAATTTTATATATTCACAATTAGCTGATTTATTTGAATCCGACGGAATAAATGATTTTACTTCATTACCAAATAATGATGAATCTAAAAGAAAATTCGTCAAACTATATAATGAATTTAATAAATATTTGTGTGCAGCGAGAATACAAGGCTATGTTCCAAATAGTGAACAAAATAGTAATAACGTATCTAAAATAGAGAATTTGTTTGATTCTGAATTGAGCCATGAAGAAAAAAATGATATATCTGAAGAAAATTATGAAAAAATATTGTCACTGAAAAGTCCTATTACACAAGATACACTTGATGCATTAAAACAAAGATATATTGATATTAGTAAAATTCACGAAAATAGCTATGAAAACGAAATACCATATGATATTGACGGTAGTTTAATAGAAATAGATGATGGTAAAATTGATTCTGATTATATTAACAGTAAATTTACTAAGTTTTTAAAAGCTCTTAAATATAATCAATGCTCTGACGAGGAATTAGAAAAGGCACTTAATAGTTTACATAAATCATTTGCAAGTTTATCACAAGAACAGCAGAAATATGCTAATATGATTATTCATGATATTGAGAGTGGAGATTTAATTATAGAAGAAAATAAATCGTTTATGGACTATATAACTCAATATGCAACAAATGCTGAAAATGATCAAATAAGAAAGTTAGCACAATCTTTTGGTTTAGATGAAAATAAATTAAGAAATATGATGATTTTACCAGTAAGTGCTAAAAATTTAAATGAATATGGAAGATTTGATGATCTGTTAAAATCTGTAAATTATGATATTGCAAGAAAATCATTGGAAGAAATATATGGAAAAACAATAGAAATTTGGGAAGCACACGTTGAAGTACAGAAAATTTTAAGAGATTTTATATTGCAAGGTGGATTTGATCTAAAATCTTTAAATAACGATAGATAGAACAATTTAAATATTGATTCTATCTTTTTTATTGGGAACAACGTAAGTTAGGAGAGTTATATAATTTTAGATACGGTGATGGGAATCATAATCCAAGTAATGGTGGAAAATATGATGTTTATGGTGCCAACGGGATTATAGGAGGATATGATAAATTTAATTCTGAAGATTCAATTATAATTGGTCACATGGGAGAATATGCAGGTTCAGTGTTATGGGCCAAAGGAAAACACTTTGTAACGTATAACGGCACAATTACAAGGCCAAAGAGAAATAATATTGATGATAAATTTGGATACTATATGTTATACAGAAAAGAACTTAATAAGATCTGTGGAGGAAGTGGATTACCATTTTTGTCGTATCAAGAATTAAATAAAGTTGAAGTTAATTATTCAAAAGATAAAGATGAACAAATTAAAATATCTAAGTTATTAACAGATTTGGATAACCTTATCACTCTTCATCAACGTAAGTTTAATGATATTCTTGTATATAAATTGAGTACAAAATTTCTTTTTTTAAAATTAGCCAAAAACGTTTGGGAACAACGTAAGTTAGGGGAGATTGGAAATACTTTTACTGGTTTATCTGGAAAAACAAAAGAAGATTTTGGGCATGGAGAAGCCAAGTTTGTTACCTATATGAATGTTTTTAGTAATCCAATTGCTCAATTGAATAAAACAGAACCAATTGAAATTGATAATAAACAAAATCAAGTAGAATATGGAGATGTATTTTTTACTACATCTTCCGAAACACCTGATGAAGTAGGTATGTCTTCTGTATGGCTTGAAAATAAAGGAAATATTTATTTAAATAGTTTTTGCTTTGGATTTAGACCATTCGTTAAAAATAATCCATATTATATGGCATATATGCTTAGGTCCAAAAATTTTAGGAAAAATATGATTTTATTGGCACAAGGTATTTCAAGATATAATATTTCAAAAAATGGAGTAATGAATATTGATATTCAATTACCAAATAATCAAGAACAAGAAAAAATAGGGAAACTTTTTTATGAAATGGATAACCTTATCACTCTTCATCATCGTAAGTATACATATATTTTCTATTCTTGGGAACAACGTAAGTTAGAAGATATAACACAAATAGTAATGGGGCAATCTCCTGATAGCATAAATTATACGGATAATTCAGACGATACGGTTTTAATACAAGGGAACGCTGACTTAAATAATGGAATTGTTGTTCCTAGAATATGGAGTAGTCAAATAACTAAAAAATCATATCCAAATGATATTATATTTACGGTTAGGGCACCTGTTGGAGAAATTGCCAGAAATCCTTATTTTGCAACGATTGGAAGAGGAGTTGCATCATTTAAAGGAAATGATTTTTTATACCAATCACTAATTCAAAAAAAGGAAAATAATTATTGGAATAATATTTCAGCAGGTTCAACTTTTGATTCAATTAATTCAGACCAACTAAAGAATGTGATAATATATTTGCCAAAAAATAATTTGGAACAAGAAAAAATAGGTGAATTATTTACTAATCTAGATAACCTTATCACTCTTCATCAGCATAAAGAATTAAAAAGGAGAAATGATAATAATGAACACTTACGATGGTAATGAGATATTTTACAAATATTATGAGAAATGGATTGAGGTATATAAAGATGGTGCTATAAGAAATTCTACAATGCAAAAATATAGATTAACTTTAAAATGGTTAAAGGAAATAGCTCCGAATTTAAAAATAAATGAAATAAATAGGATTACGTATCAAGAAATATTAAATAAATATGCTGAAAATCATGAAAGGCAAAGTACCATGGATTTTCACCATCAATTAAAAGCATCTATATTAGATGCAGTAGATGAGGGACTAATAAATAGAGATCCTACTAGAAAGGCAATTATAAAGGGTAAAACACCCAGAGCAAAGAAAGAAAAGTATTTAAATCAATTTGAATTACAAAAACTTATCTCTGACTTGAATTTAGGTAGTGAAATTAATTATGACTGGTTAATTTATTTAATTGCTAAAACTGGTTTAAGATTTTCTGAAGCTTTAGCAGTAACCCCAGATGATTTTGACTTTCCACATCAAACTTTAAATATAGAAAAAACTTGGAATTATAAGGAGAATGGAGGGTTTGAACCAACTAAAAATAAGTCATCTGAGAGAAAAGTACAATTAGATTGGCAAACAGTAATACAATTTTCTGAACTAATAAAAGGACTACCTAGTGAAGAGCCAATTTTTATAAATTCAAAAATATATAATTCTACAATTAATGATATATTGAGAAGACATTGTTTAAATGTAGAAATACCAATTATAACTATACATGGGTTAAGACATACTCATGCTTCAATATTATTATATGCTGGTGTTTCAATTGCAAGTGTTGCACATAGATTAGGACATGCTAGTATGTCTACTACACAAAAAACTTATTTGCATATTATACAAGAATTAGAAAACACAGATATAGATAAAATAATGAGAGCTTTAACTTCATTAAATAATTAAAATTAAATAGTTGCTGATGAAGAGTGATAAGATTATCATAAAAAAAACGAAGTAGTATTTTTGATTAAAAATAGTCTACTTCTTTTTTCTTCCCAGCATTTCATCTACTGATAAATCATTATATATTTTACTAAGATTGTATAAAAAGTTTAATGGCATTAAATATCTAGCATTTTCATAATGAGCATAACTTGATTGACTTGTATTAATAATATCGGCAATCTGTTGTTGAGTTTTACCATATTGTTTTCTCTTTTTTTTCAAATTAGTTGCTAAAGTATTAAGATTTATTTTAAGGTCTTTATATTCAATATTTTTATCTGTTAGCCCTAATAGATAATCCAAACCATAATTATATTTATTTGCATATTTAATTAATTGCTTTAAAGGTATTGTATCTTTTCCTGTTTCCCATCCTGAAATAGTTGAATATGTAACACCAAATAAATCAGTTAAATCAATCTGTTTTAAATCTAAATTTTCTCTAGTTTCCCTAAGCCTTTTTACTTTCACATTTAATCACCTAATATAATTTTCCCATTTAATTGGGGTATATTCATATTTCTTGGGGAAATAGACTAAAAATGTGTTATAATAGTAACAGCAGTACAAAATCAATTAGTTTTAATGAAGGAGAATTACATGGAAAAAGAATGGATTGTTCCAGATACGGAACAAACAAAAAGAATGAAGAAGTACGCAGTAAGTGATGTGTATTCAAATGGTAGTGATTTATGCAAATTGCTAAGTATAAAAGAGATGCACTCATTAGTAGAAAAAATTAAGAAGGGTAATATTGATGCTAGTAAATTAGTGTTTGGAAGAGATACAATTACTTTAGAAGAAAGATTCCTTGAAAATGTAGATAGATACATTACTTATATTAAAGATAATTTTTATTTTAATAGTACGGAACAATTGTTAACTATTGAAGAAAGTTTATCTAATAAATATGCAAACATATTGTTATGCAAAGATAATGTTCATAGTGGTAAAAATCAATATAATAATATTGCAAAATATACAGTGGGATTTATTAGAATGTATCTTTATAATTTTTATAATAATGTATTGTTATTTTCTAAGTTATATGAAGATAATATATATACTAAAATGTTAAATAAAGAGTTATCCAAATTTGATTTTGATAATGATAAGGACATTTTTGAGATAGAAAAAATATTTACTAAAATAGTATATATAAGAAAAAATAATATCTTCAATTGTTTTATATCTATGAGTGATGTAAAAGAAGATAAATATGATTTTTATGCTTTACAGGTGGAATGGTGTTTAGCAGACTATTATAATTTAAATTGGAATACAAGATTTACTTTTAACCAATGGGATAATTATTTTGTAGGAGAGAATGGTAGTACAATATTATTTAATATTTTAAATAAAGAGGATGATAAATACACAATTAAATTTGGAGTTCAAAATCCGTCGTTCTCTGCAAAAATAGATAATTTTATAGTGACAGAAAATGAATTTAATAAATTATTTGAAAGATTTAAAAAATGTTTTCATTCTAGAAAAGATAAAAAAGAATCATTTGAAAAAATTGATTTTATAGATTCAGCTATTAAGTTTGATTTCTGGAAGGATAGATCTAACTATGAATTAGTTGAAATAGAATTCCATTTTGATAGATCAACAGAATATTTCAATGTATCACTGGAAAGAGATGACATTAAAAGGTTTATTAATTTACTAGAAAATGCAATTAAAAATATTTAGAATCACATAGTGTGGTTCTTTTCTTTTGAAAAAATAAATGTTATAATTAGTTTGTAGTAAGCTAACAGATGTTAGTAATATTTTTAAAGCAGTAATGACTTGTTTTGTTGTTACTGTTTTATTTTTTAGGAAGTGAAAAAAATATGTAGAAAAAAGGAAGCAATGAAAGTTATACTCAGTAATGCATCATGGAAAAGTATACTTTTATCCTCATTGAATTTGGCATTATTATTTATAACTTGTAATTAGCATAAGCAGTACCAACTAATTACATTAGCAGTATTTAACATTGCTATGGTGATGCTTATGAGGATAAAATGCCGTAAAATTCATAAAGTTGTGTGGACTTATATAATTGTTGAAGGTGTCAAAGATATTCTAAATAGGGATATTTTTGACACCTTTTTTTGTTTAATAAAAGTTTACTTGTTTATTCGTGGACCCCCTTTATCAATTTAAAAAAATTAAGTTGATAAGGAGAGAAAAAATGAATAAACATGAAACAAGAAATAAGGATAAATATAATCCTTATACTCTAGAAGTAAAAGAAAATAATTGTTATATATTAAAGTTTAAAGATAGTAGAAATAACTTACAGGAACTAATTATTTCAAAAGAAGTATATGATGCTTTTGATAGTTTTGAATTAGAGGATATATCTCAAATTCATAAGATAAGGAAACATATTGAGTATAACGAAGTATGTGAAGAAACACTTTATCATAGAAGTGTTATTGAAACTATATCTGTAGAAGAGGAAGTATCTAGCAAAATTTTAAGTGAAGAAATAAAATCTGCTATCAATGAATTAAATGAAGTTCAAAAAAGAAGAATAATAAAATATTACTTTTATAATAAAACTTATGAGGATATTGCTAACGAAGAAAAGTGTTCCAAAGTAGCTGTAAAATACTCAATTGATATAGCAATTAAAAATATTTCAAAAAAAATTAAATTTTAGACTTAACTTTTTGCTTTCAAAGTGCCAAACAAGTGAGAGGGATAAAAAATATCTTTTCTCACTTGTTCTTTGAAAATTTAATTGCATTTACTAAATACATTCCTATTATAACTGGAAACGGTTAGCACATTAGTAGATTCGCTTGTCGGTAAAAATCTGACTATAAAAGGATAGTAGTTCTATCTTCTGCCATGACAAATAATAGGTATAATGATACTCCTGCTTAGCCACAATCTCAAATAATGGAAGCAGTTCTGTGAGAACCACAGAAGAGCATAGACTCGTGGAATTGATTAACTATCAATCGTTTAGTAATAATCCCTGTTGAGGGTAGTAGGTAAAATATCAACAATGTAATAAAAAAGAAAGGATAAGATTATGAAAGAAAAGAATTATGAAGTAAGTCTAAAAATAGTAAAAGAAATAAAAATATCAGTACAGTCAACATCTAATGATGAAGCACTAAAAAGCATTGAAGATGTTGTACTAAAAGGAGATTACGAAAAATTATTTACTAAAGAAGAAACTAGAAATTATGTTCAAGTGAATAAGGTAAATAAAAGACCTTTATTTTGTAAAAAAAGAGGATTTGTGTTTTTAAAAAAATGATGTTATCATCAGGATGAGGTGAGATCGTATGAAAAAAATAATTGTATCAGTAATAGCAATTTTAATTATTGCTTCTGGTATTATCTGTTTTATATTGTATTCAAAAGATAAAAAGTCAGATGATTCATATAATATAGGTACTGTCAATGAAAAAGTAGATATTAAAGATAATAAAGTATCTGATGAAGTTTCTGAAATAAATCAGGATAAAACAAAAGAACAATCTATTGATAAATCTTCTAAGTCAACCGAAGAAAATACAAATGAATCTAAAACTAATCAAAAACAACCTGAAGGGAAAAAAGAAGAAAAAAAGTCTGATGATGGCAATAAAAGTAATAATAATACCAAACAGAATACTACAGTGGTAGAAGAACAAAATTCAAAGGTTGAAAAAACAGCTTGGGAAGAACTTGGAATTAGTGAATATGATTATTATCATAAGCCAATGTGGAGTTGGCAAAGAATAGATTATTCTATTGACGAATTTAAAACAGAACAAAAAACAAAAGAGGCATGTTTATCTAAAGGTGATGAATATTTTAAACAAGGAATTGGATATTCATGTACTAGTGTAAATAGTTATGCTGGTACCTATTTAGGTGAAATGTTAAAAACATTTTGACATCTTAAGTGATGTCTTTTTTTATGAAGGAGGGATAAAATTTGAAAAGAAAAATTTTTAAATACACTATGATTGGTGTATTTTTATTTTTAACTTTTTTAGGTATTGAAAAAGTAAATGCTGAAACCTATACTGGTCAAGCAATATGGCCATCAGAACATATTTCAAATATATTTGTTAGAAAATATAGAAATGATGGATATATTAAGTATATGCAATCTAGATTTATGAGAAGAAGTGAAGACAATGCTTTCGTATATTGTTTGCAACCATTCGTAGATATTGATAATAATTTGCCTTATTATAATATTGCTAGAAGTGATTATGCTAGTGTTTTAAATATAACCGAAGAACAATGGAATAGAATTGCTTTACTTGCTTATTATGGTTATCAATATAATGAGAATGGGTATGACCATTCAAATAATAAATGGTATGCTATAACACAATTAATGATATGGAGAACAATTGAACCACAAAATAAATTTGTTTTTACTGATACATTAAATGGAACAGATAACCCTAATAAGTTTGCAAGTGAAATAGCAGAAATGGATTCATTAGTAAATAGTCATTATACAAGACCAAATTTTAATACTAACAATTTAACAATTCCGCTAGGTCAAAGCAAAACATTAACAGATTCAAATAATGTTTTAAAATATTTTAGTATTGCATCAACTGAAAATGTTAGTGCTAAAATTGAAGGTAATAATTTAATTTTGACTGCAACTGGTATTGGTGATGCAAAAGTTAATTTAGTAAAAAAAGCAACTAAACATTCTGCACCACCAATTGTTTATTTTAAAGAAGGTTCTCAAAATGTTATGAGGGTAGGTTATTATGATCCGCTTCCTGCACTATTTAATTTGAAAGTAATAGGAGGAAGAGTTGAAATTAACAAAAAGGATAGCGATACAAAAGACAATTATCCGCAAGGTAATGCTAGTTTAGAAAATGCCATCTATGGAATTTATAATACTAGCAATGAGAGAATAGGTGAATTAAAGACTGATGCTAATGGCTATGCAATTAGTGATTATTTACCAAGTCTGGGAGAATTTTATATCAAGGAAATAACACCAAGTAAAGGTTATACTTTAGACAAAAATAAATATTCATTTGTACTTAATGAAAATGTTTTACTTGAAAGTTTAGATGTTTATGAAAAAGTAAAAGAAACTGATTTAACAATATTTAAAGTATTTGCTAATTCTAAAACAGGTATTTTAACTCCAGAGCCAAATGTAACTTTTGAAATATTTTTAAATAATTGTACTCCTAGACTTTTAAAAAGCAAGAGTACTCAAAACCAAATGGGTAATAATGTTTGTTATATTGATAAAGTTACTACTGATAAAAACGGATATGCAGAAATAAAACTTCCTTATGGTAGTTATACATTTAAACAAATAACTAGTACACCTAATTATGAAAAAGTAGATGATTTTGAGTTTGTTGTAGGAGATGATACTGATTCAAATACATACAAATTAATTTCAAATGCTGAAATAACTGCTAAATTAAAAGTGATTAAAGTTGATAAAGATACAGGAGAGGTTATTCCAAGAAGTGGCATAACATTTAAAATAAAATCACTTGCAAGTGATGATTATGTTTGTCAAACAGTTACATATCCAAAAGCAGAAACTTTATGTGAATTTAAAACTGATGATAATGGAGTATTAATTACACCATATCCTTTAATATCTGGAAAATATAAATTAGAAGAGGTAGATCAAGTTATTGATGGTTATTTATGGAATAAAGAATCACAAGAATTTGAAATAGGAGAAAATTCTAATTTGATAACTGACAATAAATATGGTGTATTATTTGAAACAAAATTTGAAAACCAAGCAGTTAAAGGAAAGATTGAAATTAATAAAAAGGGTGAAAAATTTGTTATAGATGATAATAAATATTCTTATGAAGAAATACCACTTGAAAAAGTAAAATATGGACTTTATGATGAGAATAAACAATTAATTGCAGAGGTAACAACAGATTCTAATGGATATGCTAAAATTGAAAACTTAAAATTAGGTAAATACTTTTTGAAAGAATTAGAAACAAATGGCAATCATGTTATTGATTCTAAGGAATATGAGGCAGAACTAAAATATAAGGATCAATACACAGCAGTAATATCTAAGATATTTAATTTCACAAATAAATTATCCAAAGGAAAATTAGAATTTACTAAAAAAGATTTTACAACATCCGATACTATTCCAAATACTAAAATTGAGATTTATTTAAATGATGATGAAGAAAAACTTATTGGTGAATATGTAACAGATAAGAGTGGTAAAGTAATTATTGATAATTTACCTGCTGGTCATAAATATTTTATTTTAGAAAAAGAAGCTCCAGAGGGATATATTTTAAACACTGAAAAGATTGAGTTTGAAATAAAGAAAAATGGAGAAATAGTAAAATCTGAAATGACTAATACTAAAATCAAATCTAAATTGATAATTAATAAAGTTGATTCTAATAATAATCCATTAGCTGGAGTAGTTATTGGTATCTATGATTTAAATGATAATCTACTTGGTGAATATACTACTGATGAAAATGGTATTATAGAAGTAGAGTTAGAATACGGAAGTTATTATTATAAAGAAATTTCTACACTTGAACATTATGTTTTAAATAATGATAAAAACTATTTTAAAGTAGAAAAAGATGGTGAGATAATAAATTCTACTTTAGTTAATGATTTAGAAGAAGTAGAAGTACCAAATACTAATTTAAATAGAAATTACACTAAATACATTATTTCTTTATCAATTGGATTAGTAGGATTGGGGATAATCTTATATGAAAAGAAAAAAAGAAAATAAGATAGTATTAATTGTAGGATTTATACTAATAATAATTTCAATTTTTATTTTTACTTTTGATTTTTATAAAAATACAAAAAAGGAAGTTCAAGAAGTTAAGATGGTAGATGACTTCTTTATAGAAGAAGAATACTCTGAGGAAGTTATTCCTCAAGAGCAATTAAAAGAGGAAGATAATAAAAAATCTTCCTCACCATCTTATAATTATATTGCTATTCTTGAAATACCAAGTATAGATTTGAAAAGAGGTGTTGTTGATTATAATAGTAGATATAATAATGTTAAGTATAATATTCAAATAATTGAACATTCACAAATGCCTAATGTTGAAAATAGTAATTTAATACTAGCTGGACATAATGGAACAAGTGGTGTTTCTTTTTTTAGAAATTTATATAAATTGAAAGAAGATTCATTAATATATGTTTATTATGATGGAATTAAATATATTTATAAATTAAATAACTCTTATGATACTGATAAAGATGGTAAGGTTGAAATTGTAAGGAATAGATACAAAAATACGATAACTCTTATTACTTGTAAAAAAGGTACTAAAGATAAGCAAACTATTTTTATAGGATATTTAGTTGATAAGGTGGAGTATTAGTGTATGAAAAATATTCTAAGATACCTTTATCAATTAAAAATAATAAGAATTTAAGTAGTAATGCAAAATTGTTATATGGTGATATTCAACTATTATGTTATAAAAATGGATTTTGTTTTGCAACTAATAAATATCTTGCAGAAAATCTTAATGTTACTCCTAGAACAATAATTAGATTGTTAAGTGAACTTGAAAGAGAAAATTATATTGTTATTGAATATAACCGTAATATTAGAAAAATATTTCTACCTTTGTCAGAGTGTGATGTAAATGTCACGGGGTGATGTTTTTGTCCATCAAGGTGTGATGCAAATGTCCATCTAGGGGTGATGAATTTGTCACACATAATATAATAATATAATATAAAGAATTAATATAACAAGAATATAAATAATATTTAAATTAATATAAATATTTATACAGAAAGGATTTGATTATGAATGGTGTAGATTATAACGAAGTCATTATATCTGGAAATATAAATGTTATTAGGGATATAAATGATAATGATAAATATGTAAAATTTAGTATTATTTCTAAAAAGTATTCAAGTAATTCTAATAGTAAAGTATATATAAGTTTAAATATACCTAGAGAACTTTATTATGAAAATCTTGATTATTTTTTTGTTAATAATAAAGTATTTGTTAAAGGATATTTAAATTCTTATTCTGTGAATAATAGGATGCAAAATTTTATAACCGTAACAAAGATCTCAGATAATTATGATGATATTATCTACGGAAGAAAAGGGCCTCGTATAAGATATGATCCAGATGGAGTTATGGTATGGAATGGCCAACGATGTGAATCAAATAAAGCTACGGAAGAAGAACAAAGAGAAATGGAAGAAATACTAAAAGATTTTAGAGGTGATATAGATGGGTTATAGATCAGATGTTAGAATTATGACTACGAAAAAAGGATTTAAAGAACTTAATAAGTATGTAAAAGATTATTTGAGTAAATTAAATCACGATGAATACAACTTATTAGACAATTTAGAATTTAAAGCTGAAAATGATTATGCAGTCTATTTTGGCTGGAATTGGTTAAAATGGTACGATGGATATGATAGTGTTGATGCAATTGAATCTGGTTTAAATCATTTAAGAGATAAGGATATGTCTTTTCGTTTTGCAAGAATTGGTGAAAGTTATGATGACTATGAAGAAGATAGTTATGAAAGTGAAAATGAAGAAGAACAGGATTTAGAATATCCATCAATGAATAGAGAATTTGATGATTCTTATGTTATTGAAGAAATGGAAAGAGTAAGTCCAATTAAGGAATATGAGATAAATGAAATGTGAAAGGGGTGATTTATATGTCAAAAAAACTTAGAGCATTATTAGTTAAAGAAAATGAACTACCTGTTGAAGTAGAAATACCAAATAATTTAAATTCTTTACAAAAACAAGTTGGTGGGTATATAGAATACTTTTATATGCCTAATATTGAAGATGCAGTTATTATTTGCAATGAAGAAGGTAAAATTAATGGTATGGGTCCTAATAGAGAGGTTGGGAGAGATATAATCTTCGGACCTTTTTTAATTGTAGGAGATGATGCAAATATTGGTGATAATATTTCATTAACTGATGAACAAATAACTAAGTTTAAAGATATGTTTAATGAGAAGTCAATTGAAATGACTTATGAAAAAATAGTAAAAATAAAATTAGGTATTCACGATGAATATGAAATTTAAGAAAGGTAAGGTGATATTATAGTGAATAATTATTTTTGTGTAGGAAGACTTGTAAATGAACCAGAAGTAAAAGAATTGGAAGATGGTAAGAAAGTTACTAATATAACAATTGCTGTTCCAAGAAGTTATAAAAATGCAGATGGAGAATATGAAACAGATTTTATTGATTGCACAATCTGGAATAATGTAGCACAATCAACTTCTGAATATTGTAAAAAAGGTGATATGATTGGAATTAAAGGAAGAATTGAAACAAGTATCTATGAAAAAGATGATGGTGAAAAAGTCAAAAGAACAAGTGTAGTAGCTGATAGAGTGAGTTTCTTATCTTCTAAAACTAAAGAAATTAAAGATTCTGAACCTGAAATGGAATAAGGGGTAGATTTTTCTACCTCTTTATATATTAGATTGGAGGAATGATATATGTTAAAAAAGAAAAATAGAGGTGTAAATATTGCCTAAACTTATGCTAAATACCATAGTTGAAAAAATTAGTGGTAGTGTAAGTTTATTAAAAATAGAAAAATTAGATGGTGGTAATTATAATATAGATTCAATTATTAAGGCTATTCAAACATTTTCAAATTGGGCTTTGAGAGTTGGTATAGCACTTGCAGGTGTTTCACTTATTATTGGATTTATATTATATGCAGTTGCTGATGTAGATCAAAAACAAAGAGTAAAGCAAAGAATAATTCAAACTATGTTTGGTATAATTGGTATTATTTTAGCAATATCTATTGTTAATTTAATTATTGATTTATTTTAGGAGGAAAAATGTTATTAAAAGCATTAGACCTTTTAAGAAGATTAGGTTGGGGAATAATTGATTTTATTTATAATCTAATAGATACATTATTTGAAGTTTTAAAATCTCTAAATGCTTACAATATTATAGATAGTGTTGCAGATAATTCTATGTTTTCAAATTTTCATAAAGGAATAATTGCAATAGCAATAACTCTTTTAGGATTATTTGCATTATATAAGTTTGTTATGAAAATAATAGAACCTGATGAAGGATTATCTATACAACAATTAGTAACAGAAATATTTAAGTCAACATTATTTGTATTATTATCAGTATTTTTATTTGCAGAAGTTTCTACCTTTTCAATTAAGTTAAGTAGTTGGACAGCGAGTATATTTTCTAGTAATGATGTTACTATATCTGATAATATGCTAACTATGTTTGTAGATTATACAGATCAATATAAAGTTAGTGATGAATTTAAAGCTGATGATTATACAAAATTTATAAAAGATAATTCTTTTACAAATGCTCAAAAATATAATGATAAATTTGTTACTAATGATAAATGGATATTACCAGATGAAAAGGATTATAAATATAGTATTAATTGGATCCTTGCAATAATAGTTGGAGGATTCTTTTTATATGCTTTGTTTTTTTCTGGAATGATGTTAGCTCGTAGGCAATTAGAGTTCTTATTTTTATTTGTAATTAGCCCTGTTGTGTTTGCTACTTCCATAGGAAATAAGCAAAGAAGAAGTGCTGTAATAGAGCAATTAGTGTCATTAATGCTTCAGGGTGCTGTTGTAATGCTAATAATTAGTTTAACAGGTATTGTTATGAAAGAAATTGCTGGTACAACATTCTTTACTGATAATACATTTAAAGATATTTTAGTAAAATCTTTAATGTATATTGGAGCTGGAACATTCTTACTAACTGGATCACAAGTAGTTAATAGATTCATAGGTGGTAATGTATCTGCTAATAGTGGAAGAGAGCAACTTATGAGTTTAATGGGATTCGGACAAGCAATGAATACAGCAACATCAGTAGTTGGTGGAGCAGGTATTGGAGCTGGAATGTTAGGATTAGGTGTTGCAAGTAGTGGTGTTGGATTAGTTGGAGGTAATAAAGCTGTTAAAAGTATAGGAAATGCAATTACTAATTTTGGTAATAAAATTTCTAATAATGCCAATAATCCAAAGAGTGCAATGGGTAAGATAGGAAACTTTATTTCTAAAACTGGTGCATCAATAGAACAAAAAACACCATCTGCATTAGGAAAAAATTTAAGACATGGTGGTATGTCAAATATTAGAGGCTCTGTTAATAGTTTAATGCCACAAAGAGCAATGTATAGAAATAGATATAAAAGTAGGTGATAGAAATTGTATATAACTATAAATAGCATAAAAAAGACATTAGGCAAGTATATAGAATTAAATGATTTATATATAGGTATTCCTATGATTATGATATTTCTATCATTATTTGCCTTTTCTACACATAAATTGTTTTCAATTATATTTTTAACGATTTGTGTATTTTTAATGATTCCGATTAATTTATCTAAAAAGAATAGAATGTATAAAGTATTGGGATTATTTTTTAAATATATTTTTAAATGTAAAAATTATATTTATACGGAAGAAAGGTAAGGTGGTTAATATAGGGTTATTCCCAAAAAAGAGTCAAGAAGAAAAAGATTTAAAATCTTTGAATAAAATAAATGAATTAAAAGAAAAAACTAAATCTGAATATTTAAAAACTTCTATAATGAAAAGAAGAATTAAAAATTCAAAAGTTTTTTCTAATATAAAAGATGTAGGTGATGATGGATTAATAGAACTTAAAAGTGGAGAGTATGCTTCACTAATAGAAGTTAAAGCCATTGATTTATCATTATCAAGTAAACAAGAGAAAATAAACTTTTTTAATTATTATAGAAGTTTATTTAATATTAAAAATTTAAATTTAAAGTTTTATAAATTAGATGAACCTATTAATTTGAATAACAACAAGTTAAATCTGGATAGGTTAATTAAAAAATTTAAAAATGATCTAAAAAGATTGTTTTTACTTAATGAAAGTAGAAATTTAATAGATGAATTAGAACAAAATAATTTTACTGTTTCTAGTATTTATTATATTGTTCTAATTGCAAAAAATACAGATACTTTAGAAAGACAGTTAGATGAGGTAGAAGATTTATTTGCTAATATACAGCCTAGATTAAATATTGAAATAATAACAAATAGATTAGAAGTATATAAGTTTCTATCAAATTTATATTTAAGTGATAATCCACTAGACTTGTTGATGTGGAGTAAAATTGAAGAGTTGATTGTTCCACTTAATTTAGTTGAAAGAACTAATATGTTAAAAATTGATGACAATGAAGTACAACTTTTAACAATCAAGAATATTGCTCCATTTGTTGATGAATTATTTTTTGAAGAAATATTTAATTATCCAAATGTTAGAAGCTGTTTAAATATTAAAGATGCTATTGATCAAGATGAGTTGATAAGATGGATTAATTCACAGTACCAATTCTTGTTATCAGATAGAAGTACAACAAAGAAATTAAGTGATGCAACAGAGTTAGATATAAAGAAAGAAAACTATCAACTTCTTATGAATGATATTAAAAGTGGTGATGAAAAAATTAAAGAAATATCTTTGATTTTACTTATAACAGGAGATAGAAAAGAAAGAGAAGATACTATTAGAGATTTAAAAAAGATTGCAAAAAAGAATCACATAAAACTTGATCTACCTAGATTAAGGCAATTAGAAACTTGGCAATCATTTGATGTAACAACAACTTCTCTAAAAGATTATTCTAACTATTTTCCTACAATTACATTAGGAGCAGGTTTTCCATTTACAAAAGCAAATTTCATTGATCCAACAGGATACATGTTAGGAGTAGATATTCATACTTCTTTACCAGTGTTTTTTGATCCATTTATTCTTAACAATAAAAGGACATCTCATAATCTGGCAATTGTATCATCAACAGGTGGAGGTAAAAGTTTTACTATGAAGAAAATAATAGTAAATGAATTTGCTAGAGGAACTAAAATTTTTATTTTCGATGCAGAAAATGAGTATGAGAAATTAGTAAAAGCAAATGATGGCGAGTATATTGATTTATATTCTAAAAAAGGTGGAATGATAAATCCACTTCAAATAAGATATATACCAAGTGATGAGGATCAAGAAACAAAAGAAACTGATTGTCCTTTAGCAAAACATTTAGGATTCTTAGAAGCGTTTTTTAAAAGTGCTTTTGATAATATAAATGAAAAAGAATTAGTTATGTTACTAGCAATATTAGAATCTTTATATAATAAACAAGGTATATATAAAAACACTTCAATAAATACTCTTCAAACATTAAATGCAAATGATTATCCAATTTTTACTGACTTATATAATTATTTACCAGAATACAAAAAGTCTTTAGAGAGTGAAGAAAAAATAAGAATTGTAGATCAATTAGAAATACTTTTGTCTAGATTTTTAACTGGAACAGATTCTTATTTGTTTAATTCTCATACTTCAATAGATTTAAATAATGATTTAATTGCATTTAACTTACAGGAACTTCTTTATAGTGGTAATCAAAGAATTATAAATACTCAAATATTAAATCTACTAACTTATTTAAATAATAGTATAGTTGCAAATAAAATTATAAATGAGAAAAGAGAATCTAGTGATAAACAACATATTAGTATTATTGTAGATGAATTCCATTTATATATTGATGAAAACAATAATGAAGTAATAAAAAACTTTGGACAACTTGCAAGAAGATGTAGAAAATATAATACTAATTTAATTTTATCTAGTCAGTGTATATCTGATTTTTTAGGTAATGCAAGTGTGCTAAGACATGCAACTGCTATATTTAACAATTGTCAATATACTATGGTGGGTATGTTAAAAGAAGATGATTTAAAAGCATACTTGGAATTATTTAAAAATAATCCATTAACAGATACTCAAATAGATTTTTTACTTGGTGCCAAAAGAGGAGAGTTTTTACTCAGCATAGATAATAAAACTAGAATCGGAATTAAGATAGAGGCAACTGCTACTGAAAGAAGAATGATGGGTGAAGAGGAATGAAGAGCAAAGATGAATTGTGTAATGAATTGATTAAATTTTCAAAACATCATTTAGCATTTGAATTTGAAGATGTATATGGTACAGAAGAAAACTGTTATAAAAATTATGATTATATTTTATCAAACAAGCCAACGAATGTTGCTATGGAAGTTGGAATAGCGGTGAATGATATACTACTTTATGGAAATATAGAGAATAAAGAAGAAAAAGAAAGATTAAATTTTTTTATAGATCTTGCTTGTGATTTAAATATCTATTGTAATCATTTTAGGGAAAAGAAACATGAAAAAGAGCAAGATATTTAAATTAATTATATCTTCTTCTATTGGTATGATAGGAATGGGGTTAGTAATACTAATCCCTGTTCTTATGTTACTAGACTTTTTTGGTGCAAACATAACTGATGGTTATGTAGAAAATAATAGTCAATATGCTGATATGTATAAAGTTGTTGTTAGGAAAAACATAATGAATGGTAATGGTTATGTATCTCTTGATAGAATTTTGTATTTTTATTTAGAAAATGATAATTTGACTTTCGATCAAATATACACAGATAATTTAGATATAGATTTAAAACAAGTCAAACCTATATCAGAAGTGTGCAAAATGAATAGATATAAAATATATTCTGTATGTAATAGTGAAGAAATTAAAGATTCTGGGCAAATAAATGAAATACAAAATAAGCCTTTTAACTCGCCACTAGATTTTTCTAATTTATCTGTTACAAGTTATTTTATGGAAGAACGAATTGTTTATGGCACTCCTAATACTCATTCAGCATGGGATTTTGGAGCATCAGCAGAAACACCAGTATATTCAACTTGTGATGGTGAGATTACTGATGTTTCGTTTAAATATTCTACAAATACAATAGATACTAATGGAGGAGCAGGTAATTATATTAAATTAAAATGTATGGTAGATGATATTGAATATATTGTATTATATGGTCATTTATATCCTAGTTCATCTAAAGTTAAAATAGGTGATAAAGTTTCAAGTTGGCAACAAATAGCTGGTGTGGGAACAACAGGATATTCAACTGGTAATCATTTACATTATCAAGTTTCTGAAAATGGAAAAGTAATTGATGGCCTTAGTTTGGTAGATTTTAATAAAGAAAATGAATCATCCAAGATTCATCCAACATTACCTAGTACATATCCCATACTTGGAAGTGAAAATGAACCTCACAATTCCTTTAATTAAAAGGGTTAAATCAAAAGTACGGAAGAGTTCTTACATATTTTTAACTCATTTTTGCAAGTGCAAAAAGTGAAATGATAGCACTATAATTCGTTTATTTATAAGGAATAAACTAGTGCTGTGCTATCATTCCCTTTATCCTGCTTTCTATATTCACATTAAAATCTACCTGTTTTTGTGATATAATTAACATGTAGTATGCAGTGAGTGGGTGTTAGAAAATGGATAAATATACCAATAATGAAAAGATTAAATTAATTAAAAAATATTTTAAAAAAGATTACACATTTTTAGAATTAAGTTTAAAAAATTATGAAAGTTATAATATATATATTATTTTAACATTTAATAAAAAAATGAAATATTATAGATTGTATTGGTTTGATTTATCATTAATAATAGATGATAAAATTGAAAAATACATTTCATGTTCATCTATTCCTACTGAGAGTATAGAGTCAATTAAAGAAGCATTTTCAAAATTTATAGTAAGTTCTGAATATAAAGATTCTTTGGTAAATGATGAGGATATTGTAGAACTAAAAGCACATCTCAGTACTAAAGTAGATAGTGATATTGATGTATGTTTTAAAAAATATTTACCTACATCTTTAGCTCATTTATTTGATTTGTTGTGTTTTATATTTAGAAATATGCCTAAAAAATTTGAAGGATTTTTATTTGAACTTGTTGCAAAATTAACTAAGACAACAGAAAAATACGAATATAAAAAAGAATTTGAATTTGACCTTTTTAATGATGATATTGATAAAATTTTTAGTTATCAGATTATTCAAAGGGGTAAAAAATATTATGAAGAATCTAGAATTGAATTTTTGGAAAAAATAGATGATAGATATTTTGCAATTGTTAATGGAACTGAAAAATATTTAGTTATAATAAAATATACTGAAACTGATGAAAATAAAAAAATGCAAGTTTATTGTTCTTGCCCATGTGAATTTTATTGTAAGCATATTTATTCTGTACTACTTTCTATAAGAAATAAAGAAGAAAAAAGATTCTATAAAATCATGTACAAAAATCCAGATAAAAGTTTACTTGAAAGAGTTATGGAATTTGATTATTTCTTATGTTTGGGTGTAGTAGAACAAAACTTAGAAATTATTAATAATTATGGAGAAATTGAGCTTGTACCTATTCTAGATTATAAAGGCAGATGTAATTGGACAGTACTTGAAGATACAGAAGATGAAAAATTAACAAAAGAAATTAAATATTTCTTGGATAATAATTAAGATTAAATGTATAAAAATTAGTTTGAAGCAAAACTAATTTTTTTATGTAAGAAAGAGGTGATTTAGATAATTGTAACTATATTCATAAGGTGTTTGAAAGATTTAAAGGACCAAATAAGACTACTTGCTAAGCAAGAAGGAATAAGCATAAATAAAATGGTAATAAAGTTAATTGAACTTGGATTAATTTTATATTTTAAAGGAGGAATGATAAAAGATGAAAATGTCAATATGCAAGTTGATTGCAAATGATATAGTCAACTATGGAATGGATCAAACAAGTAATTTTAATTATATTGTTTGTTTAGATAGTTATATAGATGACTTTGATGTAGAATCTAAAAATTATATATATAATCATTTAGAAGAAATTTGTGATGATATTACTAACAATGAAAATGTTGCAGATTTAAAATATGATAAAAGCAAAAGAGAATTTGATATGGTTTTTTACTGGGGCAATTTAATGGATGCAACAGAAAAGTATGTTGCTGATATAATTGATGACTTAGGTGAGAAAGATAGATTTGTGTTAGAAGATATACGAGAAATTGCTGAGGATGTGATTTTAGATGATTCCCTTAAAAATCTCACAAAAGAAAAAATAAGAAATCATAAAAAGATGGAGATAGATTTATGAAACTGAGATATTATACAGATGAAGAATTAAAGATTCTAAATGATAATATCTTTGTTAAAGAAGTAAGATATAAAAGGGAAATTGTATATGATACAATTTTCAAATTATGGTGTGTAATGATGAGATTGGATTTACCAGAATTAACTGGTAAACAAATTTTTGAAAGAGCTGGATTTGATACAAGTATTTTACACGATAATCTTCCTTATAGAAGAATATCATCATGGGTTAAAAATTATAAAAAGTTTGGTATAAAATATTTCTTGCCAGAATTTGAACCTTATTGCTCTAAGAAGAAAGAAATTAAAGAAGAACCAGTTGATAAGTTTAAATTACAGTTGTTAAGATGTGTTTTAAAAAGGTTACAGGAGATTGAAAATGAGAAAGATTGATAAACATTTTTCAATATCTCCTGATTTAGATAATAAAATTAAAATATCATTAAAGAAAAGTAAAAGGTCATATTCGGACGAACTCAATTTTATAATTAATGAATATTTTAAAGAAAAAGAAGAATTGGAAAAGATATTAATATCTTTAGATTCAGATATGAAATTTGTTGCTAGAAAAATGAATATATTATTTGAATTAGTCAAGCAGATATATTCTGATATGGATTTTTCCAATATAAAGGATCCTAATAGAAGTTATGCAGTTAATGAGTTTATGAAGAAAATGAAAAGGGATAAATTTGATGACTAGTCCTAAGGTTATATTTAATTGTAAATTTACTCACGCATTTAATCGTAGAGAAGAAAATTATACTGCTAAGCAAATAGAGGGATTAAAAAAGAAGATTGCTCGTAAATTTGATTACTTTTCAAATGAAGATAAAAGAGTTATGAATTTGTTTGATTATTATACTGGAGAACTTAACAAAAATGAAAGAATGAATTTAGTAATTGAAGATGGTAGTTATGCAACAAAAGAAGAAATAGAAAAAAGAAAAAAACGCTTTGTAAAGTATGCTGAAAACTCTAATTTATGGCAATGTGTAATTAGTTTTAATAATGATTATTTAAATGAAAATATATCACTACAAGATTTAGAACAAGAACTTATAAAGAATGTTCTTCCAAGATTTTTTAAAAAGATGGGATTTAAAGATAAAAAGAATATGGTCTATAATTTATCATTTCACACTGATACTGATAATTTACATGCTCATGTTAGTTTTATAGAAAAGAAACCAAATTACATTTTGTCTAATAATAAATTAGGTTACAGAAGAAAAGGCAAACTTACACAAGAAGAAATAAACTTTATGAAAAATGAAATAGTTTTCGCTGTTGAGAGAAAGAAATATCTTAATCCGATGATAACAATAACTAATGATGAGATTGATAAATTAAAAAAATATTTTAATCCTAAAGAAAAGAATTTTATACTCTATGATAAAAAAGATATTTTACTTGAAGATGATATTCTTACTCTTGGTAAATTACTTTATGATGAAAGAAATAATAACTCTAAAAGAATTAAGTTTAATTCTATCAAAGATAAAGAGATTAAAGATTTAACTAAACAAATAAAAAAATATTTATTTTGTTCTAAATCTGAATTTTATGATGATTATAAAAACTTTATAGAATCTATTAGTAGTATAAATGAATACTTATATAAAGTTAATGAAGATAACAATGTATCAAAAATAAATGTAGATAAGACTTTAACAGAAAGTAAGGAAAACTATATTGATAATTATATATATAATGCAATTATTAATCATGCAGTTTATACATTTAAAACTAATTCAAAAAAATATAAAACTTTAAATCCAGATGATATATTACGAGAAATAATCTTAAAAGAATATAAGAAAGATAAGAATCAAAATAAATATACAATACTTAGTAATTATTTAACAAATACTGTTCCTAAGTTAAAATATCAAAATAAATATAAAATTATAAATGCTGTAAAAAGTATCAATGCTGAAATGGAAGAAGCACAAAAAGAATTTAGTAAATTATTTCAAACTGATAATAGTTATTCTAAAAATTAAAGAAAGGAGATGGTGTAATGCCAAATTGGACTTATAACAGAATTAAATGTAAGAAAGAAATAGGAGATAAATTATTAACCATAAAAGATGATATTTATTCACTTGATTTTAATAAATTAATTCCTATGCCAGAAAATTTAAAATTAGATGCTGGGTCATTAGAAAGCGATTCTATATCTTGTTATTACTTATCTTTAAATGATGATGAGAAATATAAATTAATGAAGCTTTTAAAAAGTAAAGAAATATTTTTTCATCATGATTATTGGAACAAGTATAAAAAAGATATTAAATATTATGAAAGTAATCCTGATAAATTAAAAAACAATAAAGATAATTTTAATGGATTAATTGACTTTGATGACAAAAAACATTTTAATAGTTTAGCCGAATTAGGTAAACAATATATAGAAAACATAAAAAAGTATGGTTATCCTCAATGGTATGATTGGTGTGTTGAAAATTGGGGAACTAAATGGAATGTTGAAGATGATGTAGATGTTAGTTATAACAAGAATACAGATGAATATGATATAACTTTTGATACAGCTTGGAGTGTACCATCAGGTATAGTAGAAAAATATAGTGAATTTTGTAATGATGAAGAATTTTATTGGGAATATGAAGATGAAGATTATGATGGAACTCATATTTTAAGAAAAATAAATGGAGAAATAATTGATACTATTTTACCAGATAATGTAAAAGAAAATGATTACCTAGATGTTTGAAAAATAATATAGTTATTTCATGTTATAATAATATAAATAGATTCTTTATTTATGATTGGTGGTGATATAGTGAATAAGATATATATGTGTATTGATTTAAAGAGTTTTTACGCTTCAGTAGAATGTAGAGAAAGAGGACTTGATCCACTTGATACAAACTTAGTTGTTGCCGATGAATCAAGAACTGATAAAACTATTTGCCTTGCTGTATCACCATCATTAAAATCTTATGGGCTATCTGGAAGATGCAGATTATTTGAAGCAAAACAAAAAGTTAAAGAAGTCAATTATCAAAGAAGAAAGAATAATCATTATAAACCATTTATTAAGAAGTCATTTATTGCATCAGAATTAAATAATGATAATTCTTTAGAATTAGATTTTATAAAAGCTGTTCCTAGAATGAAATTATATATGAAGTACAGCACAGAAATTTACAATGTCTATTTAAAATATATTGCTCCAGAAGATATACTCGTATATTCTATTGATGAGGTATTTTGTGATATAACCAATTATTTAACTTTCTATAAAATGACTGCTGAGGAACTTGTTATAAAGATGATAGAAGATGTATATAAAACCACTGGTATAACAGCAACAGCAGGAATTGGAACTAATATGTATTTAGCAAAAGTTGCTATGGATATAACTGCAAAAAAGATGAAGCCAAATGAGTTTGGAGTAAGAATGGCAACTCTTGATGAAATGAAATATAAAAAGGAGCTATGGAATCATAGACCCTTAACTGATTTTTGGAGAGTAGGAAAAGGATATGCCAAAAAGTTAGAAGAAAATGCTATGTTTACAATGGGTGATGTAGCAAGAATGTCTTTGAATAATGAAGATTTGCTGTTTAAATTATTTGGTGTAAATGCTGAGTTTCTTATTGACCATGCTTGGGGATATGAACCATGCACAATAAAGGAAGCCAAAAGTTATAAGCCAGTATCTAATAGCATTAGTCAAGGTCAAGTTTTACATTGTCCTTATGATTATGAAAAAACTAAATTAATAGTTAGAGAAATGGTTGATAATTTGGTTTTAGATTTAGTTGCTAAACATTTAAAGACTAATCAATTAGTTTTAACAATAGGATATGACATTGAAAACTTAACTAATCCTAAGATTGCAAATAAGTATCATGGAGAGATAACAATTGATGGATATGGGAGAAAGATTCCTAAACATTCTCATGGCACTGTTAATATAGATCATAGAACTTCTTCTACGAAATTAATTACAAAAAAAGTAGTTGAATTGTACGATAAAATAGTTAATCCAATTTTGCTAGTTAGAAGAATAAACTTAACAGCTTGTAATGTGGTTGATGAAAATTATAAGGAGGTAACTCCATCTGTGGAACAACTGGATTTATTTACAAATTATGAAGCTGTAAATAAACAAAAGGAAATGAATCTTAAAGATGAAGAAGAAGAAAAAAAGATTCAAAAAACATTATTAGATATTAAAAAGAAATATGGAAAAAACTCTATTTTAAGAGGAATGAATTTAGAAGAGGGTGCAACTGCAAAAGATAGAAATGAAGAAGTTGGAGGTCATAAAGGATGATGAATAACTATGATGATATTATAAATTTGAATAGACCTATATCAAAACACTCACACCAAAGTATAGAATCAAGAGCATCTCAGTTTGCTCCGTTCGCTGCACTTGTAGGATATGATAGTGCAATAAAAGAAACTGCAAGACTTACTGATAAAAAAATAGAAATAGATGATGGCCTAAAAGAAATGCTTAATAGTAAGTTAAATTATATTAATGAGCATATAAAAGATATGAATGAAATAACAATAACTTATTTTGTTAAGGATACATCAAAAAATGGTGGCAAGTATATTGAAAAATCTGGTATTGTTAAAAAAATTGATTCTGTAGAAGGCACAATAAATTTATTTGATAATACTATAATTTCTATGATAGATGTTATAAATATCAAAGGAAATCTATTTGATTCTGTTTTTGAAGACTAAATTTTATAGTATAATTATATATAGATGTGACAGATAAATAGTAATTTGATAAAATGTTAAAACTCTTTGACAAACTTCCAAAAAACTTATGTAGATATGTTAAATGCTAATAGTATATAATTTTTGTGAAAGGAGAAAAAGAATGAATTTAGGAGATAAAATTTTACAATTAAGAAAGAAAAATGGACTTTCGCAAGAACAATTAGGTGAAAAAGTAGATGTTACAAGACAAACTATTTCTAATTGGGAATTAGGTGAAACAACACCTAATCCAGAGCAATTAAAAAAAATGTCAAAAGCATTTAATGTTAGTGTTGATGAAATCTTGGATAATGATTCAAAGGAGTTTTTAATGAACAAAATAAGTAATACAGAACGACTAGCAGGAATAATAATCAAAATATTAAAAGTAATAGGATTGGTATTCATTGGATATATTATATTTATGATAATTGCAGTGATTGGACTAGGAACTTATACAGTTGTTAAAAAAGATAATGCTAATGTGGAAAGTAGTGCGACAACAATATGTTCTATTAATAATAAAAAGTATCAAATAGAATTTGGAACAAACAATTATTTTAAATGTAATAATTGTTCTAAAAAAATGTCAGATGAAATAAATGAGATTGTAGATTTTAACAATATTGACAATTCAATGATAAATATAGAAAATTATTTTAAAAATAATAATGGAACTTGTGAATAATTACAAATTACAATTTATTGATGAGATTAGTTTGAAATATAACTAATCTTTTTATTTTGAAAGAAAGAGGTGATAAATATGCCATTATGGAAATGGTTAATTTTTATTTTATTTTTAGTGTTAGTTATAGGACTATCACTTTTTTTATATTGCGGATTAAAAATATCAAGTAAATATTCAAGAGAAGAAGAGAGGAGTAATTATTATTCTTATACTAGGAATGATTCTAAAACAAGCAAGAAAAGAACGTAATCTAACTTTAAAGGTACTTTCTGAATTAACTGATATATCAATATCAGAACTGAATAAATTAGAAAATGGTCTTATTAAAGAACCATGTAGTGTCTTTTTATATAGATTAAGTGAAGTATTGAATTTAGATTATGAAGAAATGCTTAAGTATAGATTTGCTTCTTATTATAGAAAAAAGGGGATAATAAATGTTTAATAAAATCTATAATGAAGATTGTGTAGAAGGAGTTAAAAAAATACCTGACAATATTATAGATTTGGTTATTATTGATCCGCCATATCAAATAAATAATCATAATGTTAAATATGATTCTGAATTAGCTAGAAGCATTAATAGTTATAATGATGAACTATATAAATCAAATTTGACTGGTGGATATGACTATAATATTCTTGAAGAAATAATTAGAGTTTTAAAAAAAATAAATATATATATTTTTTGTAATGGTGAGCAAATTCCATTTTATATAAAATATTTTGTATTAGATAGGAAATGCAAAATGGATATTATTATTTGGAATAAGACTAATGCTTTACCATTATTTAATAATAAATATTTAAGTGATAAAGAATACTGTTTATATTTTCGTAAAGGTGGGTATTGTTCACCGAAAAATTACGAAGATGCTAAAACAGTATTTTATTATCCGATAAATATTAAGGATAAAAGAAGATGGAATCATCCTACAATTAAACCTGAGGAACTTGTAAGAAAGTTAATTAGAAATAGTTCTCATGAAAACGATTTAGTTTTAGATTGTTTTATGGGAAGTGGTACAACGGCTGTTTGCTGTATCAAAGAAAAAAGAAATTATATAGGATTTGAAATTAATAAGAATTTTTATGAAACATCTTTAAAAAGAATTAAAGAAATAAAGGAGGAATGATATATGATTATAGATAAGAATAGTTGGAAAAAGTTGAAAGAATATGTAGATAATTTATATTGGGATGAAGATAGAATGAGCAGTGATGGAGTTCATTTTTTAAATAAGTTAGATAATGAAATAAAACAAATAGAAAAAAAATCAAAAAACATTGTTTATGTTATCACAAGTAATTGTGTTTATAATGATGAATCATTTGATAATGTAATAGCTGTAACACCTTCTTTATCATATGCTAAAACATTGTTTAAGGAAGAAATTGAAAGTATAAAAAATGATTTAGTTTTTAATGATTTATATGCTATTAAATATGAAAATAATATAGATTTGAATAATTCAGACTATGATGGTCGTTGGATGTTTGAAGAAAAAGAAAATGAATTTATATTATATCAAAATGGAGAATATAATTCTAATCATTTTATTGTTTCACTTGAACAAAGAGAACTAGAACAGGAACTTAGCAAAAAGAAAGAAAAAGAGGTACAAGATGGGACAGTATTATAAGTTTGTAAATATAGATAAAAAGGAAATTTGTGATAGGAATAGACATGGATATAAGTTGATGGAACATTCTTATGTTAGCAATGATTATTGTAATGATATTTTAAGACTATTAAGTGATGAATGGAAAGGTGATAGAGCTATTCATGTTGGTGATTATGCCGAATCAACAGATAGTAGCAATACTGCTAATATAATTGAAAAATTAAGTAAAGAATTAGGAATAAATCATACTATATATAGTTATGTTGAAGGATTTAAAAATGTTGTGAGTAAAAACAATAACAACATTAGATATGTTTATAATTTAGATAAGAAAGAATATGTTGATTTGTTCAAACAACCTATACAAAACTTTTGGATAGATAAAAATACTAAGAAAATAGGCTCTTGTAAAATAAATTCATTTGCATTATTAACTGCTTGTGGTAATGAGCAAGGTGGAGGAGATTATTATTTTCAAAACAAAAAGTGTGTTGGCTCTTGGGCTGGAGATAGATTTATATCTTCATCTGTTCCACTTAATGAATATAAAAATTATAAATATAACAATTTAGTCTTTAATGAGAATACTAGACATTATAAAAAAATAAAAAAATATTATAATTTTTTAGAAAATAAAATCTTAAAAGATGAGTCACTTATTCTTAATGATTTTTTAGAGTATTTAAGAAAAAGTAATTATGATTATTCAAAATATAAAATTGATGATAGTGATTTATTAGATAATGAAATAAAAATATTTAATGAGTCTTTAAACAAATCTCAAGAACTGTTAAAAGTAGGAAAAGAAAAAGAGGTGAATAAAGATTATGACATTAGATGAAATAAATAATGAGTTAGATAATTTAGAAATTAATAATTTATATAGTGCCATTAAAGGAAACATACTTGGAAGCTTAAGGGTAGCACTAGAAAATTCTAATAAGGATAAAGTGAAATTTTATGATAATAAAAGTTTAGATGAAATAGTTTTAGATATTGAAGATCAAATTGATGAAATGATATGTAATTATGATATTTATAATATTGAAGAACTTATTGATGAGGATATATGTCTATAGAGCTAATCATTGTGTTAGCTCTTTTACTTTTGTTTATAGTAGGATTTATGTTTATAGAACCAGCTATATCAAAGCATAAAGTAAAAAATAATAATGAATATGGATCGGCAAGATTCTCAACTTTTAATGAAATTAAGAAAAACTTTAAAAAAGAAAAAATTAGTAATATTAAAGAATCTGGAGTACCTATATGGTTTAGTAAAGATTATAAGTATGTTTGGTTTGATAGAGAAACACCACACTACACTTATCTAGGATCAACTGGTAGTGGTAAATCAGTTACTGCTGTTATTCCAATGTGTTCCTTTATTGCTACTGCAAAGAATAAAAGGAGTGTTTTTATAACTGATCCAAAAGGAGAAATTTTTAATACAACATCTAAAATGTTTAAGGACAATGGATATAATGTATTAACACTTGATTTTAGACATCCAGAAAAGTCTAATCATTTTAATATATTAGAACCAATTATCAAAGAATATGAAAAGTACATTGAATATGAAAAAAAGTCTATTATAAGTAAAAAAGATAAAGTTAAATATAATAATTTGGCAATGACTTCACTTGCTGAAACTAATAGATTAATAACTTCACTTGCTACGATGATAATGCAGGAGAAAACTCAACAAAAAGATCCTTTTTGGAATAATAGTGCAAGAAATTTATTAGAAGGATTAATAGGATTCTTTTTAGAAGAATATAAGAAAAATAATATAAAAAGAAATCAGATTACTATGACATCTATTCGTAAGTTTCAAAATAGTTCAATGCAAGAGAAAAATTTTAATAAGTTTAAAACATATATTGATAGGAAAGATTATGGAAGTAAAAGCAAGGATTCTTTAACATCAATACTTAATGCAAGTGATAATACCTATAAATCTATTACAGCAGTGTTTGGTGAAAAGATGTCTTTATTTGATGATGTTAATGTAGCAAATGTCACATCTGATTCTGACTTTGATTTTGATTTGTTAGGTAGAGAAGCAACAGCATTATTTATAATAGTACCAGATGAAGATAAAGTGTATTTTACATTAGTTACAATTATTGTAGGACTATTATATAAGGAGTTAGTAAAACTTGCTAATAGTAAAGAAAATAAAAAGTTACCAGTACAAATTGATTGGTTACTTGATGAGTTTGCAAATTGTCCACCACTTGCAGATATTGAAGCATTAGTATCAGTTGCAAGAAGTAGAGGAATGAGATTTCACTTCTTCATTCAATCTTTTTCACAACTTGATAATGTGTATGGTAAAGAAGTAGCACAAATAATATTGGATAACTGTGGTCTAATTTATTTAAAAACAAATACACAAGACACAGCAGAACAAATATCTAAAAGACTAGGTAAGACAACAATATCAAGTAGTTCTATAAGTCAATCACTTAGTTTGTTAGATTACAATGGTAATAAATCAACTTCTTTAATGGCAAGAGATTTATTTACACCAGATGAAGTAAAACAACTTCATTATAAAACTATAATATTTCCTATAATAGGTTATCCTATTTTTAGAGATACTGTTATGTATAATAGGTTTTCTTGCTATGAAAAGGGTGAGATTGAAAGAAAAGTTAATTCATTAAAACAACTTGATAACACATATTTCACGGTAGAACAAATTAAATCGTCAATAGGTGGTAGATTTAAAAAAGTTGATGATGAATTAAATATGAGTGCAAAGGATTTTTATAAGGAACAAAGAGAAGCAGAAGAACAAGAACTTTTAAAGGCAATTGAACAAGTTAAAGATATTATAAAAGATAACATTATTAATTTTGAATATAAAACTAAAAATAATAGAACATTTTCTGTTATTAGTTTGAATAAAGACATTGGTGAAATGGAGAAGTCATTAATAAAAGGTCAGTTAGATAATAAAATTTATCATATTGAAATCAGTAATAATGATAATGGAAAAAATGTTATTGAAATTCATTTAAAAAGCACATTCAACCAAGAACAAGAACTAGGAAAGGAAAAGAATAAATAATGTCGTTTTTTTATTTAGTATTATTTATATCTTTATCTCATATAGTTTGATGAGGATGGTATAACATGTACAATACAGATGAAATTGAAATAAAGTGTAGTACCAAACATTTGCCTTTAGAATACAAATTATTAGAATGGCGACTAATTTTAAATAGAGAATTATATGAGAGTAAAGTAATTGATTTAAAAGTTTTCAGTTTAATGGAGCAATCAATACTTGGAAGAATGACTAAAATAAAAAATGAATATAAAGACAAGTTAAATGATGGTTTGACAATAGGGAAAAATCATGGTAGCATGTCATCATCCTAGTTATCTTGCTTTTTAAGAACATGGGAGGAGAGTGAGTAAATAATGGATATAAAAAAAGCAAGGGAAGATTTAAGGAGAGGAAAAACGATTTATGATATGCCACTTAGAGTAGTATATTATGCTCGTGTTTCAACAGATAAGGACGATCAATTAAATAGTTTGGAGAATCAACAAAACTATTTTGAAGAAATGATAACGGAAAATAAAAACTGGGTATTTTGTGGTGGTTATATAGATGAAGGAATTAGTGGAACTGCTGTAAAAAATAGAGATAAATTTCTAAAAATGATTGAGGATGCAACTCTTGGGAAAATAGATATGGTAGTTACAAAGGAAATATCAAGATTCTCAAGAAATACAGTTGATAGTATAAAATATACAGAGTATTTATTAAAGCAGGGAGTTATTGTATATTTTCTATCTGATAATCTTAATACAATTCAAGAAGATTCGGAGTTTAGACTTACAATTATGTCAAGTTTGGCTCAAGATGAAGTTAGAAAATTATCTGAAAGAGTTAAATTTGGTGTTAACAGAATGATTAAAGATAGAAAACTTATTGGTGGTAATTTAACTGGATATTTCAAAAAAGATGGAAGATATGAAATTAATCCAGCTGAAGCACCAATAATTACATATCTTTTTGAAACTTATGCATCTGGAAAAGTTGGACTTAAAAAGATAGGACAAGAACTTGCTAAAATGGGATATTTAAATTCAAAAGGCGAACCTTATTCACAAACAACAATGGCAAAGTTTTTAACTAATCCTAGATATAAAGGATATTATACTGCTAGGTTAACTGAGGTTGAAAATTATAAAACACATAAAAAGAAAAAAGTCCCAAAAGAAAGGCAAATAATTGAAAAAGATGATAGAGTTCCAGCAATTGTATCTGAAGAGTTATGGAATAAAGCAAATGAACTTCACGAGATGAGAAAAAAATCATCGGCAAGGCACATTCTAAATTCTGAAAAATCATTAGAAAATTCAAAATATAGCTGTTTATTATATTGTAAGGATTGTGGTAATGTATTTATAAGAGCTGGAGGAAGTAATAGAGCAAATAATCCCACTTGGGCTTGTAAGAAATATAAGACTGAGGGTGTTGGTGCCTGTGCTTCACCAATCTTAAGAGAAGATTATCTAGATAAGATATTTGTACAAATATTTAGTGATTTTATAGATAATAAAAAAGAATATTTAAATGGGGTAATAAATGAATATGAGAATATTATAAGCAGTAATAAGAGTTCTGATGATATAGGAAGTATAAACAATCAAATTATAAAAATAGAAAAGCAAAAGGATAAATTATTAGATTTGAGTATCAAAGGTTTAATTGATGACTTAGAGTTTAAGAAAAGAAATGATAAATTTAATAATGAAATTAATTCTTTAAAAGCAAAAATTGATAGACTTAATAATCCAGATGCAGAACTAACAAAATTAAAGGAAAAAATAACAGAAGTTAGAAATACACTTACTTCAAAAGTTGATTTACAGTGTCAACTTCCTAATTTGTTGAGAATATTAGTAGAAAGAGTTGAAGTTGAAAAAATAAATGGTGATAGAAAACATGTAAGGCTAATAATTTATTTCAATTTTAATGCCGATACAATATATAGAGAATTAGAAATTGATAACAAAAGAAAAAAACTTGAGTTATCAAATTTTTATCCAGAAAAATGTTCTTGTACTGATACAGAGATTCAAAATAGTCAGTACAGGAACATTGAAATTGATTGTGGAAGTCTTGAAATAAAAGGAAAAAATGCTCTTTTATGTTCCGATAGTAACACCAAGCAATCCTGGATTTGTTGAACTTGGTAATAGACTTGGTAAAGAAAAATTATTTGATTATATTTATAAATTTGGATATGGTAAGAAAACTGGTATTGATTTGAATGGAGAGAGTACGGGTATCTTATTTAATTTATCTAAAGTTGGTCCTGTAGAACTTGCTACGACAGCATTTGGTCAAGGGGTTAGTGTTACTGCTCTTCAACAAGTTACAGCAGTTAGTGCAGCAATTAATGGTGGTACTTTGTATAAACCATATATAGTTAAAAGAGTAGTGGAACATGAAACTGGACAAATTGTTAATGAGATTAAACCTACTGCTGTTAGAGAGAATATTGTTACTAAGGATACTAGTGAAAAGGTAAGAATGACTTTAGAGTCAGTTGTTTCTTTAGGTACTGGTCGTAATGCTTATATAGATGGTTATAGGGTGGGAGGTAAAACAGGTACTGCTCAAAAGGTTAATAATGGTGTATATATGTCTGGAAATTATATTGTTTCTTTTATTGGCTTTTTACCAGCAAATGATCCTAAGATAGTCGTATACCTGGCTATTGATAATCCTAAAGGAGTTACACAGTATGGTGGTACAGTTAGTGCTCCTATTGTTAAGAATATTATGGAGGATGCAATAGTGGCCTTAAATATTGAAAAGCAAGATGGTGGCACTGAAAAGAAATATCAATGGTATGATAAAAAATACTATGATGTAGTGAATGTTATTGGATTATCTAAGAAAGAAGCTACTTCTAAACTTAAAGATTTTGTAATAGAATATAGTGGTAGTGGGGATAATGTTATTAATCAGTCTCCAGAAGGTGGTACTAGATTAATAGAGGGTTCTAGTATTAGATTATATTTGGGATAATTTGCATTAAATAATGACTTTTCTTTAGAAATTTGGTACAATAGTAACGTGTAATGTTATTGATGAAGGGAGTTATTTATGGAAATAGCTAGACTAAAAGAAGAACTTATTCAGCAAAGAAAATCTAAGTTTAAGGGGAATATATATCATTATTCTCAGGTTAATTTTGCTTATAATTCAAATAAAATTGAAGGTGGAAGATTAAGTGAAGATGAAACTGAAGAAATTTTTGAGACTGATTCATTTATTCCCAAAAGTGATGAAACAATTAAATTAGATGATTTGATAGAAATGAAAAATCATTTTAGATTATTTGATTATACTTTGGATACTTTGAATGATGATTTATCTAAAGAAATGATAATAAATATGAATAAAATATTAAAACGTAATACTACTGATGAAGAAAATCCAAGATATAATGTAGGTGGTTTTAAAATAATACCTAATAAAATTGGATTAATAAATGTTATTGATACATCTGCTCCTGAAGATGTGGAAAAAGATATTGGTAATTTATTATTAGAATATAAAAAAATAAAGAATGTTACTATAGAAGATATTATAGATTTTCATTATAAGTTTGAACTTATTCATCCCTTTGGCGATGGCAATGGCAGAGTAGGACGTATGATTATGTTTAGAGAATGTTTGAGAAATAATATAATGCCATTTATAGTACTTGATAATGATAAATCATTTTATATGAGAGGACTTAAAAACTATAAAAATGATAAATTGTTTTTGATAGATACTATTAAACATGAACAAGATTTATATGAAGATATAGTAAATGAAATGTTAGACTTTTATTTAAATGGTAAGTAGTGATACTTATCTTTTTATATATAGTAATGAAAATTAAAAGATGATACTTCTAAAAATATGGATTTTGTAATAGAATATAGTGATACTAATAAATATTTGGGATAATTTGCATTTTTAACTTAATTATGATATAATATCCAGCAATTAATGGGGGTTATTATGGAAATAATTAATATGACTAGTGAAGATATTGGTAATTTAAAAAAATTATCACTTGACTTTTTTAATGCAAAGGGAGATTTATTACTTTTTAGATATAATAATGTACTTAGATTATTAAAAACACTTGATGATTTTACTGAAGATGATTTTCAAAAACATTTTAATGCAGTTAGTTTACTAAATAAATATAGAGATTATCTTCCTAGTGATTTTGTTATACCTGATTTCTTAGTTAAAGTGGATGATATTATTAAGTTTTTTGCTATTAATTATGTTTATGGTAATAACCTTAGTGTGGTTTTAAAAGATGATAATGTTTCTTTAGAAAGAAAGAAAAACTATTTAAAAAGAATAGGCACTATACTTAGACAAATGGAGAATATTAGAAAAAATACGGAGTTAAAAAATTTTTATTTAGCGGATATTCATGAAGATAACTTTATTGTGGATAAGGCAGGGGTTCTTCGTACTATTGATTTGGATGGTGGTAAGTTTAGTGAAGATAGTAATCCTGTAGTTAAATATTTAAGTCCTGTTTCTTTATTTGCAAAGTGTAATACTCCTAAATATAAGATTGATATGAGTAATCCTTATTTTGCTTCTTATATAGTAGATGAAAATACGGATATTTATTGTTATAGTATTGTTATTTTAAATTATTTATATAATGGTAAGATAAATGGTGTTAGTATGAATGAATTTTATGATTTTCTTACTAAAATGAGTGATATAGGTATTGATAAAGAATTAATTGGATGTTTTGAAAGACTATTTGATGATAGAGATAATGTTAATCCTTGTGATTATATTGATACTTTAACTCCTGGCCAAATAAAAAAATTAAGAATTAAATAGTTTACAAATTGGTGTAAAGTAATAAAAAGATACTATTTATTTAAAAATATGTATGGTATAATAGAAGTGATATTAGAAATGGAGTGATAGAATGCTAACTTTAACGAAGTCATTATTTGCTTTAATGCTTGGTTTTATTAGTTCGACAATATTTGGACTTATAGCTATTCCTTTTTTGAAGAAATTAAAAGCAGGACAAAATATTAATATTTATGTTGAGGCTCATAGAAGTAAGGCTGGTACTCCTACTATGGGAGGACTTATATTTATAATTCCTACTATTGCAATAACTGTATTTTTACTTTTGACAGGAAAGATAGAATACTCGGTTAATTTAATGATTGTACTGTTTGTTTTCTTCTCGTATGCTTTAATAGGCTTCTTGGACGATTTTATTAGTCTTAGAAGAAAATCTAATAAAGGACTTACACAATTTCAAAAGCTATTACTTCAACTTATTGTAGCATTAGTCTTTTATGTATTATTTAGACAATTTACTTCAGGTGATTCTTATCTTAGAATATCTGCTTTAGGTATTGATTGGAATCTAGGTTGGTTCTATGGAGTATTTATATTATTCTTACTAGTAGGATCTTCTAATGCGGTTAATTTAACTGATGGATTAGATGGACTTGCTGGTGGGTTATCTGCAATATCATTTTTGGCTTTTGGTCTTATAGCAATGGGTAGTTGGTGGATTGAAGGCAATTCTGATATGGGTATTTTCTGCTTTATTTTGGTAGGTAGTATTATGGGATTTCTTGTATATAATAGTAATCCTGCTAAAGTATTTATGGGAGATACTGGTAGTTTGACTTTGGGGGCTACAATGGCTACGATAGCTATTCTTACTTCACATGAATTATCCTTGGTATTAATTGGTGGTGTATTCGTTATTGAAACTTTAACTGTTATTATACAAATAACTTCTGTAGTACTATTAAAAAGAAAAGTGTTTTTAATGACTCCTATTCATCATCATTTTGAAAGATTGGGATGGAAAGAGAATGATATTGTTAAACTATTTTGGATAGTTGGATTTATTCTTAGTATGTTAGCTTTAATATATGGAGTATGGTTATAATAAGAGTGTATTTTAATAATGCATTCTTTTTATGTTCACTGTAAGTCTTTAGTCTTACAGTGTTATTTTGAGCCAATATGTTATATTGTCTCAAAATAATATATCTACATATCTATTATATATAAGCCATGGGTATATATTTAGTGTAAATTGTTTTCTAAGTATATATACTATGCTTATATATGATAGGTATCTTGGATACATTTAATTAAGACAAGTATACTTGGCTTAATTAAACACTAATAAGACTTGGGATAAGGCTTATAGTGAATATAAAAAAAGTATAACATATAGTTATTTTTTTAGTTATGATAATTGCTTATATTTAGTAGTATACCCATACTGGTTAAGCTTATTAGGAGACTACTGCCACCATAAGATAAGAAGGGGAGAGTAACTCCTGTTACGGGAATTAATCCTACTACTACCATAAGATTTAGCATTGTTTGAAAGGCTAAACCAAAGGTTATACCAAAGGCTAGATATTTACCAAATTTATCTTCACAGTTCATAGCTATTTTAAATCCAGAATAGATTATAGTTATGAATAGAGTGGCTACAATTATAACTCCTAGAAAACCAAACTCTTCACTTATAATTGAAAATATGAAGTCTGTTTGTGGTTCTGGCAAATAGAAATGTTTTTGTACTGAATTACCAAATCCTAGTCCTAGTAGGCCTCCTGGACCTATTGCATATAAACTTTGGATTATTTGAAAACCACTACCAAGAGGATCAGACCAAGGATTAATAAATGATATTATTCTTTCCATTCGGTATGGGGCTATTATTACTAATACTACTACTCCTAGTAGTCCTAATACTCCTAGTTTGATAAAGAAGTTCATTTTAACACCACTTACAAATAGTAATACTATGATAGTCATAACTATTACTATTCCTGTACCAAAGTCTGGTTCTAACATTATAAGGGCAAATACTAGAAAGAGTACTCCTAATATAGGAAGAACTCCTTTTTTTATATCTTTTAAGTCTTTATTATTATTTTCTAAATATTTAGAAGTAAATATTATTAGTCCTAATTTAGTAAATTCTGATGGTTGTACTCCTAGTCCTCCTATACCAAACCAACTTCTACTACCATTTCTTACTGTTCCTATACCTGGAATTAATACTAGTGCTAACATACCTAGACATATAAAGAAAATAATATTAGATAGTTTTTTATAGTTTTGATAAGGAAACTTACTTACAATAAACATAACTATATATCCTAGTATTAAGAATATACTTTGTGATTTTAAATATTTATATGGATCATTAAACTTATACTCTGCCCATACATAAGAAGATGAATATATCATTAATGTTCCAAATAAACTTATTATTACTACTGCTGTTAAAAGTATTTTACTATATTTTTTCACAGTATCACCTAATTAATTTTATTATCTAAAAATAAAAAAAGAAGTTTATTTTTTCTTCTTTTCAAATATTGATAATACTTTTGCAGTCATATGAACTATTTGATTACTATTTTTGATAGCAATACTTTTAAAGAAAGCTTTACCTCCTATTGTTAAGGCTGCAGTTAAAGCAGTAATTACTAGTCCTGTATATAATACACTAGTATTTAATTTTTCTGATAGAGAAGTCGATATTGTTACACCAGCAGAACCTGATACAATACCACATATATCACCAATTACATCATTACAAAATGATGATACTTTATCAGCATTCTTTTTGAATGATACGGCTTTTTTGGCTCCTTTTATTTTTTTAGAACTCATAGCATGTAATGGCTCTTCATCAGTAGAAGTAACTGCTACTCCAATCATATCAAATACTATTCCTATGGCTATAAATAATAATAATATTATAATACCTACGAATAGATTTACTTTTGGCATTATGGTATTAGAACTAAAAGAAAAGATAAATGATATAAAGAAGGCTAAGAATGTTACTGTTATTACCCATTTTATTTTACTATTTTTATTTTTTGACATATTATTTCCTTTCTAATTATTAAAAAAGGCCAATAGAGTAGGCCTTTTACTTAATACTATGGCAATTCTTATAGTTAACTTTATGTCTTAGGTCAAGTAGGATTTCCCTAGTTTCTACTAACTCGTTACCAAATTAGCGGTTTCCCTTTATAGAAACTAATATATTGTCGCCAAATATATGACTTGATTACCACTTAGTACACACTGTAATCCTATAAGATGTCACTCTAGGAGATTTCCTCGGGCAACTTTCTTACTATTAATTCTTTTTTGCAGTTATAGTTTCATATTGCAATATTATATATTTCTAGCTGGGAAAGATATAACTGATCAACAATCCCCTATAATCACTCAAGACAAGCTACGCTACTCGTAAGTTTCCCCACATAGTAGGTTTAATCCTAGTTCGTATTATGCACACAATAGCATTAACACAAAGTTAGGTCTCCACGGAAGTTGGAACAGAATCATATGCCGTTATGAGTGCCCAAAATCCTTACCTTCCAGCATTCACCCTAAACTGGGCGTATAAAGCAAACACCAGAAGTTTCACAGATATGCTCTTTAGTGAGCTTTTAGGTTCACCTTCATAGTAAGTTTAATTGACTAGAATAATGTGCCATCAGATTGATAAGATTATAGCATAAAACTTTATTTTTGTCAAATTTGTGTAAACTGGTACTTGTTTTACTACTTAATATAGTATATTCTTTATATTAAATTTAATTATTAATTTTTATATTTGGTATATAGTT
>ERZ826016.450-NODE-450-length-51879-cov-8.447167_pt1 | contig 51879 bp, 55 predicted proteins | sample MGYA00519872_ERZ826016 | MGnify/ENA primary metagenome ERZ826016 (study PRJEB31778, sample SAMEA3449218) | human gut metagenome | biome: human gut; feature: human-associated habitat; material: faeces | place: United Kingdom | collected 2010/2012 ... | reverse complement strand
GTTATGACTACAAACGTGATTTAGATAGTCATATGATGAAAAATACGGAATGGGGAGCAGTAACTTATCTACAACATTCTAAATATGGAAGTGGGGCAAGTGTAAGAGTTAATAATAATTCAAGTTATATAACTGGTTATGCTGCGACAGTTGAGCCAACTTTAGGTTATAATAATGGAACAAGTATTGATGGTAATAGAATTGAATCCACATCATTAAGCCAAGATGGAACATATACAATTAATTATTTAAATCCAAATACAACAGTAGCATCTACAACTAGTAATTATAGTGGAATTTATGATACATCAGGTGGAGCATGGGACTATGTAATGGGATATACAACAGGAGCAACAACATTAGGTGGTTCGAGCACTATTACTAGTTTATATCCTAACTTCTTTAGTGATAGTGCTTATTCAAAATATTGGGATAAATACACATCAACTGTAAATACTAACTATAATAATAGAATCTTAGGAGATGCAACTGGAGAAATGGGACCATTTGGAAGTAAATTAGATTTGGATAATTATTCTAGGAATAAATCTAGCTGGTACAAAGATTATGCTGAATTTATTTTGAATTCTCTTTCTTGGTTTGTACGTGGTGCAACTTGGGATGGTGGAGTTTCATCCGGAAATTTTGCTTTTGGTTATTATACTGGTGATGAGCGTTCTGATTTTTCCTATCGCATCGTCCTAGCTCCATAAAGTTTAAAAAAATAGTATTTCTGTAAGTAAATTACTGACTTTTATAAATAATATATATTGTAGTGCAGTAAGATTGACTATTAAGTTTCAGTATGCTATAGTAGCATTTATCATTTTTGCTGTAATTACATAATATTTCTAATTCGTTAATATTGGAGATGAAAATAGCGATTCTATTCAAGTTATACTGAAAAAAAGATCTTGCTTAATTATGGATGATGACAGGGTTTCTTGATAGAAGAAAATGCCTATTATTCTGGATTAAAATTAACTACTTGCAATAGTATTTTGGAAAATTTAGTTAGAAAAGAAATTAAAAATTGGTAAGAGGTGTAAATATGAAAAATGAAATGTGGTTAATTTGGAAACATCCAGAATCTAGAAGAAGATATAAAATTGGTACTTTAAATTTTGAAAACGATATTTATACTTTTAAGTATGTTAATCCATAATTGAATGATGCAATTCTAGTTGGATTTAAATTTTTTCCTGGATTTGAGAATATAAATGAAACATATAGCAGTTATGAATTATTTGCTAATATTGAAACTAGGCTTCCAAATGTTAATAGACCTGATTATTTAGAAATTTTAAATCACTATGGATTAGAAAAAAATTCAACTAAGTTTCAAATTTTAAAAGCTACTAAAGGAAGATTAATTACTGATAATTATGAATTTGTTTCTAGTTTTGATTCTAATTTAGTAGAATTTGATGTTGCTGGTACTAGACATAGCTCTGATATTAATGAAATTTTACATATGATTCATATTAACGATAAGTTAGAACTAGAATTAGAACCTAATAATCTTTATGATAAATATACAATTAAAGTTATTATTTATAAATCTGGCAAAAAATATCATTTAGGTTATGTACCAAGATATTATTCTTTAGAATTAACTAGTTTATTGAAGAAAAATATTAAGTATTCTGCTATTATTGAATCTCTTAATTTTGATAGTGAAATTACTGATGAAGCAATTAGTGCATCTGTTAGATTAATTTTTGATAATTAATTTAGAAACTTTGAATAGTTTCTTTTTATTTCTTACTTAAAAATGATATACTTTAAGTGTTGTTGAGGTGACTTATGAAAAAAGAATTATTGTCTCCAGCTGGAGATTTTGAAACTTTAAAACAGGCAATTCATAATGGGTGTGATGCAGTTTACTTAGGTGGTAAAAGATTTGGTGCTAGAAAATTTGCTTCTAATTTTGATGATATAGAAATGGTAAAGGCAATTAAATACTGTCATTTATATGGTGTAAAAATTTATGTAACAGTGAATACCATTATTTATGAAAATGAAGTAAAAGATTGTTTAGATTATCTTACTTTTTTACATAAAAATGGAGTAGATGCCGTTATTATGCAAGATATGGGTATGATTACTCTTACTAGAAAAGTTTTACCTAATCTTGATATTCATGTATCAACACAAGCACATACTCATAATAATAACCAGATTAAATTATTAGAAAATCTTGGTGTTACTAGAGTAGTAGTGGCTAGAGAAATGAGTTTAGATGAGATTAAAAAACTAGATACTTCTTTAGAAATAGAAGCATTTATTCATGGTGCTTTATGTGTATGTTATTCTGGAGAATGTTTATTTAGTAAACTATTATTAAATCGTAGTGGTAATCGTGGAGAATGTGCTGGTATTTGTAGACTTCCTTTTACTCTTACCGAAGATAGTAAGAAAGTTGATACAGAGGGTAAATATTTATTAAGTCCAAGGGAATTAAATACTACTAGTCATATCAAAGAATTATTAGAAAGTAATATTACTTCTTTTAAGATAGAAGGTAGAATGAAAAGTCCTACTACGATTGGTTTTATTACGAGGCTTTATCGTATGTTAATAGATCATTATCAAAGAGGGGAAGATGTAACATTAACAGAAGAAGAACAGGAAAAATTAATGTTATTATTTAATCGTGGTTTTACAGAAGGGTATTTATTTAATAAGAATGGTAAAGATCTTATGAATATAACTTCTCCTAATCATATAGGAATTCCTATTGGTAAAGTGGTAGATGTAAATAAAAAACGAATTCGTATTCAACTTTTTAAAGAATTATCTCAAGGAGATGGTATTCGTTTTCAAAAAGAAGAAAAGGGTATGATCGTTAATTTCATTTATGATAAGAATGATAAATTAATTTCTAAAGGAAATATAGGTGATACCATAGAAATTGATAATAAACTTGCTATTACTTTAAAAGATACTGTTTTAAAGACAGTAGATACCAAGTTATTAAAAAAGTTAGAAAATTATCAAGAGAAGAAAATTTCTATTTCGATTAAAGCTTCGGCATCTTTAGGAAATGATTTCTATTTAGAAATATCTGATTTTATTCATACCGTTAAATTATCTAGTAATATTATCTTGGAAGCTACAGGTAGTGGTACTAGTAAAGAAAGAATATTAGAACAGTTAACTAAATTAGGAGATACTCCTTTTGTGGTAGAAAAGTGTGATATAGATATTTCTTCTTCTATTTTTGTACCGATTTCTAAACTTAATGAGCTTAGAAGAGAGGCTATTTCTAAATTAATAGAAATAAGAGAAAATACGAAAAAAGAAGTAGTAGTAGAGAAACCTCTTTCTTTAGAAAAAAAAGTAACCGATGAAAAAATTCAATTTATGACTCTTGTTAGAACAGAAGAACAGTTAATAGCTTGCATTCCTTTTAATGATACTATTTATGTTACTGATAAAAATTTATATGAAAAATATAAAGATAGGGGAAATGTTTATTTACGATTAGATAGAGTAATGAACTTTTTTCCAGAGTATCAAAATGAAAAATTATTAATTGGAGAAATGGGCTCTATTCAGTATCAGTCTAATAACATGGTTCATAGTGATTATTATTTAAATGTAGTTAATTCTTATCATGTTTCTTATTTACGAAAACTTGGTGTTTCTAGTATTACTTTATCTATTGAAAATACTTGTGACGATATCAAAAGATTAATAGATAATGCTGGTAATAAAGGAATACAGGTTTTGGTTTATGGAAGACTAGAAGCGATGATTATGAAATATTGTCCATTAAAGATGCTTGTTAATAAAGATAAATCTGTATGTAATGTTTGTAGAAATGGTAAAAAGTATGAATTAGTGGATAGAAATCAAGCACATTATCCTTTGGTACAAGAAAAAGAGCTTACTCATATTTTTTATCACCAGGTTTACTCTTTAGAAAGTAGCTTACTAGAACTAAAAAAGATGGGAATAAAAGAGTATCGTTTTGAATTTTTTGACGAAAATGGTAGTCAGGTAGAGGACATTTTGAAAAAGTGGAAATCTTTACTTTCGTAAATAGGTAAATTATGCTAAAATGTTATTAAGGATTGGTGATATTATGAATAAGAAAAGTAGTAATGATAAAATTCCTGTAGTAAATTATTTTAAGTTAACAGTTGTGATTATTATTACGGTGTTACTTACTTTTTTACTTAGAAATTGGTATATCAGTGGTCGTAATTATGAACTTAATATTCCTATTATTACGGAAACACTTATTAATCAAATTAATACTGATGAAGTTTATAATTATGTAAGAGAAAATGAAAATGCTATTATTTATGTTGGAGTAGTTAGTGATGAAAATTGCCGTAACTTTGAAAAAGAATTTAATAGTGTGATTCAAAAAAGAGGATTAGAAGATACCATTACTTATTTAAATATTACGAAAGAAAATAATAAAAAGAAATTTATTAGTGAGTTTAATAAATTTTATGATACTAAATTATTAGGATATCCAAGTATTATTATTTTTGAGGAGGGAAAGGTAAAAGCAATTCTTACTGTTAAGACAGGTAAAAGTCTTTCTATTGATGATGTAGAAAAGTTCTTAGATAGTAATAAAGTTGTTTCTACGAGTTTATGATAAATATCGTTTTATTTGAACCTGAGATTCCTCAGAATACAGGTAATATTATGAGAACTTGTGTAGCTACTGGTAGTAAATTACATCTTATTAAACCTTTAGGTTTTGTGTTAGATGATGCCCATTTAAAAAGAAGTGGCGTGAATTATATTGATAAATTAGAGTATGAAGTATATGAAAACTTTGATGATTTTAAAAGTAAAAATACAGGAGATTTTTATTACTTTACAAGGTATGGTCATAAACCTCATACTAGCTTTGATTATTCTGATAGTAGTAGAAATATTTATTTGATTTTTGGTAAAGAGTCTACTGGTATTCCTAAGAGTATTTTAAAAGATGATTTAGAGCATTGTATGAGAATACCAATGACAGCTAATGTTAGAGCTTTAAATTTATCTAATTGTGTCGCTATTTGTACATATGAAGTATTAAGGCAACAGAATTATAATGATTTATTAAGAGATGAACCTATGGACGAGATGCATAAGGGAAATGATTTCTTGGAAAGAGAAGATTAAATTTTTAAAAATTTACTTATTTTATGGATTTAGTTTAAATATGGGATTGATTTTAAAAATTCTATTAGGGAAAATTTAAAATTGGTCTTTTTTAGCGTCTGAATTTTTAATTTTGGACATTTTACTTACTAGTTTTATTTTGATATAGTGCTAGTAGTTGCAACTAAAAGGAGAAATATGAAGAGTAAATTATTAGATGAATTAATTAGAACAAGAACGGTAATACCAGCTATTAGTGATACGATTTTTAAAAGATTAATGATGGAACATTTAGATTATTTAGGTTATATTCTTGAAAATATTATGCCTTTAACTCAGGAGGAAGTAATGAAAGGTGAATTTCTTATGAATGAGCTTCCTTCTAATCATTTACATAGTAAGAGTAATCGATTAGATTTGGCTTTGAAAGTAAGGAATTATATTATTAATATTGAAGCTAATAAGAGTATTAACTTGCCATTATTAAATCGAAATAGGGCCCATTTTGCTGGTATTATATTTAAAAACTATTCTGATAAAGTTAGTGATATGGAGTATTTACATTATCAGATTAATTTTAATGGTAAAAATTATTTGAAAAATGAAGAAGTTATTGACCTGAAATATTATGATAAGTATTTGAATGTTGGAGAAAAAAATTTCAGAAAAATTCATTTAAATCTAGAAAAAGTTAACTATAAGTATTATAATAAAGAAAAGATAAATAGATTTGAGAAGGCTCTACTTCTTTTGAAACTTACAAAAGAAGATGAAATTTTAGAGTTAGTGAAAGGAGATAGTTTATTGGAAAATGTAGCAAAAGATATTATTAGTTATTCTAGGGCTAGAGAAATTGTTGATGCATATGAAAATGAAATGATAGAGGAGAATTATCGAAGACAATCTATAGAGTATGCTACTAAACAAGCTGTTAAAAGAGGTATCAAAACTGGTGTTTATCAAAATAAAAAGGATACGGCTTTATCTATGTTAAAAGATAAAATTCCTATTTTTCAAATAGCTAAGTATACTAATTTATCAGTTGATGAGATTAAAAAGTTAAGATAAAAAAGGTTACTATAAAAGGTAACTTTTTTTGGCTTTAAATGCTTGTTTAATATGAAAAAAAATTATATAATTGGTTTATAGAATACGATAGGAGATGAGCCTTATGTCAAAGAAAAAAGTTATCATAGTTGGTAGTATATTATTAGTTGCTGTTATAGTAGCTTTATCTACTAGTTATGCTATGTTTCGTTTTAATGTTACGAAAAATACTAATTTTAAACTAGCTTTAGGTACTTTAGAATTAACAATTAAAGATACTACTACGGAAGATAAATTTATATTAAAGAATACTGTACCAACTAAAGATGATGTTGCTTTAGGAGAAGATGGGTATAAGTTCACTTTAACGAATACTGGTACTATTGATAGTTATTATAGTATTTATTTAGATGATATTTTATTAAGTGATGCTGGTGAAAGATTAGATAATAGTTATATTCGTTTTAACTTATTAAATGAATCTAATAATCAGTCTAATACTAGTAGTTTAAGTAGTTATTCTAGTGATAATAGATTAATCACGAATGGTTTTTTAAAAAAGGGAGAAAGTGTTACTTATATCTTAAGAGTGTGGGTAAAATATGAAGCTGGTAATGAAGCACAAAATAAGTATTTTGCTACCCAAATTAGAGTTGTTGGAACACAAGCTAATGCTGTTGGTTATCAAGAAGAAATTTTAAATGGAAGTTATCCAGTCTTAAAAGATAATTTGGTACCAGTTGTAATATCAGATACAGGAGTAGTAACCAAAGCAGATATTAATAAAGAATGGTATAGTTATGAAAAGAAGAATTGGGCAAATAGTGTAATCTTAAAAGATGAAAGTGTAGTTTATAAAAATGGAGAAGAAATACCTGAAGATAATATCGAGTCATATTTTGTATGGATACCAAAGTATAGTTATCAAATATGGGATTTAGGAAATTATTCTGGTTTAACTTCTATTTCTGATAAAACACAGGAAATTAAGATTAAGTTTGGGACTAGTAATACAAGTGATAATGTAAGTGGAGAATGTACTACACCTATGAAAGATAATCAGGGTATTGCTGGTACCAGTGGTAACTGTAAAGTAGGAGATTATATGACGCACCCAGCTTTCTTAGCATTTGATACAACAGGATTATGGGTAGGAAAGTTTGAAACAGGTTATGATGGAGCAACTACAACAGCGGGAGCTCAAGTAAATAGCGTTGATACAAGTAAAATAATAATTAAACCAAATGTCTATAGTTGGAGAAATATTACAGTAGGAAATATATTTAAAAATAGTTATGACTACAAACGTGATTTAGATAGTCATATGATGAAAAATACGGAATGGGGTTCAGTAGCCTACTTACAGCATTCAATTTATGGAAGTCAGGCAAGTGTTAGAATTAATAATAATAGTGCTTTTATCACAGGTTATGCTGGAACAAATGAACCAATGTTAGGTTATAATGGTACAAGTATTGATGGTAATAGACATGAATCTACCTCATTAAGCCAAGATGGCACATATACCGTTAATTATTTAAATCAAAAATCAGTAGTAGCATCCACAACGGATAATTATAGTGGGATCTATGATATGTCAGGTGGAGCATGGGAATATTCAATAGGTTATACTATTAAATCAACATCTTCGGGTGATTTAAGTGGTATTACTAGTCTGTATTCTGATTTTTTCAGTGATAATTCCTATTTACAATATTGGGATAGGTATACTTCGACTATATATACAAACTATAATAATCGAATTTTTGGAGATGCAACCGGAGAAATGGGACCATTTGGAAGTGAAGAAGATGCAGACGGAAGCACTAGAAATAAATCTAGTTGGTACAAGAATTATACTCGTTTTACCAATTCTTCTAATCCTTGGTTTGCTCATGGAGGTAATTGGGATGGTGGTACTGGATCTGGTATTCTTGCTTTTAGTGATACTTCTGGTGGTGCATATGCAAATAGTTCTTATCGTATCGTCCTAGCACCAACCAAATAATATGGATATCCAAATCAATGGATACCCTTTTTTTATTCATTAGTATTATCTATTTTATCATTGTTTGTTTTTGTACATTTGATTTCTATTTGCATACAACCTTTGTGATCATCTATTGTTTCTGTTCTTACTTTTAGCAGTACACGATAATCATCTTCATAGTCTTTATCTGCTGATAATTCATATAATCTATTTCTTATTTCTAACATGTTTTTACTATATGTGTAGTCATCAGTTTCATCTTTTGTATTTGCCCATATAGCTATAATATCTTTTATTTTTTGTCTGGCTATTTTTTCTTCCATATATATTCCTCCATTTTATTATTACTTATTATATTTATGATTTTATTATCTTTATTGTTTATAATTTTCTTTAATTCATCAATAATATCTAAATCTGTATAGGTATTTATAATATTATCTGTTTTATTCTTATTGAAATTAGTAAATTCGTTTATATTTTTTTTCATAATAGTTCCTTTCTTTAATAATTACTTAGAATATTCATGATTAAATCAATCATAATATTTTTTTCTTTTGGATTAGATTCTGCTATTAAAATTGTTAAAGCTGCTAGCGTATTGTTATCAATTACATCTTTATTTTCTATTGTTAAAATATTATAAAAGTGTAAGAAGTAGATAAATAGGGTAGCAGCAATTCTTTTATTGCCATCTATGAAAGCATGATTTTTAACAATTAAATATAAAAAGTTAGCCGCCTTTTCTTCAATTGTTTGATAAACATCTTCTCCATCAAATGACTGATAGATATTATTAATAATTGAATTTAATCCTTTGTCTCTTTCAAGTGCAAATATATCACTTGTTTCATTAAATTTTAATAAATCAATTAAGTCAAGGCAATTTTGATAAGTAATCATTTTGTCTGATTTTCTGCCTTTTATTTTTTCAAAGTTTCTATGATCATAATTATCTAAGATATCTAATCCTTTTGAAAAATTATTGATTACATTTAATACTTCTTTGATATTTTCATCATTTTTATCATTACTTCTTGTTGCAATATCGATAAGTTTTACTGTTTTTTCTAAATAGTCTAATCTCTTTTGATTAACTGCATAACCCTTTAACATATAGTTTTTTAAAATATTGGTTGCCCATTTTCTAAATATAATACCATTCTTAGACTTAACACGGTAACCAACTGATATAATCATATCTAAATTATAGTAATCTACTATATGACTTTGTGTTTTTCCATCTATTGCACCATGTTTAGTGGTTGTCGCAAATTTTGCGACAACCTCTTCATAATTTAATTCTTCTTTAAGTGCATTATTAATATGTTTTCCTATTGTTTTAATATCTCTGTCAAATAACTTAGCTATTTGTTCTCTATTTAACCAAACAGTTTCATCTTTCATATTTACTTCTAATTTTACATTTTGATTTTCAAAAATAATAATCTCGTTTTTCATTATTCCTCCATATATAAATTATTTTTGTTCTTGTATTTTTACTATGGAGTTTTCTTAAATTCTATAATATTAAAATATAGCTATTTATTTTAAAAATAGTTATTTTGCTTTTATTAATTTTTTCCATAGTAAAAAATAATTATTCTTTTTTATACTAAAGCGTTATGTGTTGTTACTCTAGTCTCCTTATCTTTCGATAAGTCTTCTCCTTTCACATTATATTTTGCCCATTCTAAAAATCCTCGGTACATTACTTAATCTCTTCCTACTATGGAAAGTTAGGCCTTAATATCAATATATATTTTAACATAATATTAACTAAATGCAAACTTATTTTGCAAAATATTTTTCTCTAAAATTAGTTGTATATTTTCATGCCTTAGTATATTCTAATATTAGAAAGGTGAGAGTTATGAAAAAGAAATATTGGTTATTAGCACTTATTATACCTATCTTATTAGTTACAGGGTGTAGTGAAGAATCTACTACTAAGTCATTATCTTGTACAATGAAAGATGGTATAGAAGGAACTAGTACATCTAGTAAAATGGACATTACATTTAGAGAAAATGAAGCAGAAAGAATTTCTTTAAATATATCTATTGATTATAATAATGAATATAAAGACTATGTTGATACTTTTAAAGAAACACTAGAAATACAGAAGAATAATTTAGAAAAACTTGGTTATGATGTTAAAATTACTTCTAATGATTCGTCTATTAACTTGTTAGCAGTTGGTACTAATAAAACACTTGATGAAAGTGAATATAAAGGTACTTATGATGCTACGAAGAAATCTCTTGAAGATAGTGGTTATACTTGTAAATAAAAGAAGATATTCACAAAACTGTGGATATCTTCTTTTATTATTTCATAATTTCTTGATAAATTTCGTCAGTATCTTTTAAACTTTCTTGGTTAAAATTAATATTCCAATTATCATCTTCATATCTTGGAATTAAATGAACATGATAATGTTTTACATCTTGGCCTAATTCATTATTTTGGACAATTGTTAATCCTTTTATATTTAACTTTTCTTTTAATAAATCATATATCTTTTTTTCTACTTCTAAAATGTGAGTAGTAAGAATACTATCAACTTCTTTTACTGTTACAATATGTTTTTTAGGAATAATTAGACAATGTCCGTTTGTGTTAGGATTAATATCTAAAAATACCTTTACTAACTCATCTTCATAAATTGTTTTACTAGGAATACTTCCTTCTATAATCTTACAAAATAAACAATCCATCTTTTCATCTCCTTAGATTTATTTTATCATACAAAAAGAAAATGTGGTCTACATTTTCTTACGTGGTTTGTGAATATTTGCGGATATTCTAGTTATATATTGTCTATTTTTTACTTACTTTATGCAAAAAAATGTAAACTTACAAAATACGACATACCTATTTACAATTTTTACTTATTTTTTCTGTTATCATGCTACAGTTTTTATTTTTTACTTTTAATTGATAAAAAAATTAATTTAAATTTGCTTTATACTTATTATAATCTATTTTCAATATTTAAAAATCGTGTTAGAATAAGGACTAGAAAAAGGTGATAGAAATGAATTTTTTAATTGATCATATCAATGTTATTAGTAAAGATAAAAAGGAAATCTTAAAAGACTTCTCTTTAGAAATTGGTAAAGGAGAAATCCATGTTATTATGGGACCTAATGGTACTGGTAAAAGTACATTATCGAAAGTAATTATGGGAAGTCGTGATTATATTGTTTCTAATGGTGATATATTAGTAGATGGTGATAGTATTTTATCTTTAGATACTACAGAAAGAAGTAGAAAAGGGATCTTTTTAGCTATGCAGTCACCACTTAGTATTGATGGTGTTACCAATAGTGAGTTTTTAAGAACTGCTTTATCTAGTAAACTAGGAAAAAATGTTGGTATTTATGAATTTATGAAGTCAATGGAACAAGCTATGTCTGATTTAAAAATGAATCCTAATATGATGCATCGTTCTATTAATCAAGACTTTTCTGGTGGTGAAAGAAAGAAAAACGAAATCTTACAGATGAAAGTTTTAAAACCTAATTTTATTATTTTAGATGAACTTGATTCAGGACTAGATGTTGATAGCTTAAAAATTGTGTGTGATAATATTAACGATTATTTAAAAGAAAATCCTGATACTTCTGTTTTAATTATTACTCATTATACTAGAATTTTAGAATACATTAAGCCAGATTTTGTTCATGTTATTCATAGTGGTAAAATTGTGAAAACGGGAGATTATCGTTTAGCACAGGAAATCGAAAAAAATGGTTTTAGTTGTGTGAATGATATGAGTGGTGAAGATAATCATGAATAAGATATTAATGAGTAGTCCAGAAAAAACAAGTATTATAAATGATGGTAAATATCGTTTTTCAGAAGATACTACTCTTACTTTAGAAGTAGAAGATTTTAGTAAAGATATTTTTCTTTCTGTTACTAGTCATAAAAAAGTAGTATTCAATTTATTTAGTAAAAATTCTACTCTTAATTTTCATATTCAAATTTTAAAAGGAGCAGAATTTGTCTTTAATTATTTTTCTATTAATGGCAGTAATACAATTACTACGAATCTTTTAGAAGATGAAAGTAAATTTTATTTAAATTATAGTGTACTAAATGATGATAATAGTAATAATAAGATTACCGTTTATCATGATGCTTCTAAAACAGAAGCTTATCTAAAAAATCATGGCTTTAGTAGTGGAGGCGCTAAACTAGTTTTTGATGTATCTAGTTATATTCCAAAAGAAGCAAGTAGTTGTATCAGTAGACAAGATAACCAGATATTAGAAAATAGTCAAAGTTTTTCACAAATTAATCCTAATTTATATATTGAAAACTATGATGTAGAAGCAAGTCATTCTGCTTATATTGGAGAGTTTAAAGAAGATGAGTTATTCTATTTAATGAGTAGAGGACTTAAAATAGAAGAAGCAAAACTTTTACTTTTACAGGCTTTTTTGATGGGAAGTTTACATATAGATGATGAAAGACGAGAAAAATATCAAGGAGAGATTAAAAAATATTTTATTAGGGAGGTGTAAATATGCATAGAGAGGATTTTCCTATTTTAAAACAAGATCTTATTTATTTTGATAATGGTGCTACTACTTTAAAACCTCAAGTAGTAATTGATAGTATTACTGACTATTATACTAATTACACTGCAAATGCTCATAGAGGAGATTATGATAATAGTTTAAAGGTAGATATTAAATATGAAGAAGTGCGTACGAAAGTAAAGAACTTTATTCACTGTGATAGTGAAAAAGAAGTAGTTTTTACTAGTGGAGCAACAGATTCTTTAAATCGAATTGTGTTTGGATTTATGAAATATTATCTAAAAGCAGGAGATGAAGTTTTAATTACAAAGGCAGAACATGCATCAAATGTGCTTCCTTGGTTAGAACTTGAAAAAGAGTTAGGTATTTTGGTTAAATATATTCCACTTGAAAATCATTTAGTGAAACTTGAAAATGTAGAAAAAGCAATTACAGAAAAAACAAAAGTAATATCTTTAGCACATATTACGAATGTTTTAGGAGATGAAAGACCAATTGAAGAAATTGGTAAATTGTGTCAGAAACATAATATTTTATTTGTAGTAGATGGAGCACAAAGTGTACCTCATATTTCTGTTGATGTCAAAAAATTAAATATTGATTTCTTAGCTTTTTCTGCTCATAAAATGTTAGGACCAACTGGAGTTGGAGTTTTATATGGAAAAGAAGAATATCTAGAAAAAATGATGCCAACTTCTTTTGGAGGGGGTATGAATTCTACTTTTACTTCAATAGGAGAAGTTGAATATAAAAGTTTACCTACTAGATTAGAAGCAGGTACTCCAAATATTGCTGGCGTAATTGGAATGGGTAGTGCGATTGATTATTTAATGAAAATTGGAATGGAAAACATTACGAAATATGAAAGACATTTAAAGGAATACTTTTTAGAAAAAGCAAAAGATGTAGAAAACTTAGTTGTTTACAATAAAGATATTCCGGGTGGTTTAGTTGCTTTTAACTTAGATGGTGTTTTTAGTCAAGATACTGCAGTATATTTAAATCATTATCACATTTGTGTAAGAGCAGGAAATCATTGTGCTAAGATTTTAAAAGAAGATTTACTTGTTAAAAATACTTGCCGTATTAGTTTTTATCTATATAATACTGAAGAAGAAATTGATAAATTAATAGAAGTATTAAAAAATTCTAAAGAAATATTTAAAATTATTTTATAAAAGTTAGGATAGTGAAAGAAATGGATCCAATATTAAAAAGAGAAATTATGTTAGATAATTATGAGAATCCTATGAATAGAGGATTAGTAGATGATGATAGTTATATTAAAATTAATACCAATAATGAAAGTTGTATTGATAACTTAGATATCATGTATAAGATTGAAGATGGAAAATTAGTTGATATTAGATTTGATGGAGAAGCGTGTGCAATTTCTACTAGTAGCACTAGTATTATGATTAAGTCTTTAATTGGAAAAACAAAAGAAGAAATTTTAAAAATACTAGAAAACTATGAAAATATGATAAATGAAAAAGAATATGATAGTAGTGTTTTAGGAGAATTAAATGTATATAATGAAATATACAGACAACCTAATCGTAAAAAGTGTGCACTTTTACCGTTTGAATCTTTAAAGAAAATAATTGATAAAATGTAAATAGAAAAGTGGTGGTTTTTTTGGAAATCATAGGACTTAGCCAAGAAAAAATTAAACAAATATCTGAAATTAAAAAGGAAGATAGTTGGGTACTAGATTATCGTTTAAAGAGTTATGAGCTTTTTGAAAAGGCAGAAGAACCTAGTTTTGGGCCAAAAGCTAATATTGATTTTGAAAAGGTAATTTATTATAAAACGAATGATGATAACAAGATTAAAAATAACTGGAACGATATTAGTTGTAGTATTCGAGATGAACTTAATTCAGTGGGCGTACTTGAGAGTGAAAAGCATTTAGATGGTATGGGTGTTCAATATGAAAGTGAAGTTATATACCATAATATGCTTGATGAATTAACTAAGAAAAATGTTATTTTTACATCTATTGAAGAAGGTCTTAAAAAGTACCCTGATATTGCTAGGAAGTATTTTGGTAAAATTGTATCTAATGCAGATAATAAATATGCTAGTTTAAATAGTAGTGTTTTTAGTGGAGGTAGTTTTATTTATATTCCACCTCATACAGAACTTGATAGACCACTACAAAGCTATTTTAGAATTAATAGTCGTAGTATGGGTCAATTTGAAAGAACTTTGATTATTGTAGATGATGATAGTAGTTTACATTATATAGAGGGGTGTACAGCACCTAATTATAGTGAATCTAGTTTACATGCTGCAGTTGTTGAGATTTATGTTGGTAAGGGTAGTAAGTGTCGTTATAGTACGATTCAAAACTGGGCTACTAATGTTAATAATTTGGTTACAAAAAGAGCTTTGGTTGATACTGATGGCGTAATGGAATGGATTGATGGTAATATTGGTAGTAATGTGACTATGAAGTATCCTGCTTGTATTTTAAAAGGAGATAGAGCAGAGGGTACTTGTATTACGATTAGTGTAGCTACAAATCATCAAGAACAGGATACTGGTGCTAGAATGATTCATATTGGTAAAAATACTAAGAGCACTATTATTTCTAAGAGTATTGCTAGAAATGGTGGAAATGCTACTTATCGTGGTAAAGTTGATATTAAGAAAAGTGCTACTAATAGTAGTAGTATGGTAAAATGTGATACTTTAATACTTGATGATATTTCTAAGAGTGATACAATTCCTGTTAATATTTGTGAGAATAATTCTAGTAATATTGAACATGAAGCTACTGTTTCTAAAATCAGTGATGAAAAATTATTTTATATGATGTCAAGAGGGCTTGATGAAGAAAAAGCTACTGAACTTATTATCTTAGGTTTTATTGAAAAGTTTAGAGAAGAGTTACCAATGGAGTATGCTGTTGAGTTAAATCAACTTTTGAAAAAAAATTTATAAAACTATGAAACTTATTTTTTGATAGTGAAATAGTATGGCAAAATTGAAAATTCCCCTAGGGAATTTTCTTTTTTTGGTCTAAAAACAGGCTTTAATTTATAAAATTGGCGATTTGTGTTTTCTTTTTCTTTCGATTATTATACTGGCATGAAAGGAGGGATACTATGTTAAATCAGCTAGTTTTAGTAGGAAGAATTGTAAAGAAACCGGAATTAAGAGAAGCAGAAAATAATAAAAAATATTCTTTTATTACGTTGGCAGTTCCTAGAAGTTTTAAAAATGTCAATGGTGAATATGATACAGATTTTATTGACTGTGCTTTATGGGATAGTGTTGCAGCTTCCACTGTTAAATACTGTGATAAAGGCGATATTGTTGGTATTAAGGGAAGACTTCAGAGTAGAATTGTTGAAAAAGATGATACCAAAAAACAGGTTTTAGAAGTAGTAGCAGAAAAGGTAACTTTTCTGTCCTCAAACAATAAAAAAGAAAACTAGTTTCTAATTAGTTAACTAACCTCAAAATACGACAAGATTTCACTATAATGTACCTATATATTGGTACAAGAGGTGTTTAAAATGATTCTATTTGCAAAAAGATTAAAGGAAAAAAGAAAAGAAATGGGATTTACTCAAAAACAACTAGGTGAAATGATTGGAGTAACTAAGGTTAGTATTTGTTGTTATGAAAATGGTACTAGAACTCCAACACTTGATACTCTAATTGATTTAGCAAATGCACTACAAGTTGAGTTAACTTATCTTTTAGGTGTTGATAGTTTTGTGGTTGCTGAGGGTGAACCTGAAGTAGGTATTAATATAGCTTATAATGAAATTGCACTTATTAAAGAACTTCGTATGCATATTAAGTTATATGAAAGACTTTTAGAAGATCCAAAAAGAACTATGGATTATATTGAGAAAAAATTGCGTTAAACATATAGGTATTTGCTTATATGTTTTTCTTTTTTCTAAAATTATGTTACACTCTTAATATAGTAAGATAGGTGAAGATAAAATGGAAGAATCAAAGAAAGAAGAATTACAAAATATTTTAAATCAAATTGAAAATCTTTATTATGTTGATAATATCGAAGATAGAAAAGATGAATTACTTAATTTATGGACTAGATATTATCAGTTAGCTTATTCTTATCATATTCAATTAGATAGTGTCTATAATTTGTTTTTACTTGGTGAAAATGTGTGTTATGTAATTGATAGTAAATTAAATAGACAAGAAAATATGGAAGTACCAAATGATGCTATTTATCATTTACTTGAGGTATTAAAAGAAAATAAGGATTCTTTGGTAAATGGTATTTCTTATCAAGAAGCAATTCAAATACTTGAGTATGTAGTAAATAAGACTTGGAATAATTTAGCACATTTTGGAATTGACTTATCTAGAAATTCTTTAAATGGTTTTTGTGAATTTGCACAACTTAGTAGTCTTTTGCCACTAGAGAAACTTGGCCTTTCTGTTACTAAGAATACAGCAGAAGCTAGTTTTGATTATCCATTACATCATGCTTTTGGAACAGTTAAAATTCCGATTTTAGAAAATGGTATTTTAAAAGAAGAGTTTTTCTTAATTGATCCAACTTATAAACAATTTTTTACAGCAGTTAGATGTAACTTTGGTAGATTTTTTGTAGAAAATGAGGATACAGGAAAAATACTTGCTCCAGATATTGGTTATTTTATGAAGTTAGATGAAGAAAAAAGCGTTTGTTCTTCTATTATAAAGAATGGTTATATTTTACTTGATGATAATGTGGCTAAGATATATGGAAGTGGTTTTAAACTAGCAAGTATTCCAGCTATTCACAATGATTCTTACGATTTAGAATATGATAAAGTTTTAAATGAAGATGGAAATTATTTTAAGAATTGTATATTAAATGATAATGGTAGATACTGTTCAAGTATTAATGAATTAGAAGATTATGGTTTCGATTTAGAAATTCCTATTTCAAAAAATATTCATTATCAGTAGTTATTTTCTATTTTATTTGGTATAATTTTATTAGAATAGAGAGGCGGTTATATGGCAATCGTAGATATTATTAATAAGAAAAGGCTGGGTAATATTTTAACTAGAAAAGAGCTAGAGGAAGCTTTTTTAGGTTATTATCATGGTGATATTCCTGATTATCAAATGAGTAGCTTATTAATGGCTATTTGTCTTAAGGGTATGACTGATGAAGAAATCTTAAATCTTACTGATATTTTTATTCATAGTGGCGATATTTTAGATTTAAGTGGTATACATGGTATTACTGTTGATAAACATTCTACTGGTGGTGTTGGTGATAAAACAACTTTAGTGGTTGCATCTATTGCGGCTTCCTTAGGGGTAAAGGTTCCTAAAATGAGTGGTAGAGGACTTGGTCATACTGGTGGAACTATTGATAAACTTGAAAGTATTCCAGGTTTTCGAGTTAATTTAACGGAAGAAGAATTTATCAATCAGTTAAACGAAGTGGGAGCTTGTATTATTAGTCAAACCAAAAATTTAGCTCCTCTTGATAAAAAGGTATATGCACTTCGTGATGTGACTGGTACAGTAGAATCTATTCCTTTAATTGCTACTAGTATTATGAGTAAAAAGATAGCTAGTGGTGCTGATAAAATTATGCTAGATGTTAAAGTGGGAACAGGGGCCTTATTAAAAACTAGAAAAGATGCTTTAGAAATTTCTAGAATTATGAAAATGATTGGTAATAATTATGGAAAAGAAGTAGAAACTATGATTACTTATATGGATATTCCACTTGGTACTTCAATTGGTAATGCACTTGAAATACTAGAAGTAATTAAGATTTTATGTAATGAGGAAAATAATTATTTAGTTGCTTTATGTAAGGCATTGTCTAGTAAAATGGTTCAACTTGCTCTTGGAAAAACGATTAATCAGGCAAATGATATGGTAGAAGATAGTTTAAAAAGTGGAAAGGCTTACTTGAAATTTTTGGAAATAGTAAAAGCTCAAGGTGGAGATTTGAGTGGTTTAAGAGTTAGTAAGAATACACAAGATATTTATTCTACTAAGAGTGGTCATGTCATTGATATGGATGCTTATCGTTTTGGAAAACTTTCTCTTGATTTGGGTGGAGGAAGAAAAACTAAGGAAGATAAAATTGACCCAAGCGTTGGAATTGTACTTAAGAAAAAAATTGGTGATGATGTTAAAGTTGGAGATGTATTATGTACTTTATACTTAAAAGAAGGTAGTAAACCAATTACAGAAGATTTAACTGATTACTACACATTCACTGTAGATTCAGAAAAAGAAAAAATATTAGATGCAAAGGAAAAAGAGATTGAACTCTTATAGGAGAAAATAATGATTTATTTTATAATTTTTATGATTTTATTATTTGATTTTGTAGTATTTAAAATGGCTTCTAACTGTTCTAGATGGGAAGAAGAATATTATTTAAAAGAAGAAAAGAAAAATTAATGGTGTGTTAGTTTTTCATATATGTATTTTAATATAAATAGCTTAAAGTGAAGACTTTAGGTTATTTTTTTAACTTTTTTTATTTTTTGTAAGTATTTTTGAAAGTTTCCTAAATAATATTATAGAAGATAGCCGGCACCTTCTAATATTATAAAGGAGATTTAGATATAAAATTATGATAGAATTATTAGAAAAAAATCAAGAAAAAATAAAAGAACAGAAAAAAGATAATTTTGTATCTTTATTATCAGATACTACATTTAAATATCTATTTAAAAATGAAGATACAAGAGAGTGGTTAGTAAATATCATTAAGGGCACATTTTAAAAAACTTATTAAATCTAAGTACTGTTTCATTGGAAGATATTTCAAAAACTACTGGCTTGGATATTGATACTTTAAATACCTTATCCAAAGAATCCTAAATAAAAATGACTTGAAAATATATTCAAGTCATTTTTAAATATCTTTATTCTCCTAAAGTCAAAGTAACTGTTGTACCACTTGGAACATTACTTCCACTTCTCATAGATTGTTTGATTACTTTAGTATTTTTTTCATTACTATCATCTACAAACTTACAGTTAATATTTGCTTTCTTGCAACTATTACTTGCATCTTCCTTCGTCATACCAATTAAATTTGGAATTATTGTATTACCACCTTGAGAAATTACTAGTATAACCGTTTCGTTATTTTTAATAATTTGATTTTCTTTATGAGAAGAAGAAATTAGTTTACCTTTTTCGATACTATTACTATATTCATAATTAATTTGATAGGCAATATCATTTCCATCAGCCCAAGTAATAAAATCATCAAGATTACTAAAACTTATCATATAAATTTGTCCCTTTGATAAAGTTACTTGAATAGTATCACCAACATTTATTAGATTTCCCTTGATATAATTACTACTAACTACTTTTCCTTTTTTTATCGTATCATCGTGTTCTTCTTTAAATTCTATTTTTAAACGATTATTAGTAGCCCAAGTATTAATTTCATTAGCATTCATTTTCGTTAAATCAGGAACTGTAATTTGATTTTTCTTAGAAACTGTTAAAATAATTTCTGTATTATCACTAGGACTAATAACTTCCCATTTTTTAACACTTTGTTTTAAGATAATATTTTCTTCTTTTTCTTCGCTATAAGCATATTCTATATCACACTTTAAATGATTTCTTCCACAATAGATAATAGCATGAAAAGAATCAAGACCAACTAAATTAGCCATAGTAACACTTTTTAAATCTTCTTCTTTACCTAGGGAAGATACTAAAGTAATAGGTTCATCTCTTTTAACTTCTTTTATTACATCTTGACTTATAATTGTATCTTTTGAAACTGTATCACTAAACTCAAAATTAATTGTAACATTCGTTAAATGATTATCATCAATATACTTAATAACATCATCTAATTTCCAACCAACCATACTAGTAACAATAGTGCTAATAGAAGTATCAACTCCATCAGAAACAACAACCTTCATTTTCTTAAGTCCTTTGGTAGAAGTACCAGCCTTTACACTCTGACTGATAATCTTATACTGTAAAATAGTATCGCTATTCTCAAAATCTTGTTCAATTAAAATATTTCTTTCATTTGCCCAAGTAACTACTTCTTTAATATCTTTATTCGTAAAATCTAATACTAAATCTTTTTTTGCATTAACACTAGAAATTACTTGAAATAAACTGTAAAAAGTAAGAAGTAAGGAACCAATAATAATAAATATTTTAACTTTTTTATTTTGAGCAAACATACCAACAATTACATAAAACATTGAAAAAATAGCTAACAATACCACACTGATAATACTAATAATCTGATTTAAAATATTACTACTAGCTAATATCGTATAAATCATATAAGAAATAGTAGAAACCAGTGATAAAGCTAAACAAAAATAAACAATAACTTGAAATACTTTTTCTTTTTTTCCTAATTTTTCTTCCATAATGCACCTCTATTCTAACTTAATTATATAATAAGAAATAAATTATGAATACTAAAAAATCTAAAAAATAGGAACTAGTGTCAAATAGTTAGAAAGTAAAATCCTAAATATTTTCTATCTTTCTAATAGTGTTCATGATAAAATAAAAGAAAGAGAGTGATAATATGAAACAAATAAAAGAAACGAGTATTTTTTTATTAATGCTAATGGCAAATATTTTAATAGGAACAACTTTACTATTTTTCTGTAAAATAACGATTACGCCATTTCATTTACCTGGATTTATTTTATTAACTAGTCTATTTTATTTCTTTTTAAGAAGAAAAGTAACTAAGAAAGAAATTCTAACAACAATCATTTTATCTCTTTTAATAGTATCTCTATCTACTTTAATTTCTAGTTTTATGTTTGATAGATCAAGTGATGGAAATACTTATCATAAAGACGCAATTGGAGTATTAAAAGAAGGTTTTAATCCTGTATATGAATCTAGTGTTAAACAAATTAAAAAAAGACAAGATGACAGTAAAACACTAACAAACTATAGTATTTGGACAGACCATTATGCTAAAGCAAATTGGATTATTGCTGCTAATTTCTATAGTCTAACAAACAATATTGAATCTGGAAAAGCTATGAATCTAATTAGTATGTATCTTGTGTTTGGATTTATTTTTACTTCATTATCTACTTGTATGACTACGAAAAAAGCTATGATACTTGCTCTTATTACTGTACTTAATCCTATTACAGCTTCGCAAGTTTTTACTTACTATAATGATCAATTAGTATGTATGTATCTTTTCTTAGCTATCTTATTTTTAATAAAACTAGATAAAAATATAAATGATAAAAACAGTTGGTTTTATTACTTTCTTACTTTTATTATTTTAGCGAATATGAAGTTTAACGGATTAGGTTACTTATTAGTATTTAGTTTCTTCTTTGTTTGCAAGTATCTATTTAAGGCCTATAAAAACAAAGACTTTTTTCAAATATTTAAAAAATTATGTATAATATTTATTCCTTTATTTATAACATCTCTTTTGATAGTAGGGTATCCTACCTATATAAAAAATACTATTGATCATAATAATCCATTCTTCCCATTATACGATAAAAATGGTGAAGATATTATTACTGCTCAACAGCCTAAAAAGTTTTTAAAAATGAATAATTTAGAAAAACTATTCTATGCAACATTCTCAAAAGCAAACAATCTAAGAGAAAATGATAATACCGATTTAAAACTTCCATTTACGGTTTATAAAAGTGAACTAACACCAGCCATGAGTAACGATTTAAGAATTAGTGGTTGGGGAATATTTTATAGTGGATTATTACTATGTAGTATCATTATCTTTATTAAGTATTATAAACAATATAAAAAAGAAACATCTATTTTGTATACTATAGTAATTACTATTTTCTTACTACTTATTATGAGTGAATCATGGTGGGCTAGATATACACCACACTTTTATTTATTTATAATTTTATCACTTTATATTCTCTTTAAATATGAAAAGAAGAACTTAATATTTAATATTTATGTAGTTATTATTTTAATAAATACTTTAATACCATTTATGGGAAATAGTTATTATACTTTAAAAAATAGTATTCAAATTCATAAAGAATTAAAAAGTTTATCAAATACCGAAATCAAACTAAATGTAAATGGTATGAATGGTATTGTTTATAACTTAAAGGACTATCATGTTACTTATCATATTATAAAAGAAAATGGAAAAAAAGAATTATACTATCACTATTTAACATATCAAGGAGAAGAAGATGAATAAAAAACTAAATTTACTCATAATTATCTTTTTATTATTAGGACCTATTTTAGATGTAACTAGTTTTTTAGGATTACCATTTAGTATTTTAGTAAGAAGTATCTTTTTAATTGGCATTATTTTATATTTATTATGGTATAAGAAAAGTTTAAAGTTGTTAATTCCTTTATTAGCTTTTGGCCTAGTTAATTTACTATATCAGTACCTCTATTTAAAAAGTGGTATGGTTACTTCTATTTCAGCTAGTTTAAAATTTTTATATTTACCAGTATCAATTTTATTTTTTAATGCTTACCAGGTAGATACTAATAAAGATAAATTATTATTAACGGTTTTAATTACTTATTTAAGTATTTATTTATTATCTTATGTATTTAAAATAGGAGCAGATGCTTACTTACCAACAGATGGCAAAAGTGGCTTTAAAGGTTTATTTTCATCAATTAATGAATTTAGTGCTATTATTGTGGGATTATTACCCATATCTTTAACTTATCTAAAGAAAAAAGAAAAATGCCTACTTTTTATTTTCATTTTATTAGCTAGTATTGGTAGCAGTTTATTAATTGGAACTAAAGTTTTAATGGGTGGTATATTGTTTACTGTTTTCTATTTACTATATCAAGAAAGAGATAAGTTATTTTTTAAAAAATCTAAAAAAAGTAAAATCATGATAATAGGTATTTTGATTATTTCTATCATATGTGGCTCTATTTTATTTACGAAAACTAGAACCTATCAAAATATGGTAATCCAAAATAGTTTCTTTAAAGTAGATAAAATTTTATCGTTAGACTTTGTGAATAAAGTAATATATAATGATCGTTTAAGTTTTTTAAGTGATAATTATCAGTATTTTAAAAGTCAAAATATAATAAAAATATTATTTGGAATAGGATTAACTGATAATAAAGTAAAAATGGTAGAAATAGATATTTTTGATATTATTTTTCGCTATGGCGTGATAGGTTTTATTACTTTTATAATTTCTATTATCTCATCTATTAAGTGGAAAAACATAAGAAAAGTTGATAAAATATCATTGTTACTATTTTTGATAATTTCTCTAACATCTGGTCATGTATTAATTTATCCAGCTGTTAGTATTTATATAGCGTTCATTCAAAAAAAAGAAATTGAAGTAGGTGATAAATTTGAAAACAGGAATCGTAATTATTCATTATAATGATCTTGAATCATTGAAACATTTAGTAGAAAATGTAGAAAACTATCATGTAATATCTAAAATTGTGATTGTAGATAATAATTCAAGAAAAGATGTAAAAAAGAGTCTTAGACTAATAACTGGTAAAAAAATAAAGTTAATTGAAAATAAAAAGAATTTTGGTTTTGCTAAAGCTATTAATATTGGATGTAAATACTTGATAAAAGAACTAGGCCCATGTAATTTAATTATTTCTAATAGTGATGTTATTATTGATAAAGAAGAAGATTTAAAAGCCCTAATAAAAGAATTAAATAAAAAATCAGTAGGAGTAGTAGCACCAACTATTGTAGAAAATAAGCATTTAAATCGTGGTTGGAAAAATCCTAGTCCTTTCTTAGATAGTATGTTAAATTTGATTTATGTGCATCGTTTCTTTAGAAAAAAATATGTCTTTTATAAAGAGGAACATTATGATAGTAGAACTAGTTTAGTAGATGTTGTGAGTGGTTGTTTCTTTATAATGAAATCCAGAACATTAGAAAGAATTGGTTATTTAGATGAACATACTTTTCTTTATTATGAAGAAAATATTTTAGCAAAAAAGATTCATAATGAGAAATTATATATTGAAGTATGTAATGATATTTTAATTATTCATAATCATTCAGTATCTATTGATAAAAATGTAAAAAAGATAAATAAGTTGAAACTTCAAAAGGAAAGTCAGTATTATTTTCAAACAACTTATAATCATGCAAATTTATGGGAAAGAGTATTACTAAAAACAACTGCTTTTTGTAGTAGAATGATTTTAGCAGTAGTATATTTTTTAAAAGATTTGATAGGAGTAAAGAAAAAAGATAAATAGGAAAATTATGCCCTTGTGGCAGTGGACGCAAGTATAAAATGTGCTGTGGTAAATAAGCTCGCAAAGCCTTATAAATAAAGGCTTGCGGGCTTTTCACTACTTACAATTTTTAGACAATTTCACCTCAAAAAAGGCATTTAGATAAGTTTTAGATAAGCTTTTTTACCCAAATCAGCCGTAAAATAGGGCGTATATGATATAATTAAAAAGGAAGTGGTAACAATGAATAAAATAAATTCTAAAAATTTATATACTGATAGATTGGAATTGAGGATTCCTGCTATGGAGGAGCAACATAGATTATGGAAAATTTTAATTAATGAAGATATCAATCAATATTATTTTCCTACTCCAGATAGAATATTTTATAAAAATAATTTGTCTAAGGACAATATAGAAGATTTAAAAAAAGCAAGACAAATTTTTATAGAACAATTGTCTGATTGGAAAAGACAAGAACCATTTTATGAAAAGAAGATAGAATCCATCCAAGCACAAGATGATAGTCAAAAGTATACTTGGAGTATTTTTCTTAAAGGAACCAATACAGTTATAGGTCAAATAACTTGTCAACCAAAAGATAATGAACCTGAAAATATAAGAGATGTTGGATGGTTTATAGATCCTAATTGTCAGGGAAAAGGATATGCAACAGAAGCAGCCGTTGCAATATTAGATTTTATGTTTAATGAGGTAGAAATAACTGATATTAAAACAAGTGCAGCTGAAATAAATCCTGGATCATGGAGAATTATGGAAAAACTTGGATTTGAATTTGTTGGAACAAAAAAATCATCATATTTTAAAGATGACGAGATTTTGATATCTAAAGAATATCATGGAACTAAAGAATTATTCTTAAATAGAAACAATAGTATTAAGAAAAAATAGTTTTTTTTAGATAAGTTATTAGATAAGTTGTTGAATAAAAACTTGCAATATTTCAATAAAAAAATATAGATTTAAAATAAAAAACACCAATTAAAAAGGAAGAAATTACAAGGTTGTTTTAATATCTTACCATGTGGCAGTGGTAAAAAATATAAGCAAAGTCATGGTAATCAACTCGCAAATCCCGATAAAATAGAACCATTTTATAGGCAATATCCAAAAATAAAAGTTGCAATTTAGATTAATGGAGTAATTAGAATACTCCATTTTTTTAAACTCTCATTTCTATGTATATTAACACCCTCATACTTATTCATTTCTTCTTTAGAATAGACAATGCCTTTTTTATATTCTTTTGTGATATATTTAACTTTAGCTTTTACATTCTTCCATGTTAAGTGTTCCATAACTTTTATACAAATTTGTCTTGTTGAAAGTAACATTCCATTCCACTTTATTAATTATTTTGATAATTGAAGACTTTTCGTTAGAAATTTGGTACAATTTAATTGGTGATGTAGTATGAGGTATGAAGTAGAGTTACCTAAGATTTTATGTTTGATGTTAATAATTTCTAAATTTGCAAAAGAGGAAAAATATTATAATACGAATGATTTGATTAAAATTGCAAATAAAATAAAACCAGAATTAGTTAGATTAAGAAAAGATAAGGATGATTATAAATATTTTGATGATACAAATTTTGGAGGATTAAGAGGAAATTTTTCCACTGCATTAACATTAAAAGGATTTATTAAGAAAAATAATAGTTATTCTCCATACTATGGAATAGGTAAGAGCGATAGACTGTTTAATGCATATAAAAATGGAGAAATAATACTTGATACACATGAATATAAGGCTTATACAAATAATTCTGAATTAAAAAGACTATTAGAGTTTGAGGCTAGAAATCTTTCAATTAGAGAAAGCCAAGCTCATATAAAAGTATTTCTAAAAAGAAATAAAAACTTTCCATTAGTTAGAGATGAAGATAATTTTAAAAAAATATGTGTTTTAAAATCTGACAATAATCAATACTTTTTGCGAATATTATTTAATACATTTACTTCTGATAAAGTTGTTGAATTTAATATGTATAACTATCTATCGGGACCTAAAGTAAAACAATTCAATATGCATGCCTTATTTGTTGTACCATCAGTTGATAATATATGGAGTGAATTCTATGTTATTGATAGTAAGGAAATATTAAGTAAAGGTCCATTATTAATGTATTTTGATAAGGAAACTAAAAAGTTTTATGATGTAAATGGAAATATTTACCCTTCATATTCTCTAGAAGAAAGTCTAGATATTGTTTCTGATCAAAATGGTAATATACAAGAAAGGCTAAATTACGATTGGAATGAATTAAGAAAAAATATAGTTGAAGATACTGTGGTTGAAAGAAATGTTGTTGAACAAGATGAATTTTCAGTCTTCTTAAATGATTATTTGAAATGGAAAAAAGAGTTTACTATTTATGGTAAAAAAGTAGTTCATTTAATAGTTTCTTCTTCTGGTGGTGCAGATGTCATACTTGAATTTGCCGGAGGAACTACTCAAAAGTTAGAATTGGAACATAAATGGAATAACTATATTTTGCATCAACATTACAAAAGTTCTGCATGGAAAAATGCATGGCTTTATGCAGAAGAAAAATGGGATTTTGAAAAAATTAAGCAAGTTTTTTCACCATATATATCTAAATACATAGATAATATACCAAAGGTGTTCTTGTGTACTGATAAGAATGATGGTCAGAAGAAAGCTTATGAAGTCAATTGGTCAGAATTAGCATATAAAGAAATAGAAGTTAGTGAATAAAAAAGGATTATGATATGACATAATCCTTTCTAATTGTAAGCAATAAATAATAATTCTTCTAAGTTAATATTTCCTTTTCCTTGTGTTGAATGGTTATAGCTAGTTCTTTTTGTTTCACAATTCTTAAAGTGTTTCTTTAATAGATATTCCATTTCATATTCTTTTATTAAACCTTTAGTAGAATAACTAAGCACTATTTTTTTATCTTTAGAGGCTAAAATTGAAAATAATTTATCAAATTCATCAAATGCCTTTGTTCTTAATGAAAAAGGTGAAGTAAATCTATCAGTTCTATATAGTCCTTTGAATTCGAGTTCTGGGTTATCATATTTACAAACAGTTTCAAGAACATGGTAGAATCTTGAATATTGTTCCCCTGTATATGGAGGATCAATATATACAAGATTAACATCATCAAATTCTGGAAGCTCTATTAATTTTTCATAATTTAAATTAAAACATTTATTATCAAATTTACTGAAAACAATTTTTTTGAAGTCATTACATTTCTTTAAAAATTCATCCCATATGCTCTTATTCTTAATTTTTTCTAATCTAGGATGATTTGATGGTAAATATTGAGCAAAGTGACCAGATGTCGCTTCACATACACACATTGCATTCATAAGAGCAACCAAATATAGACTTTTGATATCCATATCATTTATATAATTAATGGCATATCTTATTGAATCAATTTCAACACACTGATTAGCAGAAAAGTACGTATCAGAATAATTCTTTTCAAAAAAATTATACTCATGAGATTCACGATTTTTTTTATAGTTTTCTTCTAAATCTTTTACTGCACTTTCTGAACTTATAATTTTTGAATTGTTCTTTATTAAAGCATTTGAAATTATGTAACTATAGTATTGAATATCGTTTGTATATAACTTTCTTTTATCCTTTAATGCATAAGAAACACAGTTGGTACCAGCCATTAATTCACAAATAACATCATATTTAGATGAGTTTTTTATAATCTCTGGAATTATAAAATCTAATAATTTGTTTTTATTACCCATGTATCTAATAGTTTTTATTGTATTATACATTTGCATCACCAACTTTATCCCAAATTATAATATGATCATTTAAAATTATATCGCTATATGTATTTCTGGCAGTAGTTAGAGAACGACTATTTTCATTGATTTTATCTAAAAAAACTGTATTTAATTTAAATCCATGGTTTTCGGCAATTAAAGATAAGAATTTTCCTGTTTCTACTTTTGTTTTTTTAACATTACTATCAGATATTTTTACTACTACTTTTCCGTTTTCTTTTAAAAGTGTATTCATTTTTATAATTATTTGTTCCATATCATTAAAATATTTTGCTACTATATATGCATCTTTAGATGACTTTTCATTAATTTCATCAATTATTTTATTTATTTCATTATATTTTGTTTTAGTTAATGTAGAGCATTCTTTTTTTGTTATTTTATCATTTCCAAGCATCACTTTAGCTAACTCACCATATTCATCTGAATTTTTAATATATTCTAACCAGTACATTTCTAATTTCATTGTTTCAATATATCTTACAGATGAAATATACGGTGGATTAGTAACAAATAGAGAAACTTTGCCTTTATATTTATTTAAGTTTGCAGTAACAGAATTTTCATTAATAATATTAATATTTGAATTTGAATCACCATATATTTCAAAATATTTTGTCCTTTTTTTCAATGCATTCATGAATGTTTTTCTAGCATCTTTATGAATTTTTCCTTCTTCTTCTAATCTACGAATTCTTTTGCTTATTCCTGGAAATACAGTTGCTGGATCTGCATTACTTACATTTCGTATAATTGCAGATATTACGCTATAATAAAAATTCTTATATACAATGGAATCTTTTTTAACATTATTAATAATAACTTCATCTATAACTGCTTTGATATACATTAGATCATCTTGTACTTCAGGCTTAAACCAATGATCTATATTAACACAATAAGGTACTTTACCAATTTTTGTTTTTTTTCTATATTGATCATCATATAACTTTGATTCTATTTCGTCATTCATAGAATTTAATAATTCAACATTATATGAAGTTGTTTTAACAACAGAAATTAAATGTGATAGTGGATTAATCTCACAACCAATAAAATCTCTATTTAGTATTTTAGATTCAACAGCTACAGTTCCGGATCCTGAGAATAAATCACCAATTAAATCCCCTTCATTAGTAAACTCTTTTATAAAGGCACTAGGTATAGCCGGTATAAGCTTACCATAATATCTATGGAAAGAGTGTATTGTTGCTCTTTTTTCTTCCTTTTCATTATCTAATATTTTTTTATATTTACTATTGTTGTTTATTTTCCAATTCATGATATCCCTCCATAATAATAATTATACCACAAATAACAAAAAATGCAATCGGTAAATTCACTGATTGCAAAAATTGTATCTTAAACTATAAAATACTGTCAAATTTCAAAATTCGTCTAAAGTAAATCTAAGAATTTGATAATAAATATATAACGAAATTTGAAAATTCATATCTTTAATCTTTATCCTTTCGATAACTTTCTGAGTTCAAATATTAAGCTATGTGTTCTTCGATCTTGTGTCTGAATTTCATTAGTATTTCTAGATCTCTTGGATTTTTAGCAGAAAGAACAATATCTACATTTTTAATAGTAAAGAGTCCATGATAGTCACCATTTCTACTTATACATTCAACCATGTTCTTTACAGTATTCATAGTATTTAAAAAATAGTACTTTACTTTTAATGTTCTAATTCATAAATAAAGAATTAAATTAGTAACTAATTATCAAAGAAAGACGTATTTGCAATATCATAAGATCAAAAGGTAGAATGGATCCTGAACAAGTAAAAAAATCTATTAAACAATATATTCAAAGTAAAGATAAAAATGTAGCAAAGCTATCTGATTATGCAAAGAGAATGGGAATGAGTGAAAAAGTAATGGAAATGGTAGGTATATATTATTAGTAATTATGCTCAAGCGGTAAAGGAAAAATTAGAAATATTTCTAGAAAAAAATATAGATTTTAACTCTGTTATGAGATTTTATATGTATGATAGGTTTGTTGAACGTTTATCGAAAAGTAAATATAAAGATAATTTTATATTAAAAGGTGGCTTTTATTTGAGTAAATTATTTGGATTAGATAATAGAAGCACTATGGATATTGATACTGCAATAAGAAAAACAAATCTATCTTTAGAAAATGTTATTAAAACGATAACGTAAAATTTGAAATTGAAAAAACAGAATCAATTCGTGATGAAGATGAGTATGGTGGATTAAGAATTACGATAAAATTTACATTAGAAAATATGAAAGATAGTTTTCACATTGATATAGCTACTGGTGATCCAATACATCCAGGGCCAGATGATTATAAATATGAATCACTAACAGGAAATGAAATATATAAGGTATGGTCATATAATTTAGAAACTATATTAGCAGAAAAAATAGAAACTATACTTAGCAAGTTAGAAGCAAGCAGTAGAATGAAAGATTACTATGATATTTATTTAACCCATAGGTTTAAATTTAATAAAATAAATAAAACTAAATTTAGATGCACAGTAGAAAAAACTTTTAAAAAAAGAGAATTTAATGCAGATCTAATTGCGAGTTTAAATGTAGTTAAAGATAGTAAGATATTAAGAGATAAATGGGCAAGCTATTCTAGAAAAAATAGTTATGCTAGAAATTTGGAATTTGATGAAACTATAAAATGTTTAGAAGACTTTATGAAAATATTAATACCGGTAGCAGTATAGAAGGTTTGAATGAGTATATCAGAATAACATATTGTACAACAAAAATAATTTTATATTTATCAGATTAAACACAATCAAATTGAATTAATATCTGTAGGAGCACAATATCAGTATTTAAATATATTATTAACTGATGATGGAAAAGATATTTTGTATGAAAGAGTGGGAACGGTTACACATAGCAATGGTGAAACTATAATTGATGTATATAATATCTATAGCAAAAAATATTAGGAAAGAAAAAAATTGCTACTTTATATATTTCTGGATATGGATATGAAAATACTGTAATTGCTCCAAAAGGCTTTAGATTTATGACAGATGAAGAATTTAAAAATAGACATTAAATACCAATTAACTGCTTATTATGTAGCTAAAATGAATGGGTGTGATATGGATAAACCTAAAAACCTTGCTAAAAAGTGTAACAGTTGAATAAAAAATGATATAAAATCAGATAAAAATGTTAAAAAAACGCCATATTTCTTGAGATATGGCGTTTTTTAGTTTATACTTAATTATAGGGAGGGTATATGGGAAAGCTTAATAATTATCTTAATAATAGAATAGAAAATATTTTGAATCAAAAATTAATTACTATCAATGATCAAATAATAGATATTAATAAGAATATAAGCAAATTGCATAAAAATATTAAAGAATCAAATGATTTAAAAAAAAGTGAAAAATTCATTTCAAAAAGAATTGAAGAGATTTCTAATGAAATTAATCAAATTAAAGATTTAGTAGAAACTAAGCCTATTGAAGAAGCAGAAGATGTTTCAATGTTTTATGAAAATGAGATTTATATGAATGAAATAAGAGTCTATTCAAGAAAAGACATTGGTAATTTTTGTATTAACATTAATGATCCTAATGCGAATCATAGGATTTATTTAAATAATACAAAGGAAAATGGAAAAATATTCATCAATCTTTCTGGGAAAAATAATGTATTCAAAATTGGTAAAAATAATAAAATAAGAAACGATATATTAATTGAATACTGGGGGTGTTGCCCTAATATATTTCCTAAAAATGTTACTATTGAAATAGGAAATAATAATTATTTTAATGGTGAAAAAATAAAATTTATTTCTCCAATTGAAGATGGAAAGAAAATAAAAATAGGTGATTATAATCTTTTTGCTGGTTATATTACATTTCGTGGGAGAAATGATCATGTAATATATGATACAAATACTATGGAAAGAACTAATATAGATCATGATATTATAATTAACAATAATGTTTGGGTATGTGATTCTGTTGTGTTTTTACCTAAAACTGTTATTAAGGGAAACACAGTAATAGCTGAACATTCATTAGTGAACAAAGAGTTTAAGAAAGAAAACATACTAATAGCAGGTATTCCTGCTGTTGTAAAGAAAAATAATATAATGTGGCATATTGACTTAAATGATTCTTATAAGCAAAGTGAATATCCAATATCAAACAAAGAATAACAATATGATGGGAGTAGTGTTGAAATATGAAAAAGAAGAAGGTAGCTTTAGTATATGGAATTACAAAAAACTATGTAGATATACTAGCAAATGTATTGATAGGTTTAAATAAAAATAGTAAAAAATTTTGGGATGATATTATAGTTTATCATGATGATGTATCATTAGAAGATCAAGAATTGATTAATCAAATAGTTCCTTGCAAGTTTATTAAATTTAGCTCTAATAATTTTGCAAAATATGTTCCTGAATCACAAATGAAGACATATAGCATTGCAATGTTTTTTAGATATGAATGCTTTAATTTATTGAACGATTATCAAAAAGTAATTTGGTCAGATGTGGATGTTTTATATCAAAAAGACATATCGGATATACTTCAATATGCTAATAAGTCTGGCCTTGCACTTACAAGAACTAATGATTATAGAGTAGAAAATAATTTCTATGAATTAATTCCTGAATATGATATGTTTACACCACTATATAACTCTGGATTAATTGTATTTAGTGATAAAATGAAAAACTATCAGTCGGCTGCAGAGTGGTGTTATAAGAATACTGCTCAGTATGCAAAAGTATTAAGATGGCCAGATCAAGGAATAATTAATTTATTGGTTCAAGAATTTAAAATTGATGTTGAGGAAATAGATTTATTAAAATATCATTGCCATCCATCAGTAACTAAATCTATAAAGGCAGCAAGTATTATTCATGCACATGGTACCAAGAAATTTTGGAACAATTTAGAATATAAAAAGAAATTTCCAGAATGGTATGAGAATCAAAAAATCTGGACTAAAATTAAAAATGAAGCAGAAAGTAAAATAAGTTTGAAAAAGCCATTAGTTTCTGTACTTATGTCAACTTATGATAGATATGACTATTTGGAAGAATCAGTAAATAGTATTTTAAATCAAACATATCAAAATTTCGAATTGATAGTGGTACTTGAAAAATGCAAAAATCAAGATAAAATTGAAAAAATATTAAAATCATTTAAGGATTCAAGAATAGTGATAATTAAAAATCAAACAAAGTTAGGATTTGCTGCCTCTCTTAATGTGGGCTTTGAAAGTGCTAAAGGAAAATATATTGCTAGAATGGATGATGATGATATATCATTGCCAGAAAGGTTATATAAACAAGTTGAATATCTAGAAAAAAATCCAGAAGTTGGTGTATGTGGAAGTAAGGCACAATTTTTTATGAAATCACATGACGTATGGGATTTTTTACCTACTGATAGTGAAGAGATAAAAGTAAGAATGCTATCATCTTGCCCTATGTGTCATCCTAGTGTTGTAATTAGAAAAAGTGTGCTTGATAAATATAATATAAGATACTCTACGGAATATTTTACTGAAGACTATGAATTATGGAGTAGAGTGGTAAAATATTGCCCAATTGTAAATTTAAATGAAGTTTTGATTATGTATCGTGCCTCTGATACTAATTCTACATCAGGTGATAATGAGTTGAAAATTCATACATCACATAAGAATGTAATGAAGAAGCAATTTAAAGAATACTTGAATTTAGAACTAACTGATAATGAATTAGAGTTACTTCAAGGAAGAAAAAATATTTATGAAGGAATGGCTTGCTATGAATCAGCTATTAAACTAAGAAATAGCGCAATAAAAAAAATTCTATCTGCAAATAAAAAAATAGGATTTTATAATCAACAATTATTGGAAAAACAATTCCCTTTATTACCAAATAAGAAAATTACTCATAAAAAACCATCATTAAGATTTATAAAAAAAATAGTAAAAAGAATAATTTTACCTATTTATAGGCCAATATTTAGAGGAATGGAATCTAGAATGTATGGTATTATTAACAATCAGTGTCAATTAATTAATGTTCGATTAGATCAAATGAATCAAAATATAATTGAAAATAATAAACAAATCAAAAAAATGAACTTACAAAATAAGAAGGCAAAAAGGAGTAATAATTATGATAATAACAAGAACACCATTTAGAGTTAGTTTATGTGGAGGTGGAAGTGACCTTCCAAGTTTTTACGAAAAAAATGGAGGTTGTGTAATTAGTACAACTATTAACAAATATATGTATATTACAGTCCATCCATCATTTCAAGAAGATTTAACAGTTTTAAAATATTCAAAAACAGAAACTGTAAAAAAGGTAAATGATATAGAACACCCAATCTTTAAACAATGCTTAAAAGATTGTAAAATAAAAGGTGTAGAGATCACATCAATAGCTGATATTCCTCAAGGTACAGGTCTTGGTTCATCAAGTTCATTTACAGTAGGATTATTGAATGCACTTTCATGTTACAAAAGAAAATTCACCTCTAAAGAAGAAATCGCTAGTAAAGCATGCCATGTTGAAATAGAAGAATTGGGTAACAGAATAGGAAAACAGGATCAATATGCTGCTGCCTATGGCGGACTTAATTACTATCAATTTAATAAAGATGGGTCAGTTTATGTAGAACCAGTTTTAATGTCAAAAGAAGCATTTCATAAATTAGAAGATAACTTAATTATGATGTATGTAGGTGGAGTGCATTCTGCATCTGAAATTTTAAAAGAACAATCTAATAATGTAACATCTGGTGATAAAGAAAAAAATCAACTTAAAATGTGTGAATTAACGAAGAAACTAAAAATTGAGTTAGAAAACAATAATGTAGATGCTGTTGGTGAAATTTTACATGAAAGTTGGATGCTAAAAAAGACATTGGCATCAGGTATATCAAATCCAAATATTGACAAATGGTATCAAATAGCAATTGAAAATGGTGCAATAGGAGGAAAACTACTAGGAGCAGGTGGAGGAGGATTTCTATTATTCTATGTTCCAAAAGAAAAACAAAAGCAAGTAATAGAAAGTCTACCAGAATTAAAACCATTAGACTTTAAATTTGATCATCAAGGTACTGTACCAATTTTTGTAAGTTAGGAGAGAAAAATGAGAAATATATTAATAACAGGTGGCGCAGGTTTTATAGGTTGCCACTTAACCAGAAAATTATTAGATGAAGGAAATAAAGTTATCTGTATCGATGACTTTACTCTAGGAAATGAAGAAAATATTAAAGATTTTAAAGAAAACTCAAATTTTATCTTTATAAAAGAAGATGTTACAGAAGTAGAAAATATTTTAAATCAAATAAAAAATGAAAATATAGATATTATTTATCATTTAGCAGCAAATTCTGATATTCAAAAAGGTGGAAAAAATCCTGAAGTTGATTTTCATCACACTTTAAAAACTACATATGCTTCTCTAGAAATAGCTAGAAGAATGGGAATAAAGAACTTCTTTTTTGCATCAACATCTGCAATCTATGGTAATAGAAATGGTGAAATCTTAAAAGAAGATTTAGGAAGCTTAAGACCAATTTCCTATTATGGAGCATCCAAACTTGCTAGTGAATCATTAATTTCAGCTTATTCATATATGAATGAAATGAATGTTATGGTATTCAGATTTCCTAATGTAATAGGACCAAATTTAACACATGGTGTAATTTTTGATTTCGTGAAAAAATTAAAAGCCAATCCTAATGAGTTAGAAATTTTAGGTGATGGAACTCAATCAAAACCATATATATACGTAGAAGATTTAGTAGAAGTAATTCTAAAAATGACTAAAGATATTCCAAAGGGAATGGAAATTTATAACATTGGGGTAGAAGGATCTACTTCTGTTACTAAAATAGCTGATATAGTATGTGAAGAACTTGGATTTAAAAATGTAAAATATAATTATACAGGTGGAAATGTTGGGTGGAAAGGTGATGTACCAAAATTTCAATATGATTTAACTAAAATTCATAATCAAGGTTGGAAAGCTTCTCATACTTCTGATGAGTCTGTTAAAGAAACTGTAAAGCATATTAATAAAAATATACAATAAAAATGAGAAGGTGAAAAAATGAAAGCAGTAATTATGGCTGGTGGGAAAGGTACTAGAATTAGTAGTATTACAACAGATATTCCTAAAGCAATGTTACCAATTGTAGATAAACCAATTATTGAACATCAAATTGATTGTCTAAAAAAATCTGGTGTAGTAGATATAACAATAGTAATAGGACATTTAGGTGATGTTATTAAAAATTATTTGCAAGACGGAAAAAGATTTGGTGTTAATATTAGTTACATTGAAGAAAATAGTCCTTTAGGAACAGCAGGTGCGCTGTATTATTTGAAAGAAAAATTTCAAGAAGATTTTATTTTCTTGTTTGGTGATGTGTTTTTAAGTGTGGATTTTAGCAGAATGATAAAATATCATGAAGATAAAAAATCAGATGCTACACTATTTGTTCACCCTAATATTCACCCATACGATAGTGTTTTAGTGGAAAGTGATAAAAATGACCATATTCTAGGAATTGATTCCAAAAGAGTGGCAAGAGATTACGATTACAAAAACAATGTAAATGCAGGAATTTTTATTTTTTCACCAAAAATATTTAATATGATAACGGAACCTAAGAAAATGGATTTGGAAAATGAGGTTATTATCCCAATGATAAATAGTGGCTATAACTTATATACATATAAATCAACAGAATATGCTAAAGATATGGGAACACCCGAGCGCTATTATGCTGTGAATGAAGACTGTCGTAGTGGATTGGTGGAAGCAAGAAACTTAGCAAATCCACAAAAATGTATTTTCTTAGATAGAGATGGAACAATTAATGAATATGTTGGCTTTTTAAGAAGTAAAGACCAATTAAGGTTAATTCCAGGTGTGGTAGATGCTATTAGAAAAATAAATAATTCTGAATATTTATGTATGGTAGTAACTAATCAGCCAGTGATTGCAAGAGGTGAAGTAACTTTTGATGAACTAGAAGAAATACATAAACATTTACAGACTTTGCTAGGGAATGAAGGAGTTTATGTAGATGATATTTATTATTGTCCACATCACCCTGATAAAGGATTTGAAGGTGAAATTCCAGAATTAAAAATAGAATGTAATTGTAGAAAACCTAAAACTGGTATGATAGAAGAAGCAAGTAAAAGATACAATATAGATATCAATAACTCAATTATAGTAGGTGACTCTACATTAGATATTAAACTAGGAAAAAATGCTAACATGAAATCAATATTAGTATTAACAGGACAAGCTGGTCAAGATATGAAATATGATGTTGAACCAGATGAGGTAGCACTTGATTTAAATGATGCTGTAAATAAAATATTAAGTAAAGGGAGAATAAGATAATGAATTTTAAAGACGCAATTAAGGAATATTATGAAAGAGAAAAAAAGGTAATAGATAATTTAAATTATGATGAAATAAATGAGGCAATGAATGCAATTTATGAAACTTATCAAAATGGTGGTAATATTTATATTTGTGGAAATGGTGGAAGTGCTTCAACAGCTTCACATTTTCAAAATGATTTTAACAAAGGAATAAGTGAATATGTAGAAAATAAATTTAGATTTATATGTTTAAATGATAATGTTGCTACATTAATGGCGATTGCTAATGATATTGGTTATGAGGAAGTATTCCGTTTTCAAATAAGAAATAAAATTACAGATAAGGACTTATTTATTGGAATCTCTGGTAGTGGAAATTCAAAAAATGTAATTAATGCAGTAGAATATGCTAAGCAACAAGGTACAAAAATCATAGGAATTACTGGATATAATGGTGGTAAATTAAAACAATTAGCAGATTATAGAATGCATGTAGATATTATGGATATGCAAGTTACTGAAGATGTTCATATGACTTTTGATCACATGATGATGAAAATATTTTATAATTTATTAGTTGTTGGAAAAATATCTGGGGAAAACTTAGAAGATAAACACTAATAATTGGTAATAAAATATGAAAAAGAAGCAGTTAGCCTTAGCTTATGAAATAAATAATAGCTGTTTTGAAGGCTATCTTAAAAAAATTAAAAATGATATTAAAAATGTTGGTGCAGATGATATTCTAATTTTTAGTAATGATATTACTAATGAAAAAAAAGAAATATTGAACAAAATATTTCCGTGTACCTATATCAAAACTTCTAAGATTAGAAAAGCAAAATTTGAAATATTTAAATATTTGGATCAATTTAAAACAATAGTGTTTACTTCTCTTAACTATGAAATAACAAATAACATTATTAAAAAGTATCTAAATAATCAATATTCATGTATGTTTTATCAAAATAATCGCTTTGTGGAATTTAATTTTAAAATTCTACTAAATAAATACAGAATGTTTGAAATATCTCAGAATACTGATTTTATGATAATTACAGATAAACTAAAAAATTATAAGAAGATATATAAATGGTGTCAAAAAAAATCTATTATATGGTATCCATTTTTACGTAATAGAGTAAATGGAGTTTTAGATATAATGACTCAAAAATTTAAAATCAATCCAGTTACTATAGTAGAAAATAAAGATAATAATATTGAAAATTCGTTAGCTAATAAAAAAATAGTAAAAAACAACAAATTAAAATTCAAAACTAATGGTCCGATGGTAACAGTATTGATGGCTATATATAATCGAACCAGTTATATAAAAGAAGCAATTAATAGTATTTTAAATCAGTCATATCAAAATTTAGAAATCTTAATAGTATTAGAGTATTCAGATAATCAAGATGAAATATACAATATCTTGAAATCATTCAAAAGTGAAAAGATTAAGATAATTAAAAATAAAGAAAAATTAGGATTAGCAGAATCATTAAATATTGGCCTTATGAAAGCAAAAGGAAAATATATTGCTAGAATGGATGATGATGATATTTCTGATCCTAGTCGTATAGAAAAGCAAGTTGAATTTTTAGAAAAGAATAAAGATGTTTCAATCGTTGGTACATTTATGAAGTTTTTTGGAGCAAGTGATTTGGAATGTCAACTTGCAACTGATTATGACATTTTAAAAGTAAAGTGTTTATATAAAACTCCACTATTTCATCCTACCATTATGTTTCGAACAAAAGACTTAAAAAGTAACAATCTTTTTTATAAATCAAATGTTTATGCTGAAGATTATGAATTATGGAGTAGGGTGATTGAAAAGTTAAAAATCACAAATATGCCAGAAGTATTATATTATTATAGACTAGGAAATGGTAATAAATCACTACAAGATGAAAGAGCTATTAATGATTCTCATCAAAAAATAATGAATTATCAGTTGAAAGAATATTTAGGCTTATCTTTTGATTATGATGAACTTCAATTATTGAGTGGAAGAATAGATGTTTTGGGAAATTGCTTTCATTTAAAGAAAGTGTATAATAAAAAGCTAAATCTTTGGAATAAAATAGAAAAAGCTAATAATAAGAAAAATTTTTATTCTAAAAGTGCTCTAGAAAATGAAAAAATAGAGTTGAAAAATTATTATGAAGTATTGAAAAAGTGAAAGATTTATACTATCTATCACTTTTTTGTTTAATAAAGTAGTAATTTATAGTATAATTAAATTGTTTAAATAGGATGTGATAGAGTGAAATCAAAACAAAAAAAAGTTAAAAAAAATGAATACGCTATTGAAATAATTGATGTTAGTAAACATTTTAAATTGTATTATGATAAACATAGTACATTAAAAGAAAGAATTGTTTTTTGGAAAAGTAAAAAGCCAGAAATACATGAAGTATTGAAAGATATTAATCTTAATATAAAAAAGGGAGAAACGGTTGCTTTAATTGGAGTAAATGGTAGTGGAAAGAGTACACTATTAAAATTAATGACTAAAATAATTTATCCAAATAGCGGAAAAATTATTACTAGGGGTAAATTAACTTCATTACTAGAGCTAGGAGCCGGTTTTCATCAAGATTTTACTGGGAGAGAAAATATATATTTTAATGCTTCCATATTTGGTTTAACAGCAGCAGAAATAGATAACAGAGTAAATGATATTATTGAATTTTCTGAATTAGGCTCATTTATTGATAGTCCTGTTAGGACTTATTCATCAGGAATGTATATGAGATTAGCATTTTCTATAGCTATCAATGTTGATGCAGAAATACTTTTAATAGATGAAATATTAGCAGTTGGTGATAAACATTTTCAAGATAAGTGTTTTAAAAAACTAGAAGAATTAAGTAATAGTGATAAAACTATAGTAATTGTTAGTCATGATTTAAATAGTATGAGAAAACTATGTAATAGGGGAATCTGGATTAATAATGGTGTTGTAGCTATGGATGGAGATATTAATCAAGTAGCAGATGAATATATAAAGGTGTGTGGTTAATTTGAAAGAACTAATAAATAATTTATACAATTATAGGCAACTATTAAAAAGTAATGTTCAAAAAGATATTAGAGGAAAGTATAAAGGATCATTTTTAGGAATTCTCTGGTCATTTGTAAATCCACTTTTAATGACTTTAGTATATGCAATTGTATTTCCTATTATTATGAAAAGTACAGAGCCTCATTATACAACTTTCCTAGTAATTGCTATTTTACCTTGGAATTATTTTACAACTGTTATCAATCAAGGAACTACTTCAATATTAATGAATGCTGGAATTATTAAAAAGGTATATTTTCCAAGAGAAATTCTTCCAATATCAGTAAATACAAGTGGTTTAATTAATTATTTTATCTCATGCATTATAATTGGCCTTTTCTTATTATTTAGTGGAATAGGTTTTAGTTGGTATATTCTATTTTTACCAATTATTGCAGGAATTCAATTTTTATTTCAACAAGGAATTATTTTTATTACAAGTGCAATAGAAATTTATGTTAGAGATTTTGAATATATAATTAATTTTATTTTAAATCTTCTTTTCTATGCAACTCCAATTTTATATGCGTCAAATGTATTTGAAAATAGTGCTTTTGGATTTATTATCAAATTAAATCCTATGGCTTCTATCATAAACTCATACCGTGATATTTTTTATTATCAATCTATGCCTAGAATCAAATCACTTTTAATTGTTTTATTAATAAGTTGTATATTAGTGTATATTGGATTAAAAATATTTAAAAAACTTGAAAAAGGATTTGCTGAGGAGGTTTAGTATGAATAAATGTGATATTATTATTCCTGTATATAATGCACCAGAATGGGTAAAATTATGTGTCTATGCCTTAATGCAAAATACACCTAAAGAAAACTTAAACAAAGTGTATTTATTAGATGATAATTCTAATAAATATACCAAAAATAGTTTAAATAATTTAAAAGAAAAATATGGAAATGTAATTCAGATAGAAACAAATGAAAAAAATTTAGGCTTTGTAAAAAATGTAAATAAAGGCTTAAAACTATCAATGAAAGATGAAGATTCAGATTGTGTTTTATTACTAAATACTGATTGTTTGCTTAGTAAGAATACAATTCCTAAATTAATGGAACATATTAATAAAAATAATAAAATTGGTTTGATTTGTCCTGTTTCTAGTAATGCAGCTAATCTTACATTAGAAATGTTTGAAGGGTTTAGCTATACACAAATGGACAAGTTATTAGAGAAAAAATTTAATGGTATGTCTTTTGATGCTTGTACAGTAGTTGGAAACTGTTTAATGATTACTAAAAAGTGTTTAAAAAAGGTTGGCTATTTAGATGAAATCTATGGAATGGGTTATGGGGAAGAAACTGATTATCATTTCAAATCATTATCAAAAGGCTTTGAGGCAAAAGTAGCTATTGATACATATGTATTTCATAAAGCTGAAGTATCTTTTGGTACATCTAAAACAAAACAAGAAAGACTGAACCACAATCGAAAAATTTTCTTTGATAGATGGGGTAAAGATTATGAAAAAAGCTACCAAGAATATAAAAAAAATGATCCAATCCAATATATAAAAGAAAATTTGAATGATGAAGATAAAAAAATAGATATTGATACATTGTTTTATTTACCGGATATTCATCAAAATGCTGGTGGCTGTCATATGATAAGTGATATTGTAAATTATATGGTAATTAATGGCTTTCGAGCTAGCATTTTATATAATAATATCGTTAATTATAAAGAAATAATGGTCTTCAATCCTATTTCTATCAAGAAAATAGATGATGTTGAAGCAAAAAAAATAGTTTCTACAATATGGCAATCTGCATATACAGCTCATAAGATTGCTGAAGATAAGAAAATACCATTAGTTAATTTTGTGCAGGGTTATGAACCATACTTTGAAAATGCTAATATATATGGATTAGTAGAGTTATCATATAAATTATCAGATTCCACTTTAACTATATCAAAATATTTATCTGAAAAATTAAAAGATATATTTGGTTATCAAAGTAAAATTGTACCAAATGGAATTAATTATGATTTATTAAGTTTTAAAAATACAAGAAAAAAAGTTCAGACAGTTACTATGATATTACGTGGTAATGATATGAAAGGTGACTTTATATTATTGGATTTAGCAAAATTGATCAATAATCGCTGCGATGATTTAAATTTAAATATTGTATATATGAATCCATATATAGAGTTTCCATATTTTTCAAATCCAACTATTCATGTGAATTTGATAAAAGGGCCAGTAGAAAGATCAAAAATTAATGAAATTTTACAAAATAGTGATATTTATATTGATGCATCTATCAATGAGGGATTTGGTTTAACAGCATTAGAAGCAATGACCGCTGGTTGTGTTCCAATTGTTTCAAATTCTTTTGGTGTAACTGAATATATGGAAAATAATAAAAATGGTTTTATCATTGATGAAGTAAATAATGTGGAACGATATTATGAAAAACTTTCTATTCTGATAAATGATGAAAAGCTATTAGCTACTATGAAAAAGAATGGAAGTAACACTTGTAAGAAATTTGATTTTGATAATAATGTTAAAAATTATATAGATTATTTTAATAGTATTGATGTAAGTAAGAAACAAGAAAAAGAATTTACTGAAAAAGAAAAAGAAATTATATTAGCTTTTTCACAATCAAATAAAAAGTCATCAAAAACAAAAAAAATAGTTTATGGCGTAAACAAAATTCTTCCAAGATCACTAAAGGAAAAAATTAAAAAATTAATAACATCATTATATAATTTATATCAGCATTAATTGAGGTAGGAGTATTATGAAAAAGAAAACTTGGATTTGGTTGGGATTATTCCTAGCTCTTTTTATATATTATTTTATGGTTCCTGTGAATATATTTTGGGATACAGGTCACTATACATCTTTTGTAGCAATATTTGAAGGAAAATTACCATGGAGTAGTTGGGATATTGTAAGAGGACCTGTTTTTCCTTTGCTTTTGTATATAGGCAATTTCTTATTTGGAAAGACAACTCAAGGAATACTAATTTTAACTTTTCTATTTTATATAACTATGTTAATAGTAGTAAAGAAAATTTTAGATAACTGTTTAACAATAAAAAATGAAAAAAATAAAAAAATAGTATATAGTTTAATTTTTGTGGTTTTAATTGTTGATCCAATAATTTATGGCTATTATCATGCATTACTAACAGAGTTTGTTGCAATGACTATTTCTTTAATGATGTGTTATTTATCATGGAAATGGTTAGATATTAGTTTTTGTGAAAATAAAAAGAGATATTTAACTTATAGCTTGATATTCTTCATTGGTACAATTATTTCTTGGCATTTAAAGCAGCCTTATGTAACAATTACTATATTTCCAGTTATAATTTCTAGTATTATTTCAATTATAAAGAATCATAATGTAAAAAATATAGTTCAAAGGGGAACAACAGTTATATCTTGTATAGTTGGATTAGTAGCTAGTATCTTCCTATGGAATCAATTTTTAGTTAGTAAAGGAATTAATTTAAATACAGATAGAAATGTAACAGCATCTTTTGGAAATCAACTAATGATAGGATTAAATAACTATGAAATCATAAAAGACTTTAATCAAATAGAATTATTAAATAGTAAGTTATTAAGTAATAAAGAAAAAAAATTATTAAATAATAAAAAACAAAATTATTATCTAATTAACATCAATAATTTAAAAGGAAAAACAATAGGGCAAAAATTAATTTTATTAGATGAAAATAATAATATTTCAACAACGACATCAATTTTGTTTATTTTAAAACAACTATTAGAACATCCATATTTAGTATTAGAATCTTATACATCAAACTATTTAGCAATTGCTAATATTTATCCAAAAGAAACAAATGATGGTGTATCATATCAAGTGGCAAAAGAATTTTCTTTAAGCTATTGTCATGAAAATTGTTCTATTGCAGTAAGCGTAGCCAGTAAAAAATCAAATATTTCTTATATGTTAGATGATGCGTATCAACGAGTAATAAGCTACGAACAATATAATAATTCACCTATTTATATTAGATATATGTTAAAAGGAACTTCCTATGTAACTACTAATTTATATAAATTAATATTATTGATATTACCTTTCTTATCAATATTTTCTATCATTTCTTTTGCAAAGAATAATAATGATAATAGGAAAATGTTATCAATGGTTTTAATTTTATTTTGGTATAGTTTTTTACATATTTTAGTTCATGTAGCTACTGGTGCTAATATTGATAGATATGCTAGTCCAGCTTATATTACTACAATTATTGGCATAATAATATACCTATATTATTTTATAAATAAGAGAAATATTGAAGTTAAGAGAAGTGATAAAAATGAAAAACACAAACAAAGAAGAAATAAAAGATAAAATATTATTTGTAATACCTGCTTACAATGAAGCTGAAAATATTGAGAAAGTTTTGAACGAAATTAAAAAAGATGCACCATTTGCCGATATCTTAGTAATCAATGATTGCTCTAAAGATAATACAAAAGAAATAGTAGAAAATAATAATGTAAAATGTATTAATAACATTTTTAATATGAGATATGCAATGGCGGTGCAAACTGGTATAAAATATGCTAGTAGTCATAGCTATGATTATGTAATACAATTTGATGCTGATGGACAACATATTGCTAGTGAAGCCATAAAGCTTTATAAGGAAGCTAAGAAAGATAACTGTGATATTGTGATTGGTTCTAGATATATAAAAGATACTGGCTATCCTTGCCCGTTATTCAGAAGAATAGGTACTAAATTATTTGCATCCATCATTAGAATTTTTTGTCATCAAACAATAGCAGATCCATTATCTGGATTCCAATGTTTAAATAAAGAAGTAATTAATAGATATTCAAAAATGGGAAATTATCCAGAATATCCAGATGCTAATCTGGTAATAGAAATGTTAAGAGCAGGTTATAAGATAAAAGAAGTTCCTGTAAAAATGAGGCTTAGAGAAGCAGGAGAATCTATGCACGGCGGAATTATCAAGCCAATTAAATATATGGTAGAAATGTTTTATACAATTGTATTTATTCTAATACAAACGCCTGTAAAAAAGAAGGTGAATAAATAATGAAAAAAATATATTTTATTGCTATAGCAGTATGTGCTTTAATTTATGTAATTTTTGAAGTAAGAAAAAAGAAATTCTCAATAAAAGAAAGTTTTTATTGGGTATTAGCGGCTATTATTATGTTCTTTTTGGCTATATTTCCATACTCAATTGATAAAATAGCTATTTTCTTAAACATTGAATATCCACCATCTTTATTATTTGTATTATGTATCATTTTCCTATTATTTATCAATTTCAGAAACAGTAAAAAAATTGCAGAACATCAAGAAAAAATAGTAGAAATGGCTCAACATATTGCATTGCTAGAAAATGAATTAAATAAGAAAGGAAACAAGTAATATGAAGTTGATATTAACAATAATTTATATATGTATGACAACTACAGGAATCTTTTTAATGAAATTAGGTGGCAATTCACTATCACTAACTCTACAAAATGGAATTAATTTTAAGATGGGTTATATTACCTTATTAGGGTTTCTAGCATATTTAATTAGTTTCCTATTATGGCAAAAACTATTAGTAACATTTGACCTTAGTTATATTGTACCGATCACAACAGGTATCTCACAAATTATTATCTTATTATTAGGCGTTCTATTCTTTAAAGAACAAATTAATTGGGTAGGCGTAGTTGGTGTTATTATTACGATTATTGGTATTACCTTAATTGGATTTGGAAAGAAAATGTAATAAAAAGTAGGAGTAAGAATGAAAATAACGATAATAACTGTTTGCTATAATTCAGGAAAAACAATTAAAGATACAATAGAATCTGTATTAGCTCAGAATTATAAGAATTTTGAATATATCATTATAGATGGTAAAAGTAAAGATAATACTGTTGATATAATAAAGTCATATGAACCAAAATTTAATGGAAAAATGAAATGGATTTCTGAAAAAGATAAAGGTATCTATGATGCTATGAATAAGGGAGTAAAACTTGCTAGTGGTGATATTATAGGACTTATTAATGCTGATGATATTTTAGCTACTCCTAATGCTTTTCAAATAATAGTAGATACTTTTAAAAATGAAAACTGTGATGGAACTTATTCTAATTTAAGAGTTTTAGATGGAAATATGAAAAAAGTAATTAGGGTATTTAAACCTAAAAAAGGAAATTATAAATTAGGGTGGTATCCACCTCACCCAACACTTTATCTAAAAAAAGATGTTTATGATAAAATTGGTCTCTATAGCTTGGATTATAAAATAGCAGCTGATTATGACTTAATGATAAGAGTTATGAAAGATAGTGATATAAAACTATCTTATATTAAAGAAGTATTAGTTTATATGCGTGGTGGTGGTGTAAGTACCAATGGAATTAATGGTTACTATAAAAGTTTTAATGAATCATTACAAGTATTAAAAGAAAATAAAATAAAATTTCCAGTAATTGTAAATTTAATTAGAACAGTAGTTATATTTAATCAATCACTAAAAGCAAAACTAAAAAACAATAGTAATTAATAATAGGGGGTATTATGAAAAAAGAAGTAAAACTTAGTATTATTGTACCATGTTATAAAGTAGAAAAATATTTGCCAAGATGCTTAGACTCATTGTTGAATCAGACTTTAGAAGAAATTGAAGTAATATGTATAAATGATGGTTCTCCAGATAATTGTTTAAAAATATTAAAAGAATACCAAAAGAAATATTCTTCCAAATTAGTAATCATTGATAAAAAGAATGAAGGCGTTTGGCGTGGAAGAAGAGATGGTATCAAGAAAGCAAAAGGAGAATTTATAGGATTTGTAGATAGCGATGATTATGTAGCACTAGATTTTGCAGAAAAATTATATAATGCTGCTAAGAAAAATCATGCTGATATTTCAGTATGTGGATTTGATAGAATTGATTTAGAGACTGGAAAGTTATATTCAAGAGAAATGTGTTACCCAGAAACTAAAATTATTGAAATGAATAAAAATCCAGAAGACGTACTGATGATAAATGGTGCACCATGGAATAAAATATATAAGGCAAATTTATTAAAAGAAATGGCAGAACTTAAACACCCACCTAGAATATTAGATGATATGATGTTTTTACTTTTGATCTATATCAATGCAAATAAAATTACTTTTATTCCAGATAGTTTAGTTTATTATATGGTAAGAACAGATTCTATTATTAATACCATAAGAAAAGAACAAGTAGAATCAACATATTTAGCTATGACTGAAGTAAGAAGAGTCTATGAAAATAGTGATCGTCGTATAACAATGTTACCAGTTTTAGATTCTATGGCTTTTCTTCATTTAGGAATTTCTCTAATGTTTAGACTTTCTAATGATAAAGAATGTAATTTAAAAGAAGCAATAAAAACAAATAATAAGTTTTTAGACGATTGGTTTCCTACTTGGAGATATAGTAAATTTATTAAATTATCTTATATGTTTAAACATGGATTTAATAATTTAAAAATATGGATTGTTAAAATGTGTTATAAATTTCATTTGTTTAGAGCTTTCTTAAAAGTTTACAATTTTATGATTACAAAATTAAAAATCGATATAAAATGGTAGAAAGAATAATTCTTTCTCTTTTTTTCTTTAATATATAGTATAATAAAGTTAATAGGTAGGTGTTTGCAGTGAAAAATAACATTTTATATATTGTAGTACCATGCTACAATGAAGAAGAAGTATTAACAGAAACAACGAAGCAATTGAAAGCAAAATTAGAAGATTTAATAGAGAAAAAAGTAATTGCTAAAGAAAGTCGTGTTATGTATGTAAATGATGGTTCAAAAGATAAGACATGGCAGTTAATTGAAAAGATAAGTAAAGAGAATGAATTATTTACTGGTATTTCCTTATCTAGAAATAGGGGACATCAAAACGCCCTTTTAGCAGGTTTAATGACAGCAAAAGAGTATGCAGATATAGTAATTAGTATGGATGCAGATCTTCAAGATGATATTAATGCTATCGATGATATGTTAAAGAAATATTATGAAGGTTGTGATATTGTTTATGGTGTGCGTAGCTCTAGAAAAAAAGATACTTGGTTTAAGAAAACTACTGCTCAGGCTTTTTATAAATTTATGAAATTAATGGGAGTAGATATTGTATATAATCATGCTGATTATCGTTTAACTAGTAGAAAAGTGTTAGAGCACTTTGCAGATTATAAAGAAGTAAATCTTTTCTTAAGAGGAATGTTTCCATTAATTGGTTATCAGTCAGATGTTGTTTACTATGAAAGACATGAAAGATTTGCTGGAACTAGTAAATACCCACTTAAAAAAATGTTAAACTTTGCTTGGGATGGAATTACGTCATTTAGTGTAAAACCAATTAGATTTATTTTAACATTAGGTGTTTTTCTTTTTGTTATTAGTCTTATTATGACTATTTACTGTATTATCGTAAAATTATTAGGTCATGCTGTTACTGGTTGGACATTCTTAGCTTGTTCTATATGGATGTTAGCAGGAGTTCAAATGTTATCTCTTGGTATTATTGGAGAATATGTTGGTAAAATGTATAATGAAACTAAAGCAAGACCACGCTATATTATTTCTAGAAATTTAATGGAGGAAGATAAATGAAAGTATTAGTTACAGGTGGTATGGGCTATATTGGTAGTCATACAGTTGTTGAATTATTAGAAAATAATTATGAGGTAGTAATTGTTGATAATCTAGTAAATTCTAAAATAGATGTTTTAGATAAAATAGAAAAAATAACTGGTAAAAGGCCTATATTTTATCAATATGATTTATGTAATTATCAAGATTTAGAAACTATATTTAAAGAAAATAAAATTGATGTAGTAATTCATTTTGCTGGTTTAAAAGCAGTAGGAGAAAGTTGTGAAAAACCACTTCTTTATTATCAAAATAATTTAATATCTACTATGAATTTATTAGATATCATGGCAAAATATAATTGTAAAAGACTTGTATTTTCTTCTAGTGCTACTGTTTATGGTAAACCTAAGAGTCTTCCTATTCAAGAAGATTTCCCTTTATCAACAACGAATCCATATGGTTCTACAAAACTATTTATTGAATATATGTTAAAAGATTTATATAAAGCAGATCCAACTTGGAGCATCGCAATTCTTAGATATTTTAATCCAATAGGAGCTCATCAATCTTATTTATTAGGAGAAAATCCTAATGGTATTCCTAATAACTTAATGCCATATATTGTAAAAGTTGCTACTAAAGAATTAGATCATTTAAATATTTTTGGCAATGATTATGATACGAAGGATGGAACAGGTGTAAGAGATTATATTCATGTAGTTGATTTAGCTAAAGGACATATTAAAGCAGTAGAAAAGGTTTTAACTACTAATAAAGTTGACTGTTATAATTTAGGTACAGGAGTAGGTTATAGTGTATTAGAAATGGTTGAATTATTTAAAAAAGTAAACAAGGTCGATGTTCCTTATAAAATTGTAGAAAGAAGAAGTGGAGATATTAGTAGCTGTTATGCAGATCCAACCTATGCACTAAAAGAGTTAGGATTTAAAGCTGAAAAAACTTTAGAAGATATGGTAAGAGATAGTTACCAATTTGTTGTAAATAATAAGTAAAATTAATTATTATAAAACCGGTGAAACTTGTCATCGGTTTTTATAATGTAAAAATATTATTAAATCTAATTACTATTCAATAAAATAATCACTAATGAAAATTATTTTCTTTTTAATAAATAGTAATTAGTATCTTTATAATCTTCTTTTTGATGTTTTGAAGCAATTATTTGGTAATTTTCTACTATGAACTGTCCACTATTTTCTAATGCTGTTTGGTCTAATTTTGAAACCATCACAACATAATTAACACATTTATCTCTTATACATATATTTTGACCATCCCAATTATATGGATATAATTCATAGGAAAGATTCTGTATTTCAAAATGCTTAATAGTAGGATTTTGATTCGTAGTAAAATATACTCCTAAATCTAAAAAGCCATAATTTAAAAGTGTCGTATCTTTATCTTTTAGAATAATATCACGAAACATATATTGAGCAAGTTCTTTTTTTGGAGTTAGAAGCAAAGTACGATAATTAGCACGTGTATAAGAAAAATAAATACAAGAAATAGAAACAGGAATAATTAGTAAAAAACTATATTTAAAATTCTTAATTTTAGGTAGAAAATGATCAAAGGTTTTAAATAGTTGAATCCAAGCAAGTAATGTAAAAAATAATATTAATAATATTTTTATTTTAAGAAGAGGACTTGAAAATGACAATATTAATAAAGATACATCAAAAGAGGACTTTGAGAAAGAATTAGATGAAAATATACATGTTGTTGAATCAAGCCTAGTATTAGATTCAGAAAATGTGTTTAAAAATAAAGATATAAAAATATTAACAGGAAATATATCTCAAAGTATAATCGCTGAAAAATTAGAGCAAATTAGGGAAAATAAAGAAATAAAAGACACATGGATGGAACACAAACAAAAGACAGAAGAAAAATTAGCAATAAAAACGGCAAAAATATTTGAAAAACTAAACAGCAAAAAAATTGTATTAAGTAAAGAAATAAAAAAATACGAAAGATATACAAATATACTAAATACATATCAATTAGACATAATAAATGGAAAATGGTTATTTTCAATGCTA
>ERZ826016.447-NODE-447-length-51954-cov-23.569838_pt1 | contig 51954 bp, 48 predicted proteins | sample MGYA00519872_ERZ826016 | MGnify/ENA primary metagenome ERZ826016 (study PRJEB31778, sample SAMEA3449218) | human gut metagenome | biome: human gut; feature: human-associated habitat; material: faeces | place: United Kingdom | collected 2010/2012 ... | reverse complement strand
TCCGGCATCATCGTATTTACGCTCCCTCATAAAGAACTCCTTTAAAATTTCGGAAGATACTCTTCAATTCTGCATCACCCAAAAAATCTGTAAGTACCTCACGACCGCGCGAGCCATTCTCATAGAAGAGTTTTCTGAGCCCTGTTGACCAAGACCCCAATATAGCACTTCTTATAGGAGTCATATTTACGCACCTTACACTAGGTCTCATCGCAGTTCACTATCGAATCCTTCTCCAAGGCTACAGACTTCAATACACAAACAAGCTCATCCAGATATTTCTTGCCTTTCTTAAGCCAGTTATGTAATGTGTTTTTAAAAATGCTCATTCCCATATCTGTCAGCCACTGGTGAAGAAGACCAAAGGTTACATTCTTTACATAAACTTCATAGGCAATAGCCTGCAGAAATTCAGGAGTAGCTTTGGTATCCTCGAATTTAGTCACCGCCTCCGGATGGCCTGCAGAAGGGAAATAACCCCACCCAGGCCTTTTACCCGGCTCTGCATAATGAACCGTCTCAAAACATTCTTCCGTAAGAAAAGTACGGAAACTGAATACAAATACCATTCTCCTTTCAATGAGGCGACCGGAAATCTTTGTCAAGTCAGAAGGATGCTCTATCGCTTCTCCAGATACTCCCATTGTTTTATAACCGTCAGGACGATTCGATAAATCACGGTCTTTCCCGGAAGGCTCTTTAACTTACGGGGATTGAACATGACCAACCGAATCTGTGCGAAGCGTATCATCGGTTCCATCATAACCATCTTTCTCCTTATTACGGTCTGAATCAACCGTTTTAGCTTTAGACTTTATCTTTTGACGTCTATCACCAAAACGTTCTTGATTGACATAGTCAAGTTTCTCTTGAAGTGATTTAATCTTACGTTCAGCCGATTTGCGAAGCTTATGCTCTTCTGATAACCAAACGATTGGAGAGATTCTCCATGAGGCAAAGCCTCGGTCTGGTATTGAAAGTAAAACATTTCAAAATCTTCACTGCTATACATAATTCTTAAAATTTTGTTTGCAGCGAAGATAGAACTTTCAATCAATAGCCATTTTTTGACGGCTTACTATCTATTTATGATTTGTAGCAATCCTTTAATATAGCATAAACGATATTGAATTCGTTTCATAATACAAACATTACTTTTCCCTTCAGATGAAGTAGATGTATTACTTTCATGTCTTCTATAATAGATTAATTTCTCAGGAATTAATTTTACTGAAAAATAAAATGCAGCAACATTACCAATCCATCTGTCATGAGATTGAATCTTTGGTGGGAATGGCAAAGCTTTCATCAAAACCTCACGCCTAAATGCTGCACAACTGCCCTGATAAGGAGTTCTCCAAACAACTGCTAAATATTTATTCTTAGTAATTCTTTCTTTTTTATTGAAACGAGTATTAGCTATAATATTCAAATTAGAATCTGTTATATAACAATCACTAACCACATAAGAATAATGTCGCAAATATTTACACATTATTTCAACCTTATTCTCAACCCATACATCATCTTGATCAGAAAGAAATATATAATCTCCTTTTGCATATTTAAGAGCATGTTCAAAATTTAATGTAGCCTTCTCATGAGGAAGCAAAAAAGAATCAGACTGATGTTGATAAAATTTAATGCGATTATCTCGCATGGACATAACTAAAAAGTATGTATTATCAGTAGAGCCATCATCTGAAATAATCACTTCATCATCCTTCCCTAATTGGCATAATATAGATTGAAGTTGTTCAACCAAAAATTTGCCTCCATTATAAGTAGCAATACAAACAGAAATCATACAATCTAAAATAAAAATTAGAATAAGAAATACTAGCACATATAAACATTTAAATTAGTCTAAATTTACTATTTACAAGCACAAAAAAATATCCCACTAGTATCCAAAGTATAAAATTATTAAAGTAAAATTCATGTATATTAGATCCTATCATTTGGATAAAAGAAGCTCCGATTAAAGAAATAATAGTACACTCCTTTTTAGACTTCAACTTAGAACAAAATATCAAGAAGAAAAAAAATAGAAACACTAGATAAAAAAGGCTCCCACCAATGCCATGTTCCGATATTATTCTAAAATAATCCCCATCTGCGACCCAATAATACGCATCGTCTTTTGTATATCTTACCGCTACGTGTCCTACCTGTCCAAATCCTGTTCCAATTGGATTATTAACAAAATTTTCAACCCCATGCAACCATTGTATAGAACGTTCATCACCAGCCTCTGTTAAGCGAGAAAAACGATATTCAATAAAGGATAAATCTATATCGAAAATCAAAAATGCAACACACACACATAATCCAACAAGTAACAATGCTATTAATAAGAACAATATACTTTTATATTTTCCCGTTCTAATATTTTGATATACATATAATAATATACATAATAAAAAACCTCCCCAAGAGCTTCTTTGCGATGAGAAAATGAGGCCAAACAATAAAAAAGGTAATAATTTCTTATTATAAAAAAAAGATATTATACATCCATACATCATCAAATTTCCAAAGGCTAAAGAGCCAGAAACACTACTCATTCTTCCAAAAAGCATTTGATCAACAAAAATTTCAGCAATCGGACCTAATGTCAAATATATGCTAAATGGAGGATATAGTAAAATGCCTATAAAAAGATGGACAAAAGCAATTATCAATAATATCTGAACAAAAGATTCAAATTTTATTTTTCTTGAATATATAAATCCGATAACAGGGAAAAAATCGAGGAATAAACCTATCAAAAGCCCATAGACATTTGTCTTTACATTAAACAATACAACTACCTCCAAAAATAGCAAATAGAAGATATATAGTAAAAAGAACAAATCATATTTATAAAATAAAGATATATTATTATTAGTAGTAGTAGCACAATTGCTTCTCAGAAGGAATAAAACGATTGGAACATTCAATAACATCAAAATCTGATTATCTACTATTTTGTATATTCCTGAAACCAACGAATATAACAATAGCAAACAAAAATTTTGCAAAAACGAGGTTTTCTGTGTTAACAACAAGAACTTATCCTCTTTAAGTTTCATTGTAATAACATTCGTAACAATTTATATCTAGAATTCCACGTATTAGCAAGTGCAAAAGCTTTCATTTCCTCTTTATCTGTCAAACATGCTTTTTGTCCTATAACTAATTTAGAAATCAAAATAGAAAAATCTTCTTTTGTAATATAAGTATATACAAACTTCGAAAATTTTTCAGTTTCCTCATATTTAGAAACAATTACAGGTTTTGCAGCATATATATACTCATATATTTTAACTGGATTAACAGATCTAATGAGTTCATCTACCTTAAAAGGCATTATCAGAACATTTGCAAAAGACATTATTGTAAAAATATATTTTCTTTCAATAGTACCCATATAATGAACTCTCTCATGAGTTGGAATCGTAATATCTGTCGGTCCAAATAAGACAACATGTGTTTTGGGATTATTTTCTAAAGAGAACAAAATAGCATCAAAATCAAACCATTCAGAAATTGTACCAATATACATCAAAATGAAGGATAAATTTCCTAGTTCTTTTTTTATCCGAACCATCTTAGAATCATCAATCAGATGCTCGTCAGGAAGTGCAATTGCATTGTTGACAACAACAACTTCCCGATTAACAGCTGATCTTTTCAAAATTTTATGTTTCAAATATTCCGCAGAAGAAATTACATTTCGTGATATTTCTAATAATCTCACTTCATTCTTTAACAATTTATTATATAAAATTTTATTTTTCTTTGGTGCAGGGAACTCTAATACATCATCCATACAATCATAGATAATTGGAGAATCTTTTTTACAAAAGACTCGAATAACCGAGTACAACAAGGGACTAGTCACCCATATAAAATCGTATTTTTTGAATGAAGGTAACTGAAATATTAGAAGAAAAGTATTTATCCATTCACAATGAAGATACTTCAAAACTGCTATTTTTTCAAAAGGAAAATATCTAAAACCTTTTACTGATAAATTGCGATATTTATTATCAACTGAAGTTAACAAATCTTTTTTAGATACTATTGTTGACTTTTTATAGAATACATCAACATCAAAATCCATTGATAACAATTCTGCAAAGAAATGAGGTCTTTGCTTAATCCATCCCCAAGGAACATGCATCAAATAAAGTATTTTTTTTCGTTTCATTACATTAGTGCTTTTAAAATTCTACTACATGAATCCCCATCGCCATAAGGATTAACAGCATTACTCATCATTTCATAATCATCTTGATTATCCAGTAAAGCAGATACTTCTAAAATAATCTTATCATAATTAGTTCCCACTAATTTCACCGTACCCGCTTCTAAAGCTTCCGGACGTTCTGTTGTATCACGCATCACCAACACTGGTTTTCCCAACCCAGGTGCTTCCTCTTGTATACCTCCACTATCTGTCAAGACCAAAGTAGATTTCTCCATCAGATATACAAAGGACAAATATTCAAGCGGTTCTATGAAGAACATATTACCGAATCCAGACAAATCATTTCCAAATACTTCATGAATCGGTTTACGTACATTCGGATTCAAGTGCATGGGATATACGAAATCCACTTCCGGATATTTTTTTGTCAAATCCTTGATTGCCGTACACATGGAAATAAAACCATCACCAAAATTCTCGCGACGATGCCCAGTTATCAATACCAACTTCTTCCCGTTTTCTAAACGTTGAACATCATATCCAGCATTGTACAAAATATTCTTTAATTCTATTTTCAAAGCCGTATCCTTCTTTATTTTATCCACTACAATATAAAGTGCATCAATCACCGTATTTCCAGTAACAACAATACTCTGTTCATTAACACCTTCATTCAACAAATTCTGACGACTCAATGGAGTTGGTGAAAAATGATATGTAGCTATACGACTAGTAATCAAACGATTCATTTCCTCTGGCCAAGGACTATAAATATTGTGCGTGCGCAAACCAGCTTCCACATGTCCGACGGATATCTGCTGATAGAAAGCAGCCAATGCCGCAGCAGTGGAAGTTGTGGTATCACCGTGCACCAAGACAACATCGGGCTTCACTTCTTTCAGCACATTACGCATACCCAGCAATACGCGAGAGGTCACGTCGTACAAATCCTGTCCCTGCCTCATGATATTCAAATCATAATCCGGACGGATGTCAAATATTTGCAGCACCTGGTCCAGCATTTCACGATGCTGACCGGTAACACATACTATCGTTTGGAAAGATTCCGGATGTTTCTGGAATTCTTTCACCAAAGGAGCCATCTTTATGGCCTCAGGGCGAGTGCCGAAGACAAGCATTATCTTTTTCATAATTCTATTTATATTTTCTGTAGTAATAAATCAAAACGAAATTTCTGTATTTCATTCAATCGAGACCGATAATTCCAACATTTGACAATATCTGCAACATTATGATAATTTTCAAAATCAGTTAGCGAGATTAGCGTTTTATTTGTTCCATATACATATTCGGTCATGCCTTTAGCCTTTTCGCTATATGAAAGCAACAAAACAGGTACATGCATGGTAATAGCATTAACAGCGCAATGCATTCGGGCAGCTATTAAAAAATCACATCGTGTTAAGCTATTTTTCAATCCTATAAACCCCGGGTCTGTATCAATAATATCCACATCATATCCTTTATTTGTCACTATGTCAGCTATTTCTCTTAAATATAACAAGTCATTATCATTAGGATTTGCAGCTAACACATGAGGCAGGAAAATGAATTTGCAGTCCAATTCTTTTGCCAATCCACAAATGGTTTCTGCTTGCTTGCCTATAGCGGTATCAATATTCTTATAATGATATAAAGCAGACAACGGACTAAGATTTATTCCGATGGTCAGTTTATCATTTGATTTCTTTTCTATACGAGGAGACTCTACAAAAAAAGCGGGATCAGGCGCCAGCATTACATTGTTATCTATACCTAAAGATCTTAAATAATTCACTGTCACGGATTCTCGAGCAACAATTAAGTCTATCTTCTTTAAATGTTCTTTATAAAAAGCTAAAGCACTTGGGTTATTCTCAAACTTACCAACGGAAGCACCCCATAACACATATTTTAGTCCTTTGGATTGACATTGTTCAAGAAAGTTGGGAAGAGTGCTATTATATGCGCCTGTAGAAGAAAGGGTATAGATATCTCCACCTATTGAAAATACCGTATCAAAATCCGCTAACCAATCAGTAGTATCATAAGCTATTGTATAAGAAATATTTACATAAGAAAGCAATTTCCGCAGAACATTACGCCAGCTCCATCGTCCTATTCGCTTACGTTTTACAATACGTATATCACAATCAGCCAATCTGTGCACATCATCCTCATAATTATAAGAAGCGTAGCTAATATGCACATTCGGATTGATGGTTTTCAATATATTTACCGTTCCTCGTACAATTGCCTCGCATCCGTAATTGTAGACACCGCCTATCCCTATCAATAATACATTCTTCATATCTTCCCAATACATTTTTTTATAAAATTCTTCATTCCTATTCTATCAAACATTCTTGATATGATTGCCCGCATACTCTTATCCGGATATGTAGCATATTTAAGAATATATTTACAAGCCTTATCCTCTTGAATAGCATTAAAGAAAGCCTGCCGATGTAAAGGAATTGAATCCGACTCGAAACAGCTATGATTATATTGCCGAACAAAATCCAAATCAACAGGTAAACATTCCAAGGAAGATGAAAGATTTTTAAACTTATCAGACTTTACAATACATAAACTTATGCCTTTATCATCATCAAAATCCGGATAAACATGGTGTATCCCCCAACAATCCGCCAAAGTAATATCACTACCACTACGAAGTTCTCTATAAGCACAGAAATGGCAGGATGGACGAAAAAACAGGTTACTCATAAAACCACGCATAAAGATATTCTTATCTATAGGTTCAGAGAGCAAAACAGTATTTTTCTTTCCACTCTCAAGGGTAGTGGAGAGGGTGAGAGCAAAACTGTATTTTTTCCATCCTAAACACTTATCTCTGAACAGAACACCCTCAACGAGGGAATTTTTACCAGAGATAAGGTGAGGCGAAACTGTATTTTTTTCGCACTGACGTGCGACCGTTTCCTTCAAATACATTCGCCAAACTTTTGGACTGGGAACGCCATGACAAATGAAATCAACCGTTGTCAAATTCTCATAATCTTTTCTTAAGAAACGCTTTAAACCTGCTATCTGACAAGGAGTACCAGAAAAAAGGACCAAACGTCCACCTCTTAAAAAACTTTCAACTTGTTTGTATGATTGACCTATGCTACTCTGAACATACTTCGATCCACGAAAGGCGGACAGTCCTTCTAACGTTTCAGAATAATCATGAACGACATCCCATTTTTCGTCAAAACGCGCACCAAAAACGACTCCACCGGCATTTATTGTTTGCTCGGCTAACAATGTAAATACACCACCCGAAGAACTATGTTTCCTTATATGCTCATCCTTAGATTTTGCTGCATAAATATAATGTGGAAGATGGGGGCTACCAGGAGAAAGTATTGGACAGACCTTCTCGCATAGCCCACAATCTATGCAAGACTCTTTATCCACTGCAGGATAAAGAAAACCCTCTTCATCTTCCTGCATGGAAATACATTGTTTGGGACAACGTTGTACACAAGCAGCACAACCGCAACAGTCTGATTTTTTTCCCAATTTAATCATAGCAAAACTGTTAATTATTCCCCTCTAAAAGAACGAATGCGTTCGGCTATTTTCCCACGGACAAATATCCTTTCATTCTCTTCAAGCCCTACTGTATAGACAGCTATACACACAGAACCCATACAAGACAATCCTAAAATAACTACATGAACTATCGAAGTGGGGGGAAACAATAGCCGAAGTATAACTGGTATAGGGATTCCCAAGAGTAGCACCAACAACACACTTCTCCCTACTTGGCAAACAAACCTGTTGATATTTAATTGAATAAGAGAGCGTATGATATAGAGACGCGTAATAAAGGACAATATGATTACCAATAAGTTGACAATAAAAACCGAAGGTGCATCAGCCCCCATCTTTAGGACTACATAAGCAATTGGAGTAACAAGCATAATAACACCTCCCACCACAGTCTGATACCGGCGTACATTACCCGTAGCTGCTGCAGCCACCATCAAAGGATTGGCTATACTATCAATGGTAACCGCCATCAAGGAGAGTTGAAGAAATGTTGCCGAAAAATCGGGAACTTCCGTAAGCCAAACTTCTAGAATTTCTTGGGTCATCAAATAGATTGGCAACGAAAGCAGGAAAAGCAGAAAAAATGAAAAACGGGCACTCCTTAATACCAGATTGTGCATAGCCTGCAAATCGCCTGTTGCATAGTTCTTGGTAATCTGCGGATTCAGTGCCATTTGGAAATTGCTGGAAAAGTAGGATACAGCCCCTTGCACCTGCACTGCAACACCACGAGCCGCATTTACTGCAGGACCAAAAAACATGTTGAGCAGAATATTCACCCCTTGTGTAGATAAAATCCCCGCACAATTGCCCATAAGGTTCCATCCTGCAAAGCCCAACATTTCTGTAAATAACGGCTTGCTCCATATCTTTTTCAGTTCCACTTCCTCAAAATGGCGTACACAATAACGCATATAAATAGACTGCATCAGCAACTGCACAGCAAAAAGCAACGCTGCATAGAAAATCAGCTTGTCAACCGGAACAATCATCAACAAATACACAATACCCAATTTTGAAATTACTTCGAATATGGATATATATGCGAAAACCGACATTCGTTCATGGGCAATTATTGAAGCATTAAAGGGAATATTTATTATGGAAGCCATCATGGTCAGCACCGAACATTGGTAAACCCAAAAAGCAGCATACTGTCTATCTCCGGCAATAATCATCTTGCTTTGTAAAAACCACAGACCTACAGTTTCAGCCAATAGGAGAATTAGCAACGCTATAATCAAATGTATTTGGAGAGAGGTATTGAACACCTTTAGTTGCTCTCCCAATTCTCCCTTTCCTAATGCAAATGTAATGTAACGCGAGGTTGAGGCCGACATTGCACCATTAAGGAAACCAAACATCACCACTACTCCACCCACCACATTGTAGATTCCATAATCTTCAATTCCCAATGTAGCCAGCACCACACGTGATGTATACAGGCTGACCAGCATAACAAATATCATGCGTATATAGAGCATTAGAGTATTCTTTGCAATACGCTTGTTATCCGTCTGTTTATTATCCATAAGTAATAAGTGTCCAAAAAAGACGTACCTCCTATGGAAAACCGCCCAAAGGCAGCTTTCCTATAAAGAATATCAAAAAAGGACTTGAGTTTTAAGTATTATTAGTTTGGATTCCTATCGTTCATAGGAAAGGAAGTTTGCCGAGGCATGAGTGCCAAAGAGTTATTCCATCAAATACCTCTCCACATTCCGTGTCTCCTTGCTGAAGTTCACCCCCACTTTCACCAGCCGCCTGCCATCCAGCGCATAAGGAATCAGATAACCTCTCTCATCAATTTGCTTCAAGGCATCTTCGGCACTGCCGTTCAGCTTGAACTCAAAGACGTAAACGGCATCTTTTGTCTGCACCACGGCATCGGCACGACCACGCGCACTGCGCACTTCCGTCTGTACGAATTGACCCAGCAAAGTGAAGACGACATAAAAGATGGCCTGGTAGTGGCGTTCAGTATTGTTGCTCAGTTCGTAGGGAATGCCTGCAAAGAATACTTTCAGACGTTCCATGAAAGCATCCACATCACCGGAACGGAGTTCACGCATAAACTTGGCTATGTGGAAACCGGTTTCATCATCGGTCACTTCCGTATAATAAGGTACCAGAAAATTCAAGAAACCATAGCGTACCTCATCATTGGGAAAACCCAAAGTGTACAATAAAACATCCCTATCGTAGTCTTTGATGGTCAGATAACCACTTTGATAAATCATGGGAAGCGGGTTCTTTACTTCTGCACGATACTCAAAAAAGGCAGAAGCCGTCACTTCAACTCCCTCAATCAAAAGGCGCAAATCATAATCACTCTTTTTCAACAAGTTAGCCAAGTAGGTAGGAGTACCGGTCTGAAACCAGAAATTATCCAAAATCTTCGACTTGCATGCATTCAATACACTGAAAGGATTAAAAACCCCTTCACAATGGGGGTAAAAATGATAACCGTCATACAGCTTGGTCATCTGCTCCAAAGTTGTATCAAAGTCCATTCCATTGGAAACACCCAAACGTTCTATCTCCGGAGTAAACGTTGTGAGCAGTTCTTCCTTAGTAATACCACATAAAGAAGAATAGTCGGGCCATGTACTGATGTCCTGCAACTGATTTAAATCACTGAACACGCTAATCTGCGCAAACTTCGTCACACCCGTCAAAAAAACAAAGCGGAGATAACGGTCGGCACTTTTCAGTACCCCATAAAAAGCTTTCAATATCCGACGATATTCTTCCGTTAGCTTTTCATCCGAAAGAGCTTGAAGCAAAGGCTTATCATATTCATCAATCAACACTACCACTTGCTTACCCGTCTGGGCATACGCCTGCTCTATCACATAGGCAAAGCGCTCTTCGGGACTACGCTCCTGCTTTTCTGCACCATATTTCAATTCCCACTTTTCCAGATATTGATTAAGCATGGCTATCAAATCTCCGGCTATTTCATATTTACGGGCATTTAAGTCCAGATGTAATACAGGATATTCCTCCCATTGGGTTTCCAGTTTTTCGATGGCAAGTCCGTGAAACAAATCTTTACGTCCTTGAAAGTAAGCTTCGAAGGTAGATATAAGCAAACTCTTACCGAAACGGCGAGGACGGCTCAAAAAATAGGGAGTGGAATTGGATGCTATCTTATAGACCATTGCTGTTTTGTCTACATAAAGATAATTTTCTTCACGCAGCTTTTCAAAAGTCTGTATACCAATCGGCAGTTTACGCATCTGTTCCATCTTATTTCTCTTTTTTAGAAGCTATATGCAAATATACGTTTTTTCTTCAAAGAGAAATCCTATTTATACATTTTTATTCCATTTCCTCCCATGGATAAGGATTATCCACCACATTCTGAAACTCATCAACTGCTTCCTGCTGCTCGGCAGTCAGTGATGCAACACTCCAAGAAGCAATGATGGAACGAGCTTCATCCACCAAAGCCTCATCAAACACCTCACCATAGCAAGCAGTAAGCAGACGAAGCTTTAGTAATGAAGCAGGAAGAATATCCAGAATATCCCAACAGCGCTTCAATACCTCCTGCACATGTTGTAGCTTTTCACCATGGTCAATGAACGAGGCACTATACCCTTTCAAGAGAGCAAGACAGACATTTGCCTGCTCCTCCACCGTAGTGCCCCAGATACTGGAATTATACAAAGTTGTGGTCAAGCGATAGACTTCGCTGTTACGACGGGACAAGTCATCACTATAGATAGGACTCCCGTCCATACCCAAATACATCAGATCGTGCGCAGCACGCTGAAGGAGGAGTGCTTCTTCTAAAAGAGACATGATTAATTAAAAATTATAAATTAACAATTAAAGACTAGCGGATTACTTCGATGAGATCCGGATGGATAGTCGCCATGGCAACGGCAATGATACCTTGTATAGCAATCACTACACGACGATCACGGGCACCTTTTACTTTTAGAAAAACACCTTCTTGACCCTCGAAGTCGCCACCGGTGATACGGACTTTCGTACCTTTGGAGAGATTCAGCTCTTCGGGTTGGAAATAGAGAAGATGGTCATTATAGGTACCGGCGACGGCTATAAAACGTTGCATATCATGGTCGGGAATGACTATTTTCTGACCGCTACGGGTATCGGTGATATATTGCAAATAAGTAATTTGAGACTTAAATCGCTGCACTTCGGAAGGACGTGCGTGGACAAAAACCAGATTACGGATGACAGGAACCAAAGCACGGACTTTCCTGCCCCTACGGATACTTATCTTATATTGCATGGGAATGAAACAGCCAAGATTTGCCTTTTCGAGAAGATGCATAGCTTCAAGCTCCCTGCGGTATGTGGCACGCATGGCAAACCAAACTTCGGTCTCTTTATCCATTTCTATTCTTGTTAATTTTACTTAGAAAAAGGTATTCCTTGGGGGCTTTGAACTACTATTACAGAACTGTAGTTCAATTACTTGCGAGCATTTTATGGGAAGTTTGACAAGCACTATGCCCTTCTTGTCAACAGATTCTCTGCGGTTGTTCATTACCTTTTGGTAAGAGACTATAAACGAACGTATTAGAAACAAAAAAGCGTTTTTTAATCGTACGTTTAAAAAACACCTATTTCGGACTTATACAAGACATATTCAAGAAGCTAAAAATAAGAAGATTTTAACTGATTACATATGTTGCATATACTACTGAAATTCAATGCAATATACTTATCATTATTTATTATTAGGAACATTTTTCTATCAAACATTTTGCCATTACAAAAAACGTCTCTATCTTTGCGTTCATTAAACGTACGTTTTTTAAACAGCATATCATCTTATATATCAACTATTTACAACTCGCCCTTCACATTTCCCTCCAAAATTCCCTTATTTCTCCCTCACTTTTTATACTTTCGCATTTTTTAACCAGAATAAAAAACAGTTAAACGAACAAAGAATTACACAAATGAAAGAACTCAAAAAAAGAAGCATCTCAACAGTAACGAACAGAGAAGCATGTCGTATCAATCTGATACACAGAAACTAAGAGCAACAAAAGTAAAAGAACACAGTTCCATAGTGGATGAAAAGCTATTGTCAGAACGGGTTTACTACGGAGACCAGACCCATGTTTATGTAGGTTACTTAAGAGCCTTTAAATCAGGCTATTTTGAAGGCACAAAAATTAGAAAAATAACGGATATAGCCAAACTGCTCGTAGCATCCGAAAACTTCACAAAGAGAACCAGAGGAGAGCAAAAGCCTTTGACTTACAGCACGATAATTACCGAATTGGAGAAGGTATGGGCCATCATAAAACGAGAAGACACCACACTGATTGACCCATACGGATATGATGTAAGGATAAATCACTGATAGTTCAGCACCCGGAAAGGCAGTAATTTTGCCGCCGTCAGCAACCGGACAGAAGGGCTACACCTTTCTCGTCGGATGGTGTAGCCTCAACAAGGCAAGGGCGTAGCCATCCGTACTGAAAGGAGTAGCCCTTTTTCATTGCTGATTATCATACATTTACTAACCCTAAAAACATAAAAAATGGGAAAAGAAAAAACTGAATTTGAGGAGAAATTTGTATCCAAAACAGAAAAAACAAAAAAGCTATGGGAAAAACGGATTACGGAAAACACGACATTGAGCATGGAGTCTGTACAATGGATGGCACAACGCATAAATTCCCTATTGGAATACATGCGATACGGATATGCATTGATAGCCTACCGAAAGCAGGACGGCAGCTTCTACATGGGAAGAGGAACCCTTGTTTCCTACGAAAGCGACTTCAAAAAGAAACATGACATGACAAGCATTAAAGCTCACGTAGCCTATTGGGACGCGGAACAACAAGGCTGGCGGACTTTTCTGATTGAGAACTTTATGGAATGGAGACCGATAGTAAACTAACAAAAAAACACCAATATCAAAAGCTATGGAGGCTTATTTACTACATGATGCCAATGCCGGCAGCAACCTAAAATTAATGATTATGATACAAGAAGAAGGTATGAAAGGATATGGCATTTACTGGACAGTGCTCGAATTCCTCAGATTGCAGAACGAATATAAAGCCAGCCTGAAAGTGATTCCCATACTGGCACAAAAAGCAAGGGTGACAACCGCCACACTGAAGCGAATCATCTATGACTATGCGCTGTTCGAGGTGAACGAGACAAGCTTCTCATCCCCCGGACTAAGCCGCCGCATGGAGCCATGGGACGCCCAACAAGAAGCTAAAAAGGAGGCCGGACGTCGCGGTGGACTGGTTAACCAGCAGAGAATCAGGGATGCCAAAACAAGCAGCGCTTTAGCAAATAAACTAAATAAAGAGAATAAAGAAAACCCCTCTCTATCTCCCCAAGGGGAGACGGGAAGAAGGAAGGAGGAGATTCTTCTGACTCCACCGGAGTACACGCTCAACAGACAGACGCATAATTACCAAGGCCTGATGGAAGAGCTGGCAAGGCAGAAAGTAACCGACATCCACGATTTGAATGCCATCCTGAGACTGACAGATTTTGGAAAACTGGGAGGGAAAATCTGGAAAATCCTATATGAGTTGAACAGCTCACCCCAACTGAAAGCCCGCATCGTGATGCCCGGAAAGTACATACTGAAATTACTCAGGGGTTAGATTTAATAAAAGAAATATAATACTTATCTTTGTGTTCAAAACAAAACACCCTAATCATTATGAATCTGAAAAAACTATTTTTTGCTTCTGCCCTGCTCTTTGCTGCATGCGGCACTATCCAGGCCCAGGAAGTCATTGCCCACCGTGGTTTCTGGACTACGGACGGTTCGGCTCAGAACTCCCTTGCCGCACTTGTAAAGGCTGATTCTATCCACTGCTACGGTTCCGAGTTCGACGTTTGGCTCACCACAGACAATCAGCTGGTTGTCAATCATGACGCCACCTTTAAAGGCGTAACTATGCAAGATGCCACAGCCAAGGTATGCACCGCCGTACAACTGGACAACGGCGAACAACTCCCTACCCTGCAACAGTATCTGGACAAGGCAAAAAGCCTGAAAACCCGCCTTATCCTCGAGCTGAAAGCCCACAAGACTCCCGAACAGGAAACACGAGCCGTAGAGGGTATCGTAAAAATGATAAAGGACAAAGGACTGGAGGACCGTACGGAATATATCACCTTCTCCCAACATGCCACCAAGGAGTTTATCCGTCTGGCACCCAAAGGCACCCCCGTCTACTACCTGACCGGTGACCTTACCCCCAAGGAGTTGAAAGCATGGGGTTGTGCCGGTCCCGACTATCACTTCAGTGTCTTCCAAAAACATCCTGAATGGATAAAGGAATGCCACGACCTCGGCATGAAAGTAAACGCCTGGACCGTAAACGAAGCCAAAGACATGGAATGGCTCATCAGCCAAGGAGTAGATTTCATCACAACCAATGAGCCGGTAGTGCTGGAAGAAATTTTAAAGAAAAAATAGCTGCTCCTTATACATTTAGAAACAAAAACCAAACAAACCGCTTCATTATGTCCGCAATGGAGCGGTTTATTGTTTTCAAAAAGATAGCAATTAGTCCTATGAAAAATCTTTTTTCTTATTTTGAATCAAACTAAACTTTCACATGGATTACAATTTATATAAAAACAAAGCCATATGCTTTTAAATTGAAAGCCTGACAGTAGATATTCTCATTGAATGAAAGTTTCGCTAAAAAATAATAGAAAATAGATATGCTTTACAGTTAATTATAAAACAAAACGTCGTATATTTGCATCGAAATAAAACAAAAGGATATATTAACCAACCGATAAAGGACAAAATGACAAGAGCTATAAAATTCACCAAGATGCACGGTGCCGGAAACGACTACATTTATGTAGATACGACCCAATATCCTATCAGCCATCCGGAAGAACTTGCGAGGGCATGGAGTGCACCGCATACGGGAATTGGAAGTGACGGTCTGGTACTTATCGGTTCTTCGGACAAGGCCGATTTCAGCATGCGGATATTCAATGCCGACGGCTCGGAGGCCCGGATGTGCGGCAATGCAAGCCGCTGCATCGGAAAATATCTTTTTGACTACGGACTGACCTCCAAAACAGAAATCGCACTCGATACACTGTCAGGTATAAGGATGCTAAACCTGCACTTGGCAGACGGAAAGGTCAACTCTGTAACCGTAGACATGGGCATACCTGCCGACGAACCGGCAGACTACGACGGCAAAGGAGCCAAACCGATGAAAGAACAGCCCATCGAAGTGGACGGAGAACGATATGTAGGGACCACCGTATCCATGGGAAACCCACATCTGGTAATCTTTGTCAATGATATTGAAGCCATCGACCTTACAGTCATCGGTCCCAAACTGGAGAATCACCCTCTCTTCCCCGGACGCATCAATGTGGAATTTGCCCAGATATTGGGAGAAGGAAAAATAAGGATGCGTGTCTGGGAACGAGGCTCGGGCATTACCCAAGCCTGCGGAACCGGAGCTTGTGCCACCGCCGTGGCAGCCTTCCTCACCGGACGCGCAGGAAGGGAATCCATCATCATCATGGACGGAGGCTCACTCACCATCCGATGGGACATCGCCACCAGGCATGTACTGATGACGGGAGAAGCCACCAAAGTATTCGACGGCAAAATTGAATTAATTGACTAATCACCAACTATCAACCAAGAAAAGATTATGGCATTAGTAAACGAACATTTTTTAAAGCTACCGGGTAGTTATCTGTTTTCAGACATAGCCAAGAAGGTAAATACTTTCAGGATAACACATCCCAAGCAAGAGGTCATCCGTCTGGGTATCGGAGACGTTACCCGGCCACTGCCACCGGTCTGCATCGAAGCGATGCACAAGGCAGTGGAGGAGATGGCTGACGCACGGACATTCCGTGGATATGGTCCCGAGCAGGGATACGACTTCCTGATAGAAGCCATCCTCAAGCACGATTACCTTCCGCGAGGCATCCACTTCGGTCCTACGGAAATCTTCGTGAACGACGGAGCAAAGAGCGACACGGGAAACATCGGCGACATTCTCCGCCACGACAACAGCGTGGGAGTGACCGACCCTATTTATCCGGTCTATATAGACAGCAACGTGATGTGCGGACGTGCCGGAGTACTAGAGGAAAACGGCCAGTGGAGCAACGTCACCTACATGCCTTGTACCGCCGAAAACGACTTCATCCCGGAGATTCCGGACAAGCGCATCGACATCGTCTACCTCTGCTACCCCAACAACCCCACGGGCACCACCCTGACCAAGCCCGAGCTGAAGAAATGGGTGGACTATGCGCTCGCCAACGACACGCTGATTCTGTTCGATGCCGCCTACGAAGCCTTCATCCGCGAAGATGACGTACCCCACTCCATCTATGAGATAAAGGGAGCGAAGAAATGCGCCATCGAGTTCCGCAGCTTCTCGAAGACTGCCGGATTCACGGGAGTACGCTGTGGCTACACCGTTGTGCCGAAAGAACTCACTGCCGCCACGCTGGAAGGCGAACGCATCCCGCTGAACAAGCTCTGGAACCGCCGCCAATCTACCAAGTTCAACGGTACCAGCTACATCACCCAGCGGGCGGCGGAAGCCATCTACACACCGGAGGGACAGCGGCAGATAAAGGAAACGATAGATTATTATATGGACAATGCCCGGACCATGAAGCAGGGCCTTGAAACGGCCGGGCTGAAAGTCTACGGTGGTGTGAACGCTCCTTACATCTGGCTGAAAACACCCGACGGAACAAGCTCCTGGCGGTTCTTCGAACAGATGCTGTACGAAGCCAATGTAGTGGGCACACCGGGTGTAGGTTTCGGCCCCAGCGGTGAAGGATATATCCGGCTAACGGCCTTCGGCAAGCACGAAGACTGCGTGGAAGCCATGAAGCGCATCCGGAAGTGGCTGAAATAAAAAAACAATTGAATTAGCGAGGTACTTGCTATAATCGAGTCGGACTGATCATCCGGAATTTTTCTAAACTTAAAGGTAAAAAGGTATGAAAACAAGAAGTGTAAAATGGGTAATAATGGCAATGGCGCTATTATCAATGGCAATGCCTTTCACAGCAAAGGCTCAGGATAAAGTGGAAGCATCGGTAAGCGTCGACCTCGTAAGCGGTTACGTGTGGCGTGGCCAGGATTTGGGAGGGGTAAGCCTCCAGCCGAGCGCATCCATCGCCTACAAAGGTTTCTCTCTGGGAGCTTGGGGCTCCGTAGGCATCGAGAGTTCGGACACGAAAGAGTTCGACCTCATACTGGGATATTCAACCGGAGGCTTCAGCGTATCGGTGACGGACTACTGGTACAATGTGACCGGAGATGGGGTGACAGCCAAATACTTCCAGTACGGTGCACACAATGCTGCCAACTCACATCTGTTCGAAGCGCAAATCGGCTATGATTTCGGCCCCGTAGCCATAAACTGGTATACCAACTTTGCAGGCGACGACGGTGTTGACAAAGACGGTGACCGTGCTTATTCATCCTACATCTCCGTGGCAGCCCCCTTCACACTGGGCGGTCTGGACTGGACGGCCGAGATAGGCGCTACCCCTTGGGCCACGGACTTCTATGGAGCCAACGGATTTGCCGTATGCGACGTCAGCCTGGGAGTATCAAAAGACATCAAAATCACCGATTCCTTCTCCCTCCCGTTGTTTGCCAAAGCAACCTGGAATCCAAGGTCTGAAGGTGCCTATTTCGTAGTCGGACTAAGTTTCTAAGATGAAAAACCTATGATTTACACACACCGAACGGTAAATCGTAAATTGTCTAATCGTAAATTATTTAAGGTATGAAAAAGATTGAAGCTATTATCCGAAAGACCAAGTTCGAGGACGTGAAGGACGCGCTGCTCGAAGCGGACATCGAATGGTTCTCCTATTATGATGTACGGGGCATCGGGAAATCCAGGCAAGCCCGTATCTACCGTGGTGTCATGTACGACACCAGTTCCATCGAGCGCATCCTTATCTCCATCGTGGTGCGCGACAAGAATGCGGAAAAGACCGTACAAGCCATCATCAAATCTGCACAAACCGGTGAAATCGGCGACGGACGTATCTTCGTCATCCCCATTGAGGATGCCATACGCATACGTACTGCAGAGAGAGGCGACATCGCACTCTACAATGCCGAACAAGAAAGATAACGGGCAGCTACAAACCACAACCAAGAAAATACAATACAACTAAAAGCAACAAGAAATTATGGATAAACTTATTTTAAGTGAACTGACCAACGGACTGAACACCGTATGGATGCTGCTTGCCGCCATGCTGGTATTCTTCATGCAGCCGGGCTTTGCACTGGTCGAAGCCGGTTTTACAAGAGTAAAAAATACGGCCAATATCCTGATGAAGAACTTCGTTGACTTCATGTTTGGCAGTCTGCTCTACTGGTTCATCGGTTTCGGACTGATGTTCGGTGCAGGCGGATTCATAGGAATGCCCCATTTCTTCGACCTCTCGTTCTACGACGGAGGCGGGCTTCCCACGGAAGGTTTCCTGGTATTCCAGACTGTATTCTGCGCAACGGCTGCCACCATCGTGTCCGGCGCTATGGCAGAACGTACCAAATTCTCCATGTACCTGGTTTACACCATCTTCATCAGTGTGCTGATTTATCCCGTTTCCGGTCACTGGACTTGGGGCGGCGGCTGGCTGATGAACGGTGAGGCAGGTTCCTTCATGATGGAAACATTCGGAACAACTTTCCATGACTTCGCAGGTTCCACCATCGTCCACTCCGTAGGCGGCTGGATTGCCCTGGTAGGTGCGGCCATCCTCGGCCCGCGCATCGGGAAATACGGCAAAGACGGCAAGTCAAGAGCCATTCCGGGACATAACCTCACGATTGCGGCACTGGGTGTATTCATCCTTTGGTTCGGATGGTTCGGCTTCAACCCCGGTTCACAGTTGGCAGCAGCCACTACGGACGATGCAAGGGCCATCTCGCATGTATTCCTCACCACCAATCTGGCAGCCTGCGCAGGCGGTTTCTTTGCATTGGCGGTAAGCTGGATGAAATATGGCAAACCCTCCTTGTCTCTGACACTGAATGGCATTCTGGCCGGATTGGTAGGCATCACGGCCGGTTGTGACATGGTTTCTCCCTTCGGGGCGGTAATCATCGGCACCATCTGCGGCATCCTGATGATTTATTCGGTGGAATTCATCGACCGGACACTGAAAATTGACGACCCCGTAGGGGCCAGTTCCGTACACGGCGTCTGCGGTTTCACGGGAACCATCCTCACCGGACTGTTTTCCACCAGTGAGGGACTGTTTTACGGTGCAGGCTGGAGCTTTCTCGGAGCGCAGGTATTCGGTGCACTCGTAGTAGGCGCATGGGCAGCAGGCATGGGATTCATCATCTTCAAAGGACTCGACAAAATCCACGGCCTCCGCGTTTCCAAACGTGTGGAGGAAGAAGGACTCGACATTTACGAACACGGCGAGTCTGCCTACGGTGCATAATGATTTTATATTTTATTAAACCAACAATTACAACTCTAAGGTATTATGTCAAAATTGAGATTCAGAGTAGTAGAGACGGCGTTCAAGAAGAAACCCGTTGCAGTGGCAGTCCCGGCGGAACGTCCGTCAGAGTATTTTGCCAAGTATGTATTCAACAAGGAGAAGATGTTCCGCTATCTGCCGAGCAAGGTGTATGCCAAACTGACGGATGTGATTGACAACGGAGCTCCGCTGGACCGCAGCATAGCCGACGAGGTTGCCGCAGGTATGAAGAAATGGGCGGTTGAAATGGGGGCGACCCACTATACGCACTGGTTTCATCCGCTGACCGAAGGTACTGCCGAAAAGCACGATGCTTTTGTGGAACACGACGGCAAAGGCGGGGTAATGGAGGAATTCACCGGCAAACTGCTCGTGCAGCAGGAACCGGACGCATCCAGTTTCCCGAACGGCGGTATCCGCAATACGTTCGAGGCACGTGGCTACTCGGCATGGGACCCCTCCTCCCCGGCATTCATCGTAGACGACACGCTCTGCATCCCGACTATTTTCATCGCCTATACCGGTGAGTCTCTGGACTACAAGGCACCGTTGCTGAAAGCCCTGCGTGCCGTAGACAAGGCTGCCGTCGACGTATGCCACTATTTCAATCCGGAAGTAAAGAAAGTGGTTGCCTATCTGGGCTGGGAGCAGGAATATTTTCTGGTTGACGAAGGGTTGTACGCCGCACGTCCCGACCTGCTGATGACCGGACGCACGCTGATGGGCCATGACAGCGCCAAAAACCAGCAGTTGGAAGACCATTACTTCGGGGCCATCCCCAGCCGTGTGGCCGCTTTCATGAAGGAACTGGAAATCGAAGCGCTGAAACTCGGCATCCCCGTCAAGACCCGTCACAACGAAGTGGCTCCCAACCAGTTCGAGCTGGCTCCCGTCTTCGAGGAATGCAACCTGGCGGTAGACCACAACATGCTCATCATGGCCTTGATGCGTAAAGTGGCACGTAACCACGGTTTCCGCGTACTGCTGCACGAAAAGCCCTTCAAGGGTGTCAACGGTAGCGGCAAGCATAATAACTGGTCGCTGGGTACGGATACCGGTATCCTGCTCCACGCACCCGGCAAACTGCCCGAAGAGAACCTGCGTTTCATCACCTTCGTAGTGAATACGCTGATGGCCGTATACCGTCACAACGGATTGCTGAAAGCCTCCATCTCCAGTGCGACGAACGCCCACCGGCTGGGTGCCAACGAAGCGCCTCCGGCCATCATCTCTTCCTTCCTGGGCAAGCAGTTGAGCCAGGTGCTGGAACACATCGAAGAGAGCACTAAGGACGACCTCGTCAGCCTCAGCGGCAAGCAAGGCATGAAGCTGGACATCCCGCAGATTCCGGAACTGATGATAGACAATACCGACCGCAACCGCACCAGCCCGTTCGCCTTCACCGGCAACCGCTTCGAGTTCCGCGCCGTGGGTTCCGAGGCCAACTGCGCCAGTGCCATGATTGCGCTGAACTCCGCCCTTGCCGAGCAGTTGGTGGAATTCAAGAAAGATGTGAACGAACTGATTGAAAAGGGTGAGCCGAAAATCTCCGCCATCCTCGAAGTCATCCGCCGGTACATCAAAGTCTGCAAACCCATCCACTTTGACGGCAACGGTTACAGCGACGAATGGAAAGCCGAAGCAGCCCGCCGCGGTCTGGACTGCGAGACAAGTGTTCCCGTCATTTTCGACAACTACCTGAAACCGGAGAGCATCCGGATGTTCGAGTCCATCGGTGTTATGACGAAGAAGGAACTGGAAGCCCGCAACGAGGTGAAATGGGAAATGTATACCAAGAAAATACAGATTGAAGCCCGCGTGCTCGGAGATTTGGCCATGAACCACATCATCCCCGTAGCCACCCAATATCAGACCGATTTGGTGGACAACGTCTACAAGATGAAAGACCTGTTCCCCGCAGAGAAGGCTGCAAAACTGTCTGCCAAGAATCTGGAACTCATCGAAGAGATTGCCGACCGTACCGCCTTCATCAAGGAGCATGTGGATGCCATGATTGAGGCGCGCAAAGTGGCCAACAAAATTGAGAGTGAACGTGAAAAAGCCATCGCCTACCACGACAACATCGTACCGATGATGGAGGAAATCCGTTACCACATCGACAAGCTGGAACTCATCGTCGACAATCAGATGTGGACGTTGCCCAAATATCGCGAGTTACTGTTTATAAGATGAAAAATGAAGGATGAAGGATGAATCCTTAATCCCTATCTCATTCTTTTGTTGGTTGTTTTAAGTTTGCAGGGGGGAGAGGTGCCGCGAGGCAGTTCTCTCTCTTTTTTCGTCCATGCCAACTGTTGGCGGTAAGCGGGAAATAACCTATCTTTGCCCGTCAGATAAAACAATCCTGTCATCATGAAGAATTTACGTAACTGCTATGCAGCGTTCCTGCTGTTTGCCTTGCTGTTCGTTTCGGCTGCTGCCCCGGCACAAACCGATCTGCAGCAAAAACTGGGTCGGATTTCCGCCATTACGGAAACCCGTCCGTTGGAGTCCACCCGGTTCTCCGAGAAGTATGTAACCTATTTTACCCAGCCGTTGGACCACCGTCGTCCCGAAAAGGGCAGTTTCCGCCAGCGTGTGATTGTCTCCCACGTCGGCTTCGACCGTCCCACGGTGATTGTAACCGAAGGCTATGGAGCCGCCTATGCCCTCAATCCCAAGTATCGCGAGGAACTTTCCGAGTTGCTCGATGCCAACATGATTTTTGTGGAATACCGTTATTTCCTGGAATCCACCCCTGAGCCTAAAGACTGGCAATACCTCACCGCCGAGAATTCTGCCGACGACCTGCACGCCGTCCGCAACGCCTTTAAAAGCATCTATCCCGGCAAATGGATTGCGACCGGCATCAGCAAGGGCGGACAGACTACCCTGCTCTACCGCACGTTCTATCCGGACGACGTGGATATTTCCGTGCCTTATGTAGCTCCGCTCTGCTACGGGGCGGAAGACGGACGCCACGAGCCTTTCCTCAGGAAAGTGTCTACTCCGGAGGACCGCAAACGGATTGAGGACTTCCAGTTGGAAGTGTTGAAACGGAAAGCCGCACTGCTCCCCCGCTTTGAGAAATATTGCAATGAAAAAGGACTCAAGTTCCGTGCGCCCGTTGAAGAGATATACGACTATTGCGTGCTGGAGTATTCTTTTGCCCTTTGGCAGTGGGGAACTCCCGTCAGCAGCATCCCTGCCACCACGGCCTCGGACGATGAGATATTTGCCCATCTGCTCGACATCAGTAATCCCGACTACTTCATTGCCGACAGTCCCACAGCCTCATTCTTCGTGCAGGCCGCCCGCGAGCTGGGCTATTACGGCTACGATACGAAGCCTTTCAAGAAGTATCTTTCCATCCAATCGAGCAAGGATTACCTGCACCGCCTCATGCTCCCCGAAGAGCTGAAAGACATGCCCTTCGACAAGACCCTAAGCAAGAAAATCACGAAGTTCCTGAAAGAGAATGACCCGAAAATGATATTCATCTACGGACAGAACGACCCGTGGACGGCTGCCGGAGTGACCTGGCTGAAAGGGAAGAAGAACATCCATGTATTCGTAGAGCCCGGCGGAAGCCATCGGGCACGCATCGGCACACTGCCCGACGTTCAAAAGCAAGAAGCCATTTCACTGATAAACAAGTGGCTGCAAGAATAAAAAGAACAGATGGTCCGCTTGATTGAAACAGGCCATCTATTCAATGCAAACAGACCATGCGTTCAGGGCAAACAGACCATCTGTTTACAACCAACGCATGGTCTGTTTTTTATTCTACGATTTCAGCATCTTCAATGTTATTGATTTCTCTTGAAGAGGAGTCCTTTGTACCCGGTGCTTTGGGACGGCGACGCGTAAACTTGAACCAGTTCAGCAGTTCCGAAGCCGCATAGACCAGACTGCTGATACCGATAATGATAAATGCCGTGGAACGTACTCCCGTAGGATTAAACAGCGCCACCAGTCCGGCAATCAGAATCAATACAGGCACCGCATAAAAGCCATACGGCACCGGCATCCAGCGACGGGCAGCGGAAAGCGAGGCAATCTGTTGCACTCCTCCCATCACCAGGATAAATCCCAATACAAATGTCAGCAAATCGGCAAAGAAACCGGGCATGATAATCAGCCACAAGCCAAACAGCAGGCTGCCCACCCCCTCGATAGGGAAGCGGCGGCGCATCTCCGTGCTCTGTGCAAAGTAGCCTATGATGCTGACAAGCGAAGGCACCAGAAAGATGACGCCTATCGTAATCACCAAGTAATCACCGGCCTGGTCGGGAAACATCACCAGCACCAAACCGATAACCAGCGCACATATAGCACGCAAAAATGAATAACTTAATCCTTTCATGAGTCTATGTTTTTTTGCGAAGATACATCTTTATCCGAATAACTCCACACGAAAATCCCGAAAAATCAGTTTACATTCAGCCAGGCATTCATATCTTCGGCCACAAAGAGCCAGTATAATAACAACAGTACAGCAATAACTACGCCTATGGCAACTAAATGTTTTCTATTCATAGTTTGTTCCTTTCTTTTTTTGAATGAATATTCGTTTTTACTACACTTATAAGAACAATATTTCAAGAAAAATGTTCTTATCCAGAAAAAAAGTCATATTTATTTTGGCAGTTAAAACAAAGTGCTTATATTTGTCGCGAAAACGAAGACAGGCTGCACCTCAGCATAAAAAATGAACAAGTTCATTTTATTATACATTCGGTTTGCACTGTCTTTGCCCTCGATAAAACAAAAAAAGTCAATGAAAACAATGTTAGTAAATACATATTGGTGGTGGCACCCGTTACAACTCCGACAGTCGTAAGGGAGCAGCGCTCGTATGTATATATGTAATATATAGTAAAAAACAAAAAGAGCCCTGTCGCACCAAGCGACGGGGCTTTTTTCGTTTAAGCAATAATGCGTTTTGATTTCTGAAATAGTAAATAGTAAATCGTCAAATAGTAAATAACATGATGAATTTCTTAGTTGACAAAGAAGGTTATTACGGAGAGTTCGGCGGGGCATACGTTCCCGAAATCCTCCACAAATGTGTAGAAGAGTTGCAGAACACCTACCTCAAGGTGCTGCAAAGTGAGGACTTCAAGCGTGAATACGACCAGTTGCTGCGCGACTACGTGGGACGCCCTTCCCCACTCTACTTGGCACACCGCTTGTCCGAGAAGTACGGTTGCCGGATTTACCTCAAGCGTGAAGACCTGAACCACACCGGTGCCCACAAAATCAACAACAGCATCGGGCAGGTATTGCTGGCACGCCGCATGGGCAAGCGCCGCATCATCGCCGAAACCGGAGCCGGACAGCACGGTGTGGCCACAGCCACCGTCTGCGCCTTGATGAACATGGAATGCATCGTCTACATGGGTAAGACCGACGTAGAGCGCCAGCGCGTCAATGTGGAGAAGATGAAGATGCTCGGCGCCACCGTCGTTCCCGTCACCAGTGGCAATATGACGTTGAAGGACGCCACCAACGAAGCCATCCGCGACTGGTGCTGTCATCCCTCGGACACCTACTACGTGATAGGTTCCACCGTCGGCCCGCATCCGTACCCCGACATGGTGGCACGCCTGCAGTCCGTCATCAGCGAAGAAATCAGGAAGCAGCTCCTTGAACACGAGGGACGCGAATGCCCCGACTACCTCATCGCCTGCGTAGGTGGAGGAAGCAATGCAGCCGGCACCATCTATCACTACGTCAACGACCCGCACGTGCAAATCGTCCTCGCCGAAGCCGGCGGAAAAGGCATTGAAACGGGAATGACAGCCGCCACCATCGCCCTCGGCAAGATGGGCATCATCCACGGCTCGCGCACCTACGTCATCCAGAACGAGGACGGACAGATAGAAGAGCCCTATTCCATCTCTGCCGGACTGGACTATCCGGGCATCGGCCCCATGCACGCCAACCTTGCCAAGCAGAAACGTGCCATCGTCCTCGCCGTCAACGACGATGAAGCCATCCGCGCCGCCTACGAACTGACCCGGCTCGAAGGCATCATCCCCGCATTGGAAAGTGCCCACGCACTGGGTGCGCTGGAGAAGATGAGGTTCAAGCCGACGGACGTGGTGGTGCTGACGGTGTCGGGACGGGGGGATAAGGATATAGAGACGTATTTGAGTGATGAGTTATAAGTGATAAGTGATGAGCTATTTGAAAATACGAGATGCAATGAAATAAAATACAAGATACAATGAAACAATATGATTATAAAACAGTCAGCCGCACCATGCTCGGTGACTTGCATACGCCGGTGAGCACGTATCTGAAGGTGCGTGACATCTTTCCGCAGAGCGCACTTATGGAGAGTTCCGACTATCACGGCAGTGAGAACAACCGTTCGTTCATCGGGCTATGTCCGGTGGCAAGTGTCAGCGTAGACCATGGTACGGCCATCTTCCGCCTGCCCGACGACAGCCGCGAAGAGCATCCCATAACCGAAGAATACCGGGTGGAAAACGCACTGAACGATTTCCTCTGCCGCTTCCGCGTGAAGGGCGAATACAGCAATTACTGCGGACTCTACGGATACACCTCCTTCAATGCTGTCCGCTACTTCGAGAATATCCCCGTGAAGGACAGCCGCGAAGCTACCAACGATGCGCCGGACATGCTGTACATATTATATAAGTACCTCATCGTCTTCAACGACTTCAAGAATGAGATGCTGCTCCTCGAGATGCTGGCGCCCGGCGAGACCAGCGAACTGGACCAGGTGCAGAAGGCCATCCATAACCGCAACTACACCGCCTACGATTTCCGCGCCATCGGCCCCACCACCTCTCCGCTTACGGACGAGGAGCACAAGGCGAATATCCGCCGGGGCATCGCCCACTGTCTGCGCGGCGACGTTTTCCAGATAGTCCTCTCCCGCCGGTTCGAGCAGCGTTTCACGGGCGATGACTTCAAGCTCTACCGTGCCCTGCGCAGTATCAACCCTTCTCCCTATCTGTTCTATTTCGACTTCGGAGGATTTCGTATCTTCGGCTCGTCCCCCGAAACCCATTGCCGCATCGAAGGCCGCCATGCCTATATCGACCCCATTGCCGGAACCACGAAGCGCACCGGCGATGCAGAGCAGGACGCCCTCAATGCCCGGTACCTGCACGACGACCCCAAAGAGAACGCCGAACACGTGATGCTGGTGGACCTTGCCCGCAACGACCTCTCCCGCAACTGCCACGATGTAAAGGTGGACTTCTATAAGGAGATGCAGTATTACAGCCATGTCATCCACCTCGTCAGCCGTGTCAGCGGAACGCTCCGCGAAGAGGCCGACCCCGTCAAGGCCTTCATCGACACCTTCCCTGCCGGTACCCTGAGCGGCGCCCCCAAGGTACGCGCCATGCAACTCATCAGCCAGCTGGAACCGCACAACCGTGGAGCCTACGGCGGCTGCATCGGTTTCATCGGACTGAACGGCTCGCTGAACCAGGCGATTACGATTCGTACTTTTGTCAGCCGCAACGGTGTCCTCTGGTTCCAGGCAGGCGGCGGCATCGTGGCCAAGAGCAACGACGAGTACGAACTGCAAGAGGTGAACAACAAGCTCGGCGCACTGAAAAAGGCGATTGAGATGGCAGAAAAAATGTGAGTTTATGTACGATTTGACGATTTACGATGTACGATTTGCCATGCGGCGTACATTGCGCAGCCAAATCGTACATCGTAAATAAAGTAACTTCAATCGTACATCGTAAATCGTCAAATAGTAAATAAAATAGATTGTAAATACAAAAGATGAAAACAGTTATCATAGACAATTACGACTCCTTCACCTACAACCTTGCCCATCTGGTGAAAGAGCTTGGCGCAGAAGTGGATGTGCTGCGCAACGATAAATTCCGGCTCGAAGAATTGGAGCCATACGATAAAATCATCCTCTCACCCGGCCCCGGTGTCCCCGAGGAAGCCGGACTGCTGCTGAATGTCATCCGCACCTATGCCGGACGGAAACCCATACTCGGTGTCTGCCTGGGCGAACAAGCCATAGGACAAGTGTTTGGCGGAAAGCTGGTCAATCTGGAAGAGGTATTCCATGGGGTACAGACGGAGATAAGGATTAGGAGTGAGGGATTAGGGACGAGGGAGGAAGGATTAGGGATTAGTGATGAAGGATTGGGGGGAAAGGATTATGAAGGTATTTCTCTCGAAGAAGACTATATCTTCTGCGGTTTACCCAATAGGATTCCCGTCGGACGATACCACTCCTGGGTAGTGGATACGAAGGACTTTCCCGAAGCGCTGGCCATTACCGCCATCAGCCCCGAAGGACAAATCATGGCGCTGAAACATCGGGAGTATGACATACACGGCATCCAGTTCCATCCTGAATCGGTACTGACACCCGACGGAAAAACAATCGTAAAAAACTGGCTTTTCAAATGAGGCACTTCAGAAAAAGAGTAAATTCAATCGTCAAATCGTAAATCGTCAAATCGTAAATAAAAAGATGAAAGCAATACTCACCCGTCTCTTCAACCACGAAGAGCTTACGTCGGAGGAAACCAAACAAATCCTCCTCAACATCACCAAGGAAATGTATCCTGAGGCGCAGATAGCAGCCTTGCTCACTGCCTTCCAGATGCGGAGCATCACTGTGGACGAGCTTATCGGTTTCCGCGAAGCACTGATGGAGACACGCCTTCCCATCGACTTCGCCCCCTATCGCCCCATCGACATTGTAGGTACGGGCGGCGACGGAAAGAACACCTTCAACATCTCCACCTGCGCTTGCTTCGTGGTGGCGGGAGCCGGCTACAAGGTTGCCAAGCACGGCAACTACGGAGCCACTTCCGTGAGCGGAGCCAGCAATGTCATCGAGCAGCACGGCGTACGCTTCACCAACAACCCCGACACGCTGAAACGCAGCATGGAGGAGTGCAACATCGCTTACCTTCATGCCCAGCTTTTCAATCCGGCGATGAAGTTTGTCGGTCCCGTACGCAAGACGTTGGGAGTGCGCACCTTGTTCAATCTGCTCGGCCCGTTGGTGAATCCATGCTGCCCGGCATATCAGCTGCTCGGTGTGGCAGACCTCTCGCAGATGCGCCTATACACCAACGTATTCTATAAGCTCGGCATTGACTTTGCCGTGGTCAACAGCCTCGACAGCTACGACGAAATCTCCCTGACGGACGAGTTCAAGGTGATGACCCGCAACTACGAGCGCATCTACCGTCCGCAGGCCCTCGGCTTCAAGGATGCCCGTCCCGAAGAACTCTTCGGCGGCGCATGCAAGGAAGATGCCGCCCGCATCTTCGACAATATCCTTACGGGGCATGCCACACCTGCACAAACGCAATGCGTCATTGTCAACGCCGCCTTTGCCATCCAGGTGATGGAGCCGCAGAAAGAGATTGAAGAGTGCATCGCCATCGCACGCGAATCATTGGATAGCGGACGGGCGCTGGCGACACTGAAAAAATTTATCGAGATTAATAAATGAAGCAATGAAAGATATACTGTCCGAAATCATCGCCCATAAGCAAACAGAGATTGAACTGCAAAAGCAGACCGTCTCTCCGGAACAGTTGCAGGAGCAGGCCGGAGTCATCATCCGGGAGAATGCGGCCCACCGCCGCAGCATGAAGCAGGCCCTTGCCGCTTCTTCTACAGGAATCATCTCCGAGTTCAAACGCCGTTCACCCTCTAAAGGCTGGATAAACGAGGCTGCCCAAGCAGAGGAAATACCCGCCTCCTACGAAGCCGCCGGCGCCGCCGCCCTCTCCATCCTGACGGATGAGAAGTTCTTCGGCGGTACGCTGCGCGACATCCGCACAGCCCGTCCGCTCGTCCGCATCCCCATTCTGCGCAAGGACTTCATCATCAACGAGTACCAGCTTCTGCAAGCCTGCATCGTAGGTGCCGACGCCGTATTGCTCATTGCCGCCTGCCTCAGTCCGGAGCAGTGTAGCACCCTCACCACCCAAGCCCACGAACTCGGGCTGGAGGTATTGCTCGAAATCCACAGCCCTTCGGAACTCTCCTATATAAATAAGGAGGTCGACATGGTGGGTGTCAACAACCGCAACCTCGGCTCCTTCGTCACCGATGTAGAAAACTCCTTCCGGATAGCCCGGCAACTGCGCGAAGCCACCCACGGACCGGCATCCCCGCTCCTTGTCTCCGAAAGCGGCATCTCCGACCCCGAAACCATCTGCCGCCTGCGTGCCGCCGGCTTCCGCGGTTTCCTCATCGGCGAAACCTTCATGAAAACAGCCAATCCGGGCGAAACCCTGAAAGAGTTCATCCAAGCCAGTCTCTTAATTGATAATTAAAAGTTGAAAGTTGATAATTGAAAGTTGATAATTGTAAATACAAAAGTCTCTCATACAGCGTTACATCGCGCAGCCAAATTGTAAATAGTAAATTGTAAATCGTAAATAAAATGTCTCCTCTCATCAAAGTATGCGGAATGACCGAAGCAGAAAACATCCGCAATGTAGAACTGCAAGGTGTAGATATGATTGGTTTCATCTTCTACCCAAAATCTCCCCGTTGTCTGTGCCAGATGCCCGGGTATCTGCCAGCCTGCGCCAAGCGCGTCGGCGTCTTTGTCAACGAAAGTAAGGAAAACATCCTGATGTATACCGACCGTTTCGGCCTGGACTACATCCAGCTGCATGGCAATGAAGCTCCCGAGTACTGCCGTTCCCTGCGCAATGCAGGCCTGCACCTCATCAAGGCTTTCTCCATCTTGCTGCCCAAGGACCTGCTTTCCGTATCTGCCTACAATGGTCTGTGCGACTACTACCTCTTCGACACCAAGACCCCACAGTACGGCGGTTCCGGCAACCAGTTCGACTGGAACCTTCTGCACCGCTACAACGGTCCCATCCCGTTCCTGCTCAGCGGCGGCATCAACCCCTACAGCGTAAAAGCCCTCCGGGAGTTCCGCCATCCCTATTTCGCAGGTATCGACATCAACAGCCGTTTCGAGACGGCACCGGGAATAAAGGATGTGGAACGCATCTCAAACTTCCTGAAAGAACTGAAGGGGTTTACTATTTGACGATTTACGATTTACCATGTACAATGTACAATTTGCCATGCGGCGTACATTGCGCAGCCAAATAGTAAATCGTAAATTGTAAAATTGTAAATCGTAACATGCAGCATATATTGCGCAGCCAAATAGTAAATTGTAAATTGTAAAATTGTAAATAGAAATAGTATGTTGAACCGCATTAACCAACTTTTCCAGGACAGCCCCAAGAATCTGCTGTCCATTTACTTTTGTGCAGGCTGTCCCACCCTCGACGGTACAGCCGACGTTATCCGTGCCCTCGAAAGAAACGGAGTCAGCATGATTGAAATCGGAATTCCGTTCAGTGACCCCATGGCCGACGGCATTGTCATTCAGAACGCCGCCACCCGCGCCCTGCACAACGGCATGTCCCTCCGCCTGCTTTTCGAACAATTGCGCGACATCCGTCGCGATGTCCGCATCCCCCTCATCCTTATGGGGTACCTCAATCCCATCATGCAGTTCGGCTTCGAAGCCTTCTGCCAGAAGTGCGTGGAATGCGGCATCGATGGCGTCATCATTCCCGACCTCCCTTTCCGCGATTACGAAGAGAGTTACAAAGCCATCGCCTCGAAGTATGACATCCGTGTCATCATGCTCATCACCCCCGAAACCAGCGAAGCCCGCGTCCGCGAAATAGACGCCCACACCGACGGATTCATCTATCTGGTGTCCAGTGCCGCTACCACCGGTGCCCAAAAAGACTTCGACACCCGGAAGCAAGCCTACTTCAAGAAGATAGAGGATATGAACCTGCGCAATCCACGCATGGTAGGCTTCGGCATCAGCAACAAGCAGACATTCGATGCCGCTTGCGCCCACTCATCCGGTGCCATCATCGGCAGCCGCTTCGTCACGCTGCTCAACGAGAAGGAAGGAGATACGGAAAAGGCTATCAGGCAGTTGAAGGAAGATTTGAAACAGTGAGCTTATTCAAATTTCATACAATATATTTTTCGCAATGAAAAAATAAAAGAGACAAAATCTGCAAAGACTTGTCTCTTTTATTTTCTCCCCATCTCATATTTCACTATCTTTGTGCCCGAAAAAAGCTCTAATACGAATATCATGAAAGTCGATTGCCCTTCCGTACTATTGATTTACACTGGCGGAACTATCGGAATGATAGAAAATCCCGAGACCGGTGCGCTTGAGAACTTCAACTTCGACCAACTGCTACAGCATGTTCCCGAACTGAAGCGCTTCAACTACCGCATCTCTTCCTATCAGTTCGACCCACCGATCGACTCTTCCGACATGGAACCTTCCCTCTGGGCAAAGATTGTAAAAATCATCAACTACAACTACGACAATTTCGACGGCTTCGTCATCCTGCACGGTACCGATACGATGGCCTATACAGCCTCCGCCCTCAGTTTCATGCTCGAGAACCTTTCCAAGCCGGTCATCCTCACCGGTTCCCAGCTTCCCATCGGCACCCTGCGCACCGACGGGAAAGAGAACCTCATCACCGCCATTGAAATAGCCGCCGCCAAGCATCCGGACGGTACTCCTATCGTCCCCGAAGTGTGCATCTTCTTCGAGAACGAGCTGATGCGGGGCAACCGTACCACCAAAATCAATGCCGAGAATTTCAACGCTTTCCGCTCCTTCAACTATCCCGCACTGGCAAAGGCAGGCATCCATATCCGTTATAACGAGCACCTCATCCACCGTCCCGACCCGTCACGCCCCATGAAGCCGCACTACCTTTTCGACACCAATGTCGTAGTGCTCACCCTCTTTCCCGGCATCCAGGAAAGCATCATCAACTCCGTGCTTCATGTTCCCGGTCTGAAAGCTGTTGTCCTCAAGACCTTCGGTTCCGGCAATGCCCCCCAGAAAGAATGGTTCATCCGCCAGCTGAAAGAAGCCAGCGAACGTGGCATTGTCATCGTCAACATCACCCAATGCCAAAGTGGCGCCGTCGAGATGGGACGTTACGAAACCGGTCTGCAACTTCTCCAGGCAGGCGTCATCAGCGGCTATGACAGTACCCCCGAATGTGCCGTCACCAAACTCATGTTCCTCCTGGGGCATGGACTGGACCAAGCCGAAATCCGCCACCGCATGAATTCCGACCTGGCAGGAGAAATCACCAAGATTTAGTAAAGCGGCAATACAGAGGGCATTTAGTAATATTGATAATTTTCAAGACAAACTTGCATTATCTATCCATACAAAATCGTTAAAAAGCGTTAACCAACACGCTTTTATCCCCCATTAATAAAGCTTATTAGTTTAAATAAACGTACTTTTGCTTACAATCAAGCAAAACAAATGTAAAATATGGGAGAGAATATCCAATACAAACGCTTTCTGCCGCTTGTTATTCTTGCAATGAGTATACTGCTGCAGGGTTGTAAAGACGATGTTTTTAACCCCGAGAAAGTGAAAGCAGCCTATCAGGATAGGTTTCCGGTCAAGAACATAGACCCGGCTATGGATTGGAAAATGACTCAGCAGGTCCGGGTCAATGTTTCTGTATCCGAAGATACCGGCATCGACTACACCATACGTATTTACGACAAGAACCCCTTAATCAGCCGGTCATCTGCCAAACTGCTGGCAGAAGGCACCGCCAATAATACAACAGTATTTACTACCGTCATGGACTGCCCTTCTGTGCTGACGAGCGCTTTTGTGTGCCGCACCGATGCACACAGCCGCAACATAGTAAAATACGTATCCATCCAAAACGGTCAGCTCCATGCCGCTTTCGGCAGTTCCCCCACAACTACACGTGCCGCATGGACACGCAGTGTCAGCATCGAGACCTATTCACCGGAAAAGTCTGAGGCAGAAATCACCGCAATGCTATCAAGTGCCGAAGAAATAAGGCCGAATACCGATTTTCAAAACGGAAAAGCCTACAAAATCTCCAAAGACAATATATATAGGAATAAAATCAGCAAGGACGGCATGGGAAGTGACAATCCGGCCATCATCATCATTGAAGGCAGCTGGGAACCCAATGGAAACAACATGACCGTTGAACGAGGCTTCGAATTCTATGTGATTGACGGAGGGGAAATCGTGATACCGGACGAGCACACCTTCACTTTAGTGCAATCCAGCCGGTTTATCGTCTACGCGGGTGGAACCATCAAAGGGAACGACATCGAATTGACCAATGCATCCGGAGGCAGCTACAACTACAATGCCGGCACTATGGAAATAGACGATTTCCATGTCAGCCAGGGAGGAGCATTCTATAATTGCGGTACCGTGCGTGTCGATGAAATGAATTTCGACAGCGGATGCAAATTCATCAACCAGGGTAAAGCCTATATCGGGAAAACCGACAGCAACATCACTATAGACAACGGATGCTATCTATATGCGGAAGAATTTGTAGGCACACTGAACATGGGAGACACCTCTTCTGCAGAGATAGAGGATTTCGGGGACCATAGCAACAATTACAACACCCAAATCACGATGGGTGACAACTCCATGATAACCGTACTTGATGAAGCAGAATTGTCACAAGCACAATTTATGGGTCCAAACAATGAATATGCACTGGTAAAAATCAATAAAATTGAAGATATAGGAAATTTCTCCAGCCAGGGAAACATTCATTATGAAGTGAAAGAAATTGACGATGATATCACCGAGGATATCTGGTGGGAAGCCAAATTCCTTGATGCCATCAAGAACACCGAAGGAACCATATCCAAATGGGGAGAATCCCCCATCACCATTCCTGCCGGAGACTGTACGGGCGAAGGCAATACTCCGGACGAGTCCGGCTCAGAAACCCCTACAGACCCGGTCTCCTATACGTACGTATTCGAAGACAACTTCCCGTTGGTAGGCGACTATGACTTCAACGACGTGGTCTTGGACGTGAAGACCTACTATCACCGCGAGAAAAAGACGAACCACATCAAGCGCATACAGCTCGACGTGACCCTTGCTGCAGCAGGAGCAAGCAAGCCGTTGGGCGTAGGGCTCCGGATTACCGGAATCAATAAATCCGATATCCGGGAAGTCAAGACCGGAGGCGACGATTCGCGTTTCCAGGAGTCATTCAACAGCTCGTACAACAAATTCAGGTACAATAACGTTACTTATATGGAAGATTCCGATCCGAGTGTCGTAATCCCCATTGCAGGCGAAGTACACAATGTATTTGGAGTCGAACCGGGTGAGATGGTAAACACCGGCATTGGAGTAACCGCCAAAGAGTATACTTATGAAGTCATTATTGAACTGACAGACCAAACTCGGACAGAGCCCCTATTCTCAAAAGACAATCTGGACTTCTTCATCTGTTATCAATATAAAAGCATGGAACAACGCATGGAAGTTCATCTTTACGAATTTTGGGGATATGGCGCCACTGCCGCCGGAACCATACAGCAAGAGAATCTTGACTTAGCGGGCAACAACACGTGGGCAATCTGCGTGCCGTATGGCTTCCGCTATCCCAAGGAAACCATCAATGTTTCACGTACTGACATCCCCGAAGCAAGCGCATATCCGGAATTCATCTATTGGGCCCAAGACAGAACCCAGTATACGGAATGGTACGAACACCCGGTAGAAGAAAATGTATATAGATAAATATAGCAAACAATTATCATAAACAATGAAACAAATATTATTTGTAGATGACAAACCTGCCATAGGCAAGGTACTCTCGGTCTATTTAGGGAAAGAGAATGAGCTGGTTTATTTCGAAGATCCCGTCAGGGCCATAGAATGGCTGAATGAGGGGAACGAACCCGCTCTCATCATTTCGGACATACGCATGCCCAAGATGACCGGCAGTGAATTCCTGGCATATCTGAAAAGCAATTCACTTTTCAAGGACATTCCGGTTGTGATGCTTTCCAGTGAAGAAAGTACCACCGAGCGCATCAACCTGCTCGAAGCCGGGGCCGAGGATTTCATACTGAAACCTTTCAATCCTATGGAGCTGAAGGCCCGCATCAAGAAATTTCTCTAAACAACAAAATCAATGGATATGTTATATTATATCTACATAGGTAGCAACCGCGTCACCATCGACCACTTGAGCAAAATTACGGGAGGCATGTTCATGGCTGTTTCATCCTGCAACAAAGCGGCGAAAGTCATCGACGGTATCCGCGAACGGTACAACACATCCATTCTTTACGAAGAAAGTACCCCTCAAAAGGACAGCCAGAACATCACTTTCCTGCACAAGCGCTTCCCCCGTGTCTACATCATCCTCATCACCGAAGGACTGCAGAAGGAACACCGCAAGCTCTATCTGCAGGCAGGTGTCAACAACACCCTTTCCCCCATGGCCAGCGAAGAGAGCCTCCTGCAAATGGTAAAATTCCTCCGGTTGCGCAAGGAGCACAAACTGCAGGAATTCAGCCAGTCACACCGTAAGATATTCAACACCTTCCACCTGCCTGTGTGGAAGCGCATATTCGACATCCTCTTTGCCGTTGCCGTACTGATTGTGCTGTCTCCCATACTCATCGCGACAGCCATAGCCATCCGCGTGGAAAGCAAGGGAAGAGTGATTTACAAGTCCCAGCGTGTGGGCAGCAACTACCAGATATTCAACTTCCTGAAGTTCCGCTCCATGTACACCAATGCCGACAAGCGCCTGAAAGAGCTGAACGCCCTCAACCAATATAAGATAGAGGAAGAGCTTACGGACGAGCAGCCCGATATCCGCTTCGACGACCTGACCGGCACTTCTGAAGAAGAGGCTACCCTGCTGATTTCGGACGATTTTGTCATCTCTGAAGAAGATTTCCTCAAAAAGAAGGCCCAAGAAAAACAGAATACGTTCGTCAAGATAGAGAACGATCCCCGTGTCACCCGCGTAGGCCGTTTCATCCGCAAGTACAGCATTGACGAACTGCCGCAGCTGTTCAACGTCCTCAAAGGAGACATGAGCATCGTGGGCAACCGCCCGCTCCCCCTCTACGAGGCCGAGCTGCTGACCAGCGACGCATATATCGAGCGCTTCATGGCCCCCGCCGGACTGACGGGACTGTGGCAAGTGGAGAAACGAGGCGGCGCCGGGAAGATGTCGGCCGAAGAGCGCAAGCAACTGGACATTAAGTACGCCCAAGAATTCTCATTCTGGCTGGACATGAAGATACTGTGCAAGACGCTGACGGCGTTTGTGCAAAAAGAGAATGTATAAAAAGATAATAGGAATTATATGGTTTTAGAGATGATAAAAAGATATATCAAGTCCATCATTTACAGTGTAATCCTTTTAGGATTGTTGGGGGTACCTTTGTCTGTGGCTGCGCAGCAGGAGTTGACACGGGAGGAGCGCATCAAGATATTGGAGCAACTCAAGATGGAGGATAAAAAAATAGAAGTCAACACATTGGGTTTAATCAGTCCGAAGACATCAATAGATATTGAGAAATTAGAATTGCCCCCTCTATCTGTCTTTCTTGATGCAGTGACAGAGAATGCGTCAGTAAAAAGAGCCCAATCCCAAGTAGAGCAACTCAAGAACCAATATCGCCTGGAAAAGCGGAACTGGTGGAACTACTTCAGACTGAACGGTAACTATTCTTACGGACGCTACAATATTATAGGCAATGCCAGTGACGAGTTCACCCCTATGTACCAGACAACCATGTCGAGTGCCCAGCACAACTTCAATGTCGGGGCCAGCTTCGGCATCACCTTAGGAGACTTGTTCAACCGACCACTGAAACTGAAAGACTACCGCTATCAGATAGAACAATTGCAATATATGCAAGAAGATGTCATGGAAGAACGGAGACTAAAGGTATTGGAAGCCTACAATGCAGTTACCGAACAATTAGCCACTATAAAAGCCAAAGCAGAAACGGCCGCCTTGTATAACGCACAGATGAAAATTTCAGAAAACAACTTCATACAAGGAGCCATTGATATCATTGCACTTTCTTTGGAACGTGCACGCCGCACCGGTGCCGTGACTAATTATGAGCAAAGCCGCGTAGCTTTACACAATTCAATCGTATTGTTAGAGATGCTGACTAATGTTAAAGTTATAACAGACAAGTAAAACTAATTATGAATATAGTACAATTTTTGGCAAGCTTCTTTTACCGCATCCGTTATTGGTTATTGTGGGGAAGCCTCCTTGTTACAGCATTAGTCATATACTTTACACAGTTTTTACCATACAGTTATACGGTAAACAGCAGTCTATATGCAGGTGTAACCAACAGCACCAATCTGGACGGAAGCCAGCTTATCAATATCAACAGTACCTTCGACAATATCATTAATATAGGCAAGTCCAAAAACACTTTGGCAAAGGTTTCGGTACGTCTGCTTGCAACCAGCCTCGTATACGGTGATGAGTGGAAAGACAACATGTACATTCAAGCCAAACATTATAGGCAGCTCGTCCAAATCCTTCCTAAAGAAGTGCTGGCTTTGGTAGACCGTTCCTCTTTGGATAAAACTACAAATAATCTGATGAATTACCGGAAAGAGAACAGCAGTAATTTTGTCTATTCCATATTCAACCGTCCCTACCCTTATTACAGTTATAGCGCATTAAGCACAATCACCATTAAACGACTGGGTACCAGCGACCTGATAGAATTGGTATATACCTCCTCCGATCCCGGTATTACGCAAAACACCCTCAAGATATTGGAAGATGAACTGTTAAAGGCTTATGAGCAACTCCGGTTCAGTGCCACGAACAGTGCTATCGCCTATTTTGAAGAACAAGTGCGCATAGCCAAAAAAGCACTTACTGCAGAAGAAGATGATTTGACAGACTATAGTGTTCAAAAACAAGTCATCAACTACGACGAGCAATCCAAGGCATTAGCTTTGACCAAATATGCGACGGACGACCGTATGGAAGAAGTGCAGCGAAACTATGGAAGCGCAGTGGCTTTACGCCAGATGTTAGAGAATAAAATGGACATACGTGCCAAGATTATACGCACAAATACTAATTTGTTGCAAGAACTGGAAAAAGTTAGTACCCTGAACCAAAGTATTCTTGAGCAAGAAATATTCACCACAGAACAGAGCCAGCAGAATAGTGATAAACTTCAAAGAGAAAAAGACGCTCTGCAAAAGGCAGAAGAAAAGATAAGCCATCTCTCCGATAATTTAAACGAGTATGGTTTCTCCAAGGAAGGGGTAGGCATTCAAGAAATGGTGACAGAATGGCTGACGGCATGCATCAATGAGGCGAAAGCCAAAGCTGAAGTGAAAGTATTGGTTGACCGCCAACGGGACATTATCGACCAATACCGGGAATTCTCACCCGTAGGCACTCAAATCAAGCGGAAAGAACGTGCCGTAGGCATTGCCGAAGACAATTATCGCCGACAAATAGGAGGCCTTGCCGAAGCACACCTCCGTTTGCAGAATATCAAGATGACAACTGCCAACCTGCAGGTCATAGCATCCCCCGAGTATCCGCTGACAGACAATGGCAGAAAAAGAATTATCTACGTCCTTGCCGCATTCTTCGGCAGTATGATATTCATAAGCGGCTACTTCCTGCTGATTGAATTGTTAGACCGCACTCTCCGCGACCCGGACCGCAGCAAACGCCTGACCGGACTCTCTGTCATTGCAGCATTCAACGGTGTAAGCAACTTGAAGTATCGTGGATTCCTCAAGGCCTGTAACCGGCTTGCCGCTGCCTATAGTTGCCGGCAATTGAACAACTACCTGCACCCGGACCGTCCTACTGTCATAAACCTGCTCAGCATGGAGAAACGTGAAGGAAAATCATTCCTTGCCAAATATTTCATTGATTACTGGGAAACTGAGGGGATAAAAGTGCGCCTTGTAAAATATGACCACGATTTCGATACCCAAAACAAGGGATATGTACAAGCTCAAGAATTGTCTGACTTCTGGGTTCTGAATGAAGCAGAAGAAATACCGGACATCATTTTAGTGGAATATCCTGCTGTCAGTACCGCAACTCTACCTATGTCGGTATTGAAAAAAGCAGATTTCAATTTGCTGATAGCCAACGCCGCCCGATTGTGGGGCAGAGATGACGACACCCGGTTGAAACCGTTAAAGGAAGAATTGGAAGGAACTCCTCTATTTATGTATCTCAACAATGCAGACCGCGAAGTGGTTGAAAGCTTCACCGGAGAATTGCCTCCTCACACCCCGGTTCACAGCTTCTTCAGCCGGTTGGCACAATTAGGTTTAACATCAAAATCAGCAGCTGTCAAATAAATGCAAACGGATATCAAAGGACATAGCATATCTCCCTTGGCGGTAACATTATTAGTGTTCATCATCGGACTGGGTGCGCTCATCTATAGCATATTATTCAGTACTTGGGATATCACTGCATACGTTTGCCTTTCCCCTTTCTTCCTGATAATAGCAATACAAGCATTAAGAAACCCTTTTGCCGGTGTATGTTTCCTATTCACATTCAATTACTTTTTCATTCCCTGGTACAGATACACGCAGGGCAGTGGGTTGAGTGTCTGGTATGATGTCGCAACCGTCACCCTGCTTGTGACGCTCCTGATATATTCCTATCACCAACAAGGTAAGATTGCATGGAAATACACCAAAAACATTCTGACGTTCGGAGGTTGCATATGGGCCATATATACTGCGGCTGAAATCATGAATCCAACAGCTCTCACGGAAGCTTGGATTTACTCTCGTGGAATCATATACAGCACCCTTGTCATGTCATTAATTGGCGTTTTAACAATGACCTCCTACAAGCGGTTGCGCGTCATTATGCTTTTTCTGTCCATATTCACATTGACAGCCGTAGCCAAAGCTGTTTACCAGAAATATGCAGGTTTTGATGAGACAGAAACAACCATGCTGATTGAAACGGAAATGTACAAGACACACCTTTTATCCGATGTCACCCGATATTTTTCCTTTTTCACAGATGCCGGAAATTTCGGTTCCAACATGGGCTTTGCCGCCATTCTGTTCGGTATCTCGGCTATCTTCATAAAAGAACGTTCCATAAGAATCTATTATGCAATTATTGCCGTCTGTTCCATATATGCCTTGTTCATTTCCGGAACCCGCGGTGCACTGTTTGTCCCCATCGGAGGAATCATATTGTTAACTTTCCTCAGTAAAAATATCAAGCTCATGGGAGCTACAGTCTTCTTCGGATTGTTTTTTTATGTCTTTTTCGCCCATACCTATATCGGTGAAAGCAACACTTCCATCAGACGCATGCGTACAGCTTTCAGACCTACAGAAGACGCCTCATACATTGTCCGCAAAGAAAACCAAAAAAGATTGGCTGAATATCTAAAATACAAACCTTTCGGAGAAGGACTTGGTTTGGGAGGGGTAGAAGCCAGAAAATATGGTTCCCGTCTCACAACACTCATTCCCCATGATTCTTTTTATGTCAAGATATGGATGGAAACCGGCATTGTAGGATTAGTGCTTTTTCTTACCATATATGTCTGTACATTGTTAAGAGGTTGCTATCTTATCATGTTTCGGATTAAGAATAACGAGCTACGTGGAATACTCACGGCCATTGCTTGCGGTATTTTCGGACTAATGATAAGTGCCTATGGAAATGCCTTTTTCTTTCAATTCCCTACAGGATTTATAATCATTTTATTTTTGTCAGTCCTGATTAACGGGGAGCATATCGACCAACTGCTGACCCAACAAAAAATGAAAAAGAAATAGAAAATATTAAATAGAAAACATATATGAACGACATTTTTTCCATATTCAATCCCGACTGGTGGATGGACGAGAACAACAATGCCTTGCAAATGACAGACGCGGTTCTTTTCTTATTGCTGGCCATCCCCGTAGCCTACTTGTTTATCTATGCATTGGCCTCCTTGCGGAAATACAAGAATCCCTATCCACCGTCCCCCAAGCGACATCGGTTCCTGGTCCTCTTTGTTGTGCTGAAAAACGGCAAGGAAGTGATAGAGTCCATCAATCATTTCCTTGACACGCAGACGTATCCGAGAGAAAAATACGACATCGCAGTGGCTGCCACACAACTGTCCGAAGAAGATTTGGTTACGCTGCTCCAGATGCCGGTCAACATTGTCGTGCCCGATAAAGAACATTGCACAAAGATATATGCCATACAGCAGGTCATGGAGCGCTATTCTCCTCATGAGTACGATGCCATCACCATATTCAATTCAGACAACAAAGTTGTTCCTAACGCATTAGAGCTTTTCAACAATGCCTACTACTCCGGATGTGATGCCATCCAAGCCCACCGCATGACGGAAAACCTGAATACCAACATCGCCGTATTAAACGCCACCAGCGAAGAAATCAACAACCACCTCTTCCGCAAGGCACATACGGCACTGGGATTCTCCTCCGCCCTCATCGGTTCGGGCATGATGTTTGATTTTGAGATGTTCCAGGAAATCGCTCCCAGATTATCAGGAAGCGATTTGGCCAAAGCTACAGAAATGGAACTTCTGAAGGAAAACATATATACCGAATACATGGAAGAAATAGTCTGCTATTGCAAAAAGACGGACGATACATCGGGGTACAGCAAAGAACGCCAACGCTGGTTGGGCTCACAGTATCGCAGCTCCATACTGGCATTGCAACAATTTCCGATAGCATTCTTACAGGGAAAGTGGGATTTATGCGAAAAATTATTCCAATGGCTACTTCCATCCCGTTTTCTGCTCATCTTATATATCACGATATGTGCCGTGGCAATGACATTCCTGGAGTGGCCGCTTGCTACAAAATGGTATGCCCTTTTAGCCGTTTTATTCATCACTTTTTTGATGGCCATGCCCGAAGGGGAAATCAGCCGCAAATTCCGGAGCGCTTTCTGGTCTCTGCCCATATTGGTAGTCACCTCTTCCATGAGCCACATCACAAGAATCTTTAAACGGAAAAAGAAAAGAAAGGCAGCAAAATGAGAATCGCCATCGAAGCCCAACGCATTTTCCGCAAAGACAAGCATGGCATGGACTTTGTTATCCTGGAGACACTGAAAGAACTGCAAAAGCGGAAAGACGGTAATGAATATTACGTATTCGTTGCTCCGGGGGAGGACTGGTGCCTGGAAGAATCGGAAAACCTCCATATCATTGAGCTTCGCTGCCCTACTTATCCTTTGTGGGAGCAGATAGCATTGCCCCAGGCCGTCAGGAAACTGAAAGCGGACTTGCTGCATTGTACATCGAATACAGCCCCGTTATGGTGTCCCGTCCCTTTGGTGCTGACGCTTCATGACATTATCTATTTGGAGCCGCGTCAGCATCGCAGTCCTTCCTTCTATCAGGAAATGGGATGGCATTACCGTCGCCTGATTGTTCCCCGCATCCTGAAGAAAGCAAGAAATATTATTACAGTTTCTCAGTTCGAGTGTACCCGCATACGCGAAGCGCTGCAACTTCCCAAAGAAGTCATTAAAGCCGTTTACAACGGCTACAGCGCTTACTTTACGATGCAGGAAACACCCGATGAGAGTATTGTGCAGAAATACATACCGCACCCAGACTTTCTTTTCTTTCTTGGAAATACAGACCCCAAAAAGAATGCGGCACGTACCCTGAAAGCATACGCGTTGTATCTGAAAGCATCCCAAACGAAACGCCCCCTTCTCATTGCCGATTTAAAAGAAGAATATATCGACCAGCTTCTTCAGCAAGAAGGAATCACCGGGATAAAAGAACATCTGTATTATCCGGGATATATCGGCAACAAAGATTTAGCAACCCTTTATAATGCAGCATTTGCATTTCTCTATCCTTCCTTGCGTGAAAGTTTCGGGATTCCGATACTGGAGGCTATGGCTTGCGGCACTCCAGTAGTGACGGGCAACGTTTCGGCAATGCCCGAAGTAGCCGGTAAAGGTGCCATTTTAGTCGACCCTCAAGAACCGCAAAAAATAGCAGATGCCTTGCTACGCCTGGAAAATGATGCGACACTCTATCAGCAACAAGTAAATTACAGTCTGGAACGTGTAAAACTGTTCTCCTGGAAACACACTGCAGAAGAATATGTAAAGATATATCACTGTATTCACCAGTAACCGGCAAACATCATGAGAGACTTCATCATCACCAGCCTGCAAACATGGGACATCGAAATAGGTAGTACCATCAAGAATACTGCATTGGAAATTTCAAAGCAGAACCGAGTGCTCTACATCAACACTCCGATGGACATTTCCATCCGGCTGAGAGGGAACAGACAATCTCCGTCCTACATCCGGCGCATGGACGTCATCAAGGGAAAGGCTTCACCGCTCCGGCAAATCAACGCCAACATGTGGGTGCTGGACTGTCCTTTCATGTTATTTTCGGCCAACTTCCTGCCTGCACCGCTTTTCAACATCGTCAACAGAAAAAACAATGCCCGCATAGCCCGATGGATTGTAGAGCAGGCTGCCGCGCTCGACTTCAAAAATTACATCCACCTCATCGATACAGACATTTACCGCAGCCGCTATCTGAAGGAGTATATCCATCCGTCTGTTAGCATCTATTACCGGCGCGACTACGTCATAGGCGAAGCCTACTGGCGCAGGCACGGCACCCGTCTTGAACCGGAACTGGCTGCTTCGGCCGACCTTGTTCTGGCAAACTCCACCCGTTTTGCCGCAGAGTTGCAAGCCTACAATCCCCATACCTACCCCATCGAAACCGGCGTAAACCTAAAGCTGTACAATCCGGCCAAGAAATACGAAACACCCGGTGACATGCAAGACATTCCACGCCCTATCATCGGATATATGGGTACGATAAACAGTACCCGCCTTGACGGAGACCTGCTCTATCAAATAATAAGCCAGCGTCCCGATTACAATTTTGTGTTCACCGGACCGGAGGACGACGGTTTTCGCCAACACCACATCCACAGCCTGAAAAATGTGTATTTCACCGGGCAGAAAAAGGTGGACGAGTTGCCCGCTTACATCACAGCCTACGATGTCTGCATCAATCCGCAAATGGTGAACGACATTACCGACGGTAACTATCCATTGAAAATAGACGAATACCTGGCTATGGGTAAACCCACTGTCGCAACCAGTACCCACACCATGCGCAACATATTCGCAGACCACACGCACCTGGCCACCAACCTGGGAGAATGGCTTTCGGCCATAGACCGTGCTGTGACCGAAGCTGACGACAAAAAGCTCGCCAAACAGCGCATAGCCTTTGCCGAGACCCACAGCTGGGGGCACAGTGTAAAGAAAATATACGACATAATCGATAATTTTTTGAAGGAGAAAGCTACATGAACTATCGTAACATAGACGACCTAAACCATTGCATCCTGCAACATCTCAGCATTCTGCCACGGGATTTCGACCTCATTGTCGGCGTGCCCCGCAGTGGCATGTTTCCCGCCAACCTGCTGGCGCTCTACCTGAACCTGCCGGTCACGGACATAGACTCTTTCCGCAACGGGCATATCTATCAGACCGGAGAACGGGGGAAAACTTTCAACATGAACAATATACATAATGTATTGGTTGTGGATGATAGCATAGCCACGGGAAAAGCCATGAAGAAATGCCGCGAGCTCCTGAAGGACATAGAACATTTATACAACATCCAATATTGCGTCATTTATGCAGTCCCACTACACTCCCATTCCGTAGACTATTTTTTCGAAATAGTCGATTATCCCCGTTTCTTCCAATGGAACATAATGAACCACTCCATCCTGCAAAAAACGTGTATGGACATTGACGGCGTGCTTTGCGCAGACCCCACTCCGGAAGAGAACGACGACGGCGAGAAGTACCGTCATTTCCTGCTGAACGCTCCTCCGCTATTCATTCCCAAAGTCACCATCGGCACACTGGTCACTTCACGCTTGGAGAAATACCGTCCGGAGACGGAAGCCTGGCTCCAGAAGAACCATGTAAAATACAATAAGCTCGTCATGCTGAACCTGCCGGATATGGCTGCACGCCAACGGGCGAATTGCCACGCCTCCTTCAAAGCCAAAGAATACGGTTCATCCACAGACAACATGCTGTTTGTAGAAAGTTCCATGACACAAGCTGTCGAAATCAACCGCCTGACCAAGAAACCGGTACTCTGTACGGAAACGTTCCAGATGATTTATGAATCCAAATCGTTGTACTACAACCTGAAGTCGGGAGAAACATTCCCGTGGCTGCGGCGTTTTATGATAAGGATGCGCAACAAATTAAGCTCTCATTCAACCTCTTCCACCTGTAATAATGGCTGTAAAATGTGGAAAAAGTTTTTTCAACGAAGCGTATAACAAAAGATTAACAAGAATAATCACCAAAGGGCTAACAATATAAATAAGCATAAATTGCCAATCAGAAACGGGAGACATAAACTTAAACAGAATACGGACGAACATATTCAAGGGAAGCTGGTGACATGCATACACTAAAAAACAAGAGCTTATCAAAAAATAAGAAGATTTCCATCTTTCCCGTTCCACAAAGTAAGCAGTCAAAGCTATAATCGATACAATGCCCAATAATATGCCGGCATTGGCTACATATAGAAATCCATCTGCTCCTCTTACGCCAATTGTACCTATAGCAAAAAGAAAGTACAAGGCTACTCCCCAAGGAAAAAAAGATTTAAAGTCAGCAACAAAGTTACGTCCGGTAATACTAAACCATGCTCCCACAAAAAAGAAAAAGACAGCATCCATTCTAGGAATCTCCAAAGTTCCCCCTACCAGCCAAATACAACCAAGCACTAACAATATATACCAACGAAAATAACGAAGACACCAATATACTAATGGAGAAAAGACCAACATGACCATTAAATCACGTATAAACCATAAAGCTCCATTTACCGGCATTCCATTAATATTCCAAAAACTAATCAGATAATCACAAACAGTATAATCGCTCACTTGTTTATAAGCACCTGATGTCAATTGTACCGGTGATAAAACTGTAACAATCCAATGTCCCACAAGTACTACAAAGTTCCAAAACAAATATGGTATTAATAAGGTTTTAATCCTTGACTTTAGCTTCTTTTTATAGACATCAACAGAAAAGGTGGTGCGAAAGAAAAAGAGATACCCTGAAATAAAAAAAAATAAAGGAACTGCCACTGAAGCCAAAATACGTGATATAAAAAAAGAGGTAGTATGATATATCGGTATCCCTGAATCCGGAATATCCAATCCCATAATACCTTCAAAAAAAGAATGCCACAGAACGACTCCAACAATCATAGGAAACCGCAGTACATCTATAACTTTTGATTGCAATTTTTTTTTTTCCATTTGATTTAAATAATCATGTACAAAGTTAATGTTTTATAGATGTTTTACAAATTCTCCCCCCCCCATTTTTTTCATGCACTTTTCTTTTTCGTATAATAAATGGTAAAATACCAATAATTAAGTATCTTTGCCAAGATATTTTTTAACTAATAATGAACATAAAAAAACGACCCTGACCCTCCATAGCGAGGGCCAAACCGCAGTAAGCATCGAAAAGAATACTGCACACAGTAGAAATCCATTATTGGATAAGTTGGAAATCATTGCAGAGGCAATTGGCGGCTTGCTGGAAGGAAAATCGTCTTTCTCCCAAAGCGAACTGCGCAGTCTGGCCCACATACGGCAGATGACACGCATGCACAAAACAAAGTCCAGAGAACAATAGCTACTGTGAGTCAAATGTTTACGAATGTAGCAAGTGAAGGAACCCACAAAGAAAGAGCTCCACCATCAACTTTTTGCAAAAAAAATCGGCATAAGACGCAAAGAAAAGCAAAGTTCTACTTGAATAATTGGAGGTCAGTATTTTATATGCAGGGCGGATTGAAACAAACTTTGGCATAAAACGCTTGAAAATACCCCTTTCGGACAAAGTTCGGCTACTAAGCAGCTACCAGTCCTAAAGAGGATATATGGGATATAACAAGTTCTGTTTCATAACTATGCGTTGTTTTGCATAACTCTTGGTAACAAATAATTAACTACCTTTAGAAACGAAAATTTTAGAGTTATGAAAACAAAGAGAAGTACGTTTGCAACCTCGTTCTACATCAAGAGATCGGCAGTGAGAAACCGGGACGGAAAAGCCCCCATCATGGTGAAGATCTCCATTGATGGGGATGACAAAGTATTGGGAACCAAACTATTCGTTACGCCGGATTTATGGGAGAATGGTAAGGCAAAAGGCAAGTCTGCCGAGGCGACAGAGATAAACGGGCAGCTCAAAGAAGTCAGTGCCCGGCTTACCAACCACTATCACCGCATCCTCCGGGAAGAGGATTTTGTCACCGCCGAAAAGCTGCGTAACGCCTTTCTGGGTATCGGTGTGATGGAAAACTGTATCCTGAAAGATTTCGAGAACATGAACCGGGAATTTGAGGCGATGGTGGAGAAAGGACAGCGTGCCAAATCCACTTACAACAAGTACTTGGCCGTGTACAACCATTTTGCCACCTTCCTTTGGGAGAAGAAGAAACGAACCGATATGGCTTACAAGGAACTGACAAAGGAGATTATCACCGATTTCGACAAGTACCTGCGCGTGGAAAAGGGATTGAGTGACAACACTCTTTGGATATACACCATGCCACTGCTCAGCCTGACAGACAAGGCATGGCGGCGTGGTATCGTCCGTTCCGACCCTTTCGGCGAGTACAGCCTTGAAATGCAGGAGACAGACCGGGGCTACCTCACGGAAGAGGAACTGCGCACCCTGGCTAACGCCGTGTTCGTGAAAAAACAGACCAACCTCGTACGTGACATGTTCCTCTTCGGGTGCTTCACCGGACTTAGCTACATTGATATAAAGACACTCACCCATGACAAGATCCAGCGCATGGACTTCGACGGCGAGGATTGGATCATAACCCGACGCACCAAGACCCGTGTGTCGAGCAACGTTCCCCTTATGGAAATAGCCAAGGAACTGATAGAAAGGTACAAGGGACTTGCCGGAGGCGATTTCGTATTTCCCATGCCCTCTAACGGTACATGCAACAAGCACCTCAAACAGATTGCCAAAGCCTGCGGCATCAGCAAGGAGATCGGATTCCACCTGAGCAGGCACACCTTCGCCACGACCGTCTATCTCTGCAACGGCGGCACGATAGAGGCGCTCTCCAAGATACTCGGTCACAAGCACATCAGCACCACGCAGATCTACGCTGAAGTAACCAACAAGATGGTAAGTTCAGATTTCCGTGCAATCTCCGGCAACCTCGCCGCCATGCAGCGGAGCGTACTGGAGAAAAGGGACAGGAAGCAAGGTAGGAAAAAGGTGCACCGGTCCCTCCGGGAAACGGCTTGACACCTTTCTCCATGCGAAACACGGCAAAGGCAGGAACCCCGATACAGTGCTCCTGCCTTTGCTGCATTTTCCGATGTATATCCCCGTGCGTTTATGTTGGACTTTTCCCCCGTTTGCGCTTTTGTCTCATGTCCACGTAATTTTCTTCCAGCATACGCAGCAGATCCGACTGGCGGTAAAGCGTCTTGCCTGGCAGCGATATGTACGGGATCAACCGTTGTGTGCGGTAGCCCTGCAACGTCCTTGACGTGATATGTAACATTCTGCACACATCCTCACCCGTGAAATAGACCTCGCCGTTCATCGCCGGACGGAAATGCGCCGTCACCGTATCAATATACCTCATGCCCTCTTCCAGAGCCTCGAAGTACGCACGTACCTCTTCCGTGTCTTTTGTTATCACTTCCATGTCACTCGTCCTCCATTATTTCCCGGCTCATGGACTCCACGAATACCTCCACGTCCTCCGTCCGGTAGTAAATCTTATGGTTGATCTGGCTGTACGGCAGCAGTCCCCGGTCACGGTAGGTCTGCAACGTCCGTTTACTGATCCCCAGTTTCTCGCACACGTCCGCCCCGTCCATCCAGTTCATCTTCCCGGGCGGGCGGTAACGGGCGCAAAGTTCCTTCACGTGCCGTGAGAAGCAGCCGAACCGCTCCTTCATCTCCTCAAAGGTCTTCTTTTCAATACTTACTATTTCCATCGTTCTGATACATTTTTCATTATACTTCCCTGCAAATATATGGATTCATATAAAACTATGTATCAAAACCGTATAGCTTGTCACCGTTTTGCTTCACGTTCGTAGCCTTGTCGTACCCCAAACGATGAAAGGCGGGGAAAAGTCCTACATAAACGTACCCAGTTCAAGGGTACGCACGAGAACGGAATCCATAGTACCAATTCCGGATGGTTCAAAGGAAAATGTGTACTACGCACCGACTTCACCCTCATCCAGCCACGATGCAAGTTGATGGGGCACGGGGCAAATTTCGTCACCGGCTTGCCCCTTGTCAAAGCCATCTCTTTCGAAAACGGACTGGAATAGTTATTTTACTTTTGCGGTAATTTCATCTATCAGGTTCGTGATCTTCTCAATGGAATACTTTTCTATCAATCTCCTGTTTGCCGCTTCTGCCTTTAGTCTTTCATTGATTAATTTTAGTTGTGGCAAATCTGATTGACAATATTTGCTCAAGTGTTCTATTTCACTGCCCCAAGAGGTATATTTATAACGGAACTGTAAAAAATGCAGAAAGGTGTTACGTGATTCGTTGGACAATCCCAAAATACTTTTTGAAACCTTATCCGCATCAGCCTCTTGGAATATTGAAGTATCCCTATAAAGACGCTGTTTGACCGGGACTACATCATTCAATGCCGGATTCAGGCGTTCGCAAGTTTCATCCGTCAGATTTTCCAGCATGACAGACACTTTATTAGGGCATTTCTTCAATCTTTGCCCGAATAGTTTTTGAAAATACGCAACCAGTCCATTCAAAATTCGATCTGAACCAATATTAGAATGATTCCTTCTTGTACCCGCATGTACCTTTGAGTTACAATTCAACAAACCCTCCATGTCGCTGATACCTTCCATCAGCCTGTCTATGGAGTGCTTGCCTTGGGCTATGATGTCTTCCTCGGATACGTGAACAAGGTTGTCGCTATATAAAACCGATAGTACAGATATAATGACAAACAATTCTTTTAGATCAACGCTTTCATCCGCAAAGTAATATCGTACCGTTTCCCCGTAGTGTTTCTCGTATTCCCCGTTATCCAGTCTCCAATAGTCGTACAGGTAATCCCAACTGTTCAAACTTGCGTCTTCGGCTGCAAAATATTGTTGCAGGTAGGTCGTGTCAAAATACCCGCTTTCCAGATAGCAGACAATTTCATTAACGATGAATCTATCAAAAATATCCAACTGTTTACCTATCTCTATAAAACGGTATTTGGAGAGGATTTTTTCACGCTCCTCATCTTTCTCTTTATCCGGGAACATGTCATACAGGCTGTTGAATAGGCTTCCGATCCGAGTATTCCCACCCTTATACTCGCAGTAAACGGCGACAAAATTTGCCAACAACGATGTTATGACAAGTTTGTACTTGGGAGATTTATGATAATGCTCCGGCAAAGCCATGGCTATCCTGTGATAATCGTTCAGACATTGCCGCAGGACTCTTAAATTATCGAATTTAGAGGCATGGAATATCTTGATGATAAGCTCTTTGTTCTCAGACAAGAGGTTCCTGTTGTTGGTGGATATCTCGCCAATGAAGAAATCGAGTGTCTCCCCTATATTTAATTTGATCTCAAAAGTGCGCCCGATAGTTGTAGCTAACACTTGAAAAGGGACCCGGGTAGCATTTGAAACGTGTACCACCCGA
>ERZ826016.443-NODE-443-length-52144-cov-8.183321_pt1 | contig 52144 bp, 48 predicted proteins | sample MGYA00519872_ERZ826016 | MGnify/ENA primary metagenome ERZ826016 (study PRJEB31778, sample SAMEA3449218) | human gut metagenome | biome: human gut; feature: human-associated habitat; material: faeces | place: United Kingdom | collected 2010/2012 ... | reverse complement strand
TGCGAGCCTTCTCACGGTTTTTGCTGCCCTTCTTCTTGCGCGACAGCGCACGTTGAGCCTTCTTGAGCTTTTTCATAGCCCGCTTGAGCGGCTTGGGCGACTTGACTTTCTTGCCGTTAGAACACGTGCAGAAGGTTTTGAGGCCTGCGTCGAGTCCCAGTATCTGGGATTCATGAACGGCCGTCTCAGGCGCGGCTTCTGCCTCGTCATTTTCGTACAAGACTGATGCCCAATAGTCGCCACAACAATCCTTCGAGAGGGTGATGCTCTTCACTTTCCCATCAATCTTGCGATGAATCACTGCTTTGATGGGTTTCATCTTCGGCACCTTGACATAACCCTCGCCGACGGAAACGCACACACAGTGATAACTGGATTGATCGCCCTAACGGGATTTGAAGCGCGGGAAGCCTGCTTCCTTCTTGTAGAACTTATCGAAAGACGTGTTCAGATGCCTCAAGGATTCTTGCAAGGCCATACTGTCGTAGTTGGCTAGCCAAGCATACTTGTGAGTCTTCTTGGCAATGGGAAGGAGCTTTTTCAGATCATGGATCGGATGAAGATTGAGCCCCTTCACCTTATAGTAATGTTTCTTGAGTTCCAGACCTTTGTTGTAGCAAAAGCGCACCGCACCGAAAAGACCGGCCAGATAGTGCTTCTGGTCGGCTGTCGGATAAAGACGGAAAACGGCGGCTTTCTTCATTAGCCCTCACTCAAAGAATCATTGCATTACACTCAATTATACTTCTAGGAGAAAATAACGCTTCCCCGCCTTTCCTCCCCGCCTCTCTGAGGCGAGCGTTCCAGGCGGGATTTTGCTGATCGAACAAGTTCCTTTAACAGTAAGCAAGACTAAAAATGCCTCGAATCAGCGATCTAGTTCGAGGCATTTTAAATTCACTAGTCGACTTTAAACTTCGTCTTCAAAGAGAGTCGGATGCGCTTGCAGATAGTCTGCTGCCCAACCTACATTGACAAAATAGTCGTCGGACTCATCGTCTTCAAACGTCATAAGCTGTACAAAGTCAGAATACATATCGTTCAAGAAAGGCACTGTCCCCATCAATTCACCCGCATCACTCACGGCCGCAAATCCTCTTTGTTTATTTGACACAAAGAAGTGCAATTCAGCAGGCATCTCGTCCTTTTGACGATCCAACGTACTTAAAATGATGAGCTTCATCATTTCAATCACGCGGTCATCTAACCCTTCATGGAAGATCATTGCCTTTTCGCGAAACTCCACGCGATCCGTCACAATACGGAGTTCCGTCTTGACAGTGATCCCCATCTTACGGAAGTGTTCAAAAGCCTCTTGGGCTGACTTGATATGTTCATCAATCACGTCTTCGTCGTCCGACGCCGTGTATTGAATCATGGCGTGGTGCTTCATATCATGCCAAAGCGTTGGGTAATTAGGCGTCACAGGTCGACTGCAATGCGGACAATGCACAGTAAACGGATCCCCCGTCAACACTTGGTGCGCTAACGTGGCATCCAATTCCGTATTGATACTCTCAAAAGCAGTACAAGATAATTTGCCCTTGCAATGAGGGCATGTGACAGTCAGTTGACGCGCAGTAGACATAAAGGCCTTAATGCAATGAATTGATGAAATGAACGAGAAACAGTCGCCCTTAGATGCCACATTCTAGTCAGAGGATATTTATATCAACTTAAGAACAAAGCTCTGGCACATAAATGGAACGAGCAACAAAAATGCCACAACGTCTAGCTCTATTCTGCCACTGATCAAATAAGCACTAATTCATATCACTTTTTGATCACATCAAAACAAAGAGAGTATGATATTGAAATATCTTTCTTATTATTTCATCAAAAAAGGATATACAAATGAAGATTTCTGCCCGTAACTGCCTCGAAGGTACCGTTGTTGCCATTAACCAAGGCCCCGTCTCTACCGAAGTCACCATCGAAACGCCCGCTGGCGAAAAGATCGTTTCTTCCATCACGACGACCTCCGCTAAGAACCTCGGCCTCAAGGTCGGTGGCAAGGCTTATGCCGTGATCAAGGCTTCCAACGTCATGATCGCCGTTGAAGACTAATTTTTAGTCTTGCCTATACAAAAAGCGCCAAATTCTCGCGACTTTGGCGCTTTTTCTTTGTCTTAACGCCTGGTCTGCTGATCCTTATCAGCTTCTAGACTTATCTGATCTAGACAACGCTCCAAGTTCGACAACAATTGGTATACTGTAAAGCAACTGTAAAGTGTTCAGTTAAACTGCCCAATTACTCGTTAAGTCTACTGTACCTTTAACGATAAGTTGAGTGTTTAATAGTCATTTGGAGCGTATATGCTAGATATTGTCGATATTCGCAAAGTCATTTCTCATATGAGAAAAATCGGTGCCGACACTCAAACTTGTGAAGTGAAAGAAGCAGTTCAAACGATACCTAAAAGTCTAACTGAGACCATTTCGGCTTTTTCGAACAAAGCTGGCGGCTTAATTCTCCTTGGTCTATCTGAGAAGAATGACTTTAAGCCTGTACCGAATTTTGACGCTCAAAAAATTTATTCGCAATTACAAACAATAGGTGATCAGCTGACACCTCGTGTGCGGTTGGAGATTGAACTCATTCCTTTTGAATCATCGACAATCGTGGCGGCATATGTTCCGTCAACACCAGCCAATCAACGCCCTTGTTTTATCACAAATCGTGGGCAATATGAAGGCGCTTTTATTCGTTCTGGCGACGGAGACAGGCATCTTTCCGCCTATGAAGTTGACCGACTTATAGAAGTCAGAACGCCACCGAAATTCGATATTGAACCTGTTGAAAACGCAACGATTGACGATCTCAATCCCGAAACACTCCAGAAAATTGTCGATAGAGTTCGCTTGTTATTTCCAAGAATATTTGGCCGTTTGGAAAAAGAAGTGATTCTGATCCAATTAGGCGTTCTTACTCGCTTAGAGGATACATTACGACCCACGTTGGCAGGCTTACTCGTTGCTGGCATCTTTCCACAACGGTATTTTCCGCGACTTCAAATCGTATTCACGGTTTATCCAGGAACGACCAAAGCAGGCGACCCTGTCACTGGACAACGTTACTTGGATTCCAAGGAGTTGGTTGGCTCCATTCCGGATATGTTGTTAGACACGCTTTCACTAGTTCAACAACGAATGAGCACAGGCGCTATCGTTGAAGGCGGCTTGCGTAAGGATGTGCCTGACTATCCTATTGTTGCCTTGCGTGAAGCGATAGCCAATGCCTTGCAACATCGAGATTATTCTCCTGAAGGCCGCGGGACGCATGTTCAGGTAAATATGTATTCCGATCGGATTGAAGTCTCAAATCCTGGTGGTTTATATGGAGCCACAACGGTTGAGTCTCTTGGAAAAGAAGGTATTTCAGCCTCAAGGAATGAGTTTTTATCCCGTCTTCTAACGTACACACCTTTTCTAGATGGCTATGTCGTTGAAAACAAAGGGACTGGGTTTATGACCATCGAATCCGAGTTGGCGCGTGCATTGATGCCACCGCCGATCGTCAAAAACTCACTCACTTTTTTCAGTCTTTCCTTTGAAAAGCGTAGGGTGAGTAAGCCTGAACGCTCTAAACGTCCGAATTCTCTGGATGAAACGATTATCAAAGCGATTCACGCGAACGGCAATCTGTCAATTAAAGAACTCGTTGCCATGTCAGGTATGTCTCGTACTTCCATTTCGCAACACGTACGTCAACTGGTAGAAACAAAGATCCTAGAGCCTTTGGAGAATATCCGTAGTCCAAAACAACGATATCGTTTAATCGTTGAACGGTCATAACTAATATTTGCACCGACAAAAAGAGAGCCTCTTTTATCTTCTTTAAGCGGCTCTCTTCACATAAAAATTCGACATGTCGAATTTTTATAAACTAGCCGCAGGCCAGAAATCAAAGCCAAATTCGACATTACCACTTCAAGTGGCATAAACACTCGGCCTTCACTCGAGCCCGCGAACGAAAACCCCATCACGACTAACTCGCCTTTGGCTTAAAGTTCTTGATCGCATCCACGACTTCATCGATGCTATCGGTGATCGAAATACGAAGGCCGTCGTACTTGCCTTCTTTCACCAAATATTCAAGCAACTGATAAACCGGCATTTCACGGCGCCAGAAATCTACGCCCAAAAAGACCATCAAACTCGCGTAGCCATAAGTCTGGTAGTGATTCGGCACCGCTGCCTGGAAGATTTCTTGAATCGTACCAGCACTCCCTGGCGTGTAGATCAAGCCACCACGCGTAATGCTCAGAATCGTGTCTTCACGGATGCTATTGTCAAAGAACTTCGCGATATGTGTTGCAAAAGGTGTCGCGGGTTCATGGCCATAAAGCCACGTCGGGACGCCCAAACTCACAAAGTGCGTTTGCGGATAGCGATAACGGATGCGATAGGCTGACGTCAACCAACCTTCATCTTGCCAACTCGGTGAGGCTGCCAGGGTTTGAAGCGCATCTTCAACTTCGTCGTTCGTGCGTTGCGCGAGCCAAGCGCCTAAATGGGTCGCCTCCATGGCGCCAGCGCCACCGCCACTCACCATGATGAAACCTAATTCAGTGAGTCGCTTACTTAAGTAGACAATTTGTCGGTAGAAAGGATCGGTTCTCAGAAGGTCATGACCACCCATAATGCCCACGATTTGACGCTCGTGATAAGGCGCCAAAAAGTCTTTGATGGCATTACTAATGGAATGGTCGTGTAAATAGCGAGAGAGCGTTTCTTTGACGTTCTTCGAGACGGGTCCCGTCTTTAAATAGTGCTGATGCACGCGGTAGTCAAAGCTATTTTTAAGCGTTGCTTCGTCTCTCGGATCAAAGCCCGCATAGAGTGAATTCGCTGAATAGAGGTAACCGCGATAAATGTCGAACGGAGCATCTAAGCGCGGAAAAATGAGGTTTGTCTTGTCGAGCTTCTGCTCAAAGCTTTCAGGCAACTCACACCCTAAAAAGAGGCAATTGGTAAACGACGATTCGCTAGCCAACGCCGCCAACTCGGTGAAGTCAATATTCTGAAAGACATGGCGATCAATGGCACCGGGCTCTGTAATGAGTCCTAAAAGCTGCGTAATCGTGTCAATTTCGCGATAGTCAGACATAAGCACCTCCTTCTATCTTCTCCTACGATTGTAGCAATTCGTACCAAATTTCTATAGCGCGACTAAACCTCGTTAGCTCTAAAATCATATTAAGAGCTCACCTAAAGGAGCGTTTTATGATTGCCATCGACCGGATTCGCATAGAAGGATTTCGCAGTATCCAGGCGTTAGAAATGCCTGTCGACCGAACCACGCTTTTGATTGGTCCTAATAACTGCGGCAAAACGAGCGTCCTTAAAGCCCTTCAAGTCGCCCTCACCGACGAGTACGACGTGACGGTGCATGACTTTCACCGACACCCTGACGGTACGATCGCGACCGACATCATGGTCGACGTTCACTTTATTCCAGTCAACGAAGACGGTCAGCGCACTGCACACTTTTCACCCGACTGGGAAGAGGTGCTCAAATCCCATATTCAATATACCGAGCGCTCAAAAGCCTATTTTGCGTTTCGCACGCACTTGACGTGGGATCCCGATCAAAAACTGATCACTCGCCGTCGTCAGTTTTTGTCGGACTGGGCTGAGGCAACGCTCGGCGACAAGATTGACACCCCGTTGCCATACCTCAAGATGTGTTTTCTTGAAGCTGACGACGATTTGCATAGCGCGCTCTTACGCCCGAATTCTTTTATGGCAACCACCTTTTCGCAATTGCGTGAAGAGGTCCAAGCGCACCCGCAATATGCCAGGACCCCCATTCAAGACCTTCGCCAGCAACTCAATCGCCTCTGCGAAAGTCTTGAGGGACCCGGGAGCACCCTACCTGATCAGTTGGTCATGAATCCACAAACCATCGGTCGATTCTTAGACTGGGCAGCAAGCAGTGAAGCGTCACAAAAACTCGATGCGTCTTTAGGTCGTGGTAGCCAAAAAACACTCCTTGTTTTGTCAGCCATTACGATGATCGAAGGCGTGATTCGACAAGCACGTGCACATCATTGGCCACTCTTTATGCTGATTGCGGCTGAAGAACCTGAGGCACATTTGCATCCGAATGCGCAACGCACCTTGATTAACCAAATCATGGCGCTCTCGCACCAACTCTTGATTTCGTCGCATTCTCCCTACGTTGCTTCCGTCGTATCGCCACAAGCTTTTCGTGCCATGTCGCGCACGGGCGACGACATTCACGTACGTTGGTTGCCACGCAAAATGAATCCGCAAGACGTGAGAGCCCTCAAACGTCTGATTCTTCGGATGCGCGCCGAGGTGCTTTTTGCGCGCGGGTTAGTGTTTGTCGAAGGTGTGACCGAAGAGCAACTCCTTCGCGGCATGTTCCATGCGTACTTTGGCGCTGATCCAAGTACCTTTGGCATCACGATTGTGGGCGTAGACGGCAAGAGCTATGCGCCATTTTTCTTGTTGGCTATGACGCTACGCACACCCTTCTGTGTGGTGAGTGATAACGATGGCGATACAGCACATGTCGTGCGTAAACAACTCGCCGAAAGCGAAGAAAAAGCGCAGTTCAATCATCAAGATAATCTGAGCGACGTCTTCTTCTTGTCACCCGGGCTCGCGATTGAAGGTGAACTCGTTCATAAACTCAAACTGCGTGAAGAGCTGATCGACTCCCTCATGGCCTGTAGTCGTGCGATGTCGCAATCATCTAAAGAGCAACAGCTTCGTTACGAACACTATAACGCACTCAGTCGCCGTGACCTCAAGCACCGGCTCGAAAAAAAGAAGTCTGAGTATTCAGGGTTCTTGGGCAACATCATCCAAGAAAATCCATACCACCGACCGTTAGACGCCTTGCTGCCAACGGCCGTGAAATCGGCCTTCCAACTCATCGAAAAGTGGATTCACGCCGACCAAGATCACACCTTAAAGCCATAACGCGGCATCCTTTACAGAACGCAAACCTCAACGCTCATCAAGCCCTTTGATGGGCGTTTTTCATGGGCGTTTCATACGCCTGTCACATCTTTAGATTTCTATACGCAAGCGTCACCAAAACGTCACAAACGAGTCACGAGGGTGTCACGGCGACTACCCATAATGCCGCTGTCCATGATTAATTTGTGTCTAAACCCATGCTAGAACTCCAACACATCCACAAGTGTTACGGTGACCGTACGATTCTCTCCGACATCAATCTGTCGATTACCAAGGGCGAAATTGTCTCTATTCTTGGTCCTTCTGGTTGTGGCAAAACCACCCTTCTCAACCTCATTCTTGGTCTCACCGATGTGACGTCAGGTCGTCTTATGTATGACGGTGAAGACTTAACGCATGTCCCGATGGAAAAGCGTGGCTTCAACATTGTGTTTCAGGACTATGCGCTTTTTCCGAACCTCAATGCTCATGAAAACATCACCTATGGCTTGAGAAACTTTCCCGACCGCTCTACACCCGCTGAGGTCGATGACATGATCGACCTTTTAGGCCTCCGAAAGCATCTCAACCAAAGCATTGATTCACTCTCAGGCGGTCAAAAGCAACGTGTGGCGCTAGCGCGTACCCTCGTCATGAAACCACGTTTGTTGCTCCTTGACGAACCACTCTCCGCCCTTGACGGTTTAATCAAAGAATCAATCAAAGACCGCATCAAAACCATCGCGCGTCAATTAGATCTCACAACGCTCATCGTGACACATGACCCTGAAGAAGCCTTGACGCTCTCAGACAAGGTACTCATCATCAACGAAGGTCGTATTGCCCAGTTTGCAACACCGGCCGAGATCATGACGAAGCCACAAAACGAATTCATTCAGCGCTTCATTTTGTCTCAGCTGACCATCAAACGCGACAACATTTATCGCCTCTTTGGCGTGGGCTTAAATACCGCGCAGGCAGCCAACAACCTCACTGCCGTCCGCATGACGGAAGCCATGTAAGGGTAACGTCATGACGACAGCCACACTGACGGCCAATGGTACTCTTAATCTTCGCCACAAGGCCGCGTCACGCCCTGAATACCGCATCGCCTTTGGACTCATCAGTCTACTTTTGGCTGTGATGCTCCTTTATCCAGTAGGCACGGTGTTTGTGCAATCTGTGTTAGGTGAAGGCACCTTGACACTCAGTCACTGGAGCAAACTGTTAGCCCAATCGTCCTTTTGGCAGATGATTGGCAATAGCTTCTTTGTCGCTGGTCTCGCGGCTTTAGCCTCAGCAACTATTGCCTTTTTTGCAGCCTATGGGCTCACGTTCACGAACGTGTCACCTAAGGTGAAGCGCCTCATGCATATCGTGCTTCTCCTGCCGCTCTTTTTGCCTTCGATCACCTATGGCTTTGCGGTCATTTATTCGTTTGGCCGCATGGGTTTGGTGAGTCAACTGTTTGGACAACTCCCTTTTTCGATCTATGGCTTTTGGGGCTTGTTGATTGCGGACATTGTCTATACCCTGCCACCCGCTTTTTTGGTTCTTTATAACGCTTTTAAGTATGTTGACCAGCGCTATGTCATCGTGTCTCGCGTGATGGGTGACCGTCCGCTACGCACCTTCTGGCAAACCGCGTTGCGTCCAACGTTGGGCGCCTTTGCCTCGGCATTTGTGCTGGCCTTCTTCTTAGCGTTTACGGACTTTGGTATTCCAGTCTCGATCGCTGGCGAATACGAAGTGCTTGCCACGGCGCTCTATGCTGCCATGATGGGGGCGATACCTAATTTTGGTGAAGGTGCTGTGATTGCGATTTCGATGTTGGTACCTTCTGCTGCAGCGGTTTTGTTACTGAAGCAAGCCGACAAGTTGAACTTTCGCTACAACCAACTCTCTGACACACCACCCTTAAAAAATCGTCTGCGCGACGGACTCTTTTTGGTCTACTTTGCGCTCATTAGCTTTGTACTCCTGGCGATCTTTGCGGTGATCTTTGTGGTGCCGTTTGTCGAATACTGGCCCTACAAGCCGAACTTTACGCTCGAACATGTCAAAGCGACCTTATTGTCTGACGACGTTTGGCCACTATACCTACGTTCGATCGGTGTAGCACTCGCCTCAGCAACGATTGGCACGATTGTGGCTTTTGCCGCTGGCATGATTCGTGCGCGTTCAGATCTCGCGCCTTGGTGCCGTACGACGATGGACGGGTTTGCGATCCTCACGTCCACGCTTCCTGGCATGGTGCTTGGTGTTGGCTACTTATTTGCCTTCACAGGGACACCCTTACAGAATTCGCTTGCGATTCTTGTGTTAGCCAACCTCGTTCACTTCTTGGCCACACCCTATTTGATGTCAACCACCGCGCTCTCCAAGATGAATACGCGTTGGGAGACCACGGGGCAATTGATGGGTGACAGTTGGTTTAAGAGCGTGCGCCGCATTCTCATACCGAACGCCAAGACCACACTCATTCAAATGTTTGAGACGTACTTCATTAATTCTATGGTCACGATCTCCGCCATCGTTTTTCTAACGAGCACCCGCACGATGGTGCTCACCACAAAGATCAAAGAACTGCAGTACTACGAACGTTTCGACGCGATCTTTGTTTTATCACTCCTTATTTTCATCACCAACGTGGTTGCCAAGCTCGTGCTTGATTACCTAGCACACCGTTCAACACCGGTTAAACACTAACGCAACCCTAAACCGAACATTTAAGACGATTCTCAAAGGATGACTTATGTCTACGCTAACTAAGATGACCTGTACGACCCTTGCTGCCGCCCTGATCGCCGCGCTCGGTGGTTGCAATAACGAAACCGCCACCGATACGCCGAAGACTGAAGCCGCTAAGGTCGCTCCCGTGGTTGTCTATACCAATGCTGACGAAGAAGCGCAGCAGGCCATGAAAAATGCCCTTGACAAGAATGGCCTCAAGGGTGCCTACCTCTTCCAAGGCTTTGGGACGTCTGAACTCGGCGGCAAACTTGTCGCTGAAGGCAAAAATATTGAAGCTGACATCGTGACGACGGCTACCTACTATCTTGAATCGCTTCAGAAGCAGCATAAGCTTTTTGCGCCGCTTACCTTTACACCCAATACCATCACGGGTGTGCCTAACTTCTATGCCCCGATTTTGGGTAACTGCGGCTCGCTCTTTGTGAACACCAAGGTGCTTGAAGCAGATAAACTCCCGATGCCTAAGTCAATCGAAGACTTGGCTCAGCCGATGTATGCAGGTCACATCTCGGTACCTGACATCATGGGCTCTTCAACCTCTTGGTTGATGACCCAGGCCATGATTTCGGCCAAGGGCGAAAAGGACGGCGCTGCCATTATTCAGCAGATTGAAAAGAATGCGGGGGCACATCTTGAAAAGTCTGGCTCTGCTCCTTTAAAGAAGATTCGCGCGGGCGAAGTGGCTGTGGGCTTTGGCTTACGCCATCAGGCCGTGGCTGATAAGGCGAAGGGCTTACCCGTTGACTTTATTGACCCGATCGAAGGTAACTTCACGCTCTATGAAGCCGCCGCCGTGATCGACAAGGGTGACAAAACCAATCCGAACGCCCAAAAAGTCGTTGAAACCATTGTCAAATTTGGCCGTCAAGAACTCTTGAAGTACTACCCGGTGGCACTCTATCAAGGCGAAATGGTCACCGTCGAAAACCGTCCTGAACACCCGGCACAGTTTAACGAGCCGCTCACGGTAGAGCTCCTCAAGAAGCACCAGGAACTCGTCAAGAATAAGTAAGTCGACCGTCTTTGGTCCTTAAAAGGCATCCATCGGTCACACACCATGGATGCCCATCACTTTTAAAACTTCCCTCAAACGCATTATTGAGATCATGTTGAATCAAGATCCAAACGTCTACAAACTCCTGACTCCAGGTCCTCTGACTACGACCCTTTCTGTGCGTCAAGCCATGCTGGTTGACCGTTGCACTTGGGACAATGACTATAAAGCCATGACCCAAGACATCCGCGCACGTCTGTTGCAGCTCGCTCATGTCGGTGACGACTACACCACGGTGCTCATGCAAGGCTCTGGCACCTTTGGCGTTGAATCGGTGTTGAGTTCACTTCCGGGCGCGAATGACCACGTGCTTGTACTCGTGAATGGCGCCTACTCGAAGCGTATGTGCGACATATTGGCGCGTCATCAGATTGCATACAGCAAGATTGACTTTAAGTGGGATGAAATCCCCGACGCCAACGTCGTCGAAAGCTACTTAGCCGAACACCCCGAAGTCACCATGGTGTCGATGGTGCACAATGAAACAACAACGGGGCTCCTCAACGATATCGCAGCTGTCGCACGCGTCGTCAAAGCCGCGAACCGTACGATGATTGTGGACGCGATGAGTTCTTTTGGTGCTGTGGATATTGATGTCGCCCACCTTCAAATTGACGTGATTGTCTCGTCAGCCAACAAGTGTATCCAAGGGGTGCCAGGCTTTTCGTTCATCATCGTCAAGAAAGATGTCCTAATCGCTTCAAAGGGCCATGCACGTACGCTCTCGCTCGACCTTTATGACCAGTGGGAAACGCTCGAAAAGGATGGCGGCAAATGGCGTTTTACGTCGCCCACGCATGTGGTCGCAGCCTTTCATCAGGCGCTACTTGAACTCGATCAAGAAGGCGGCATCGCAGCCCGCGGCGCTCGTTATGCCGAACTCAACCGTCGCTTACGTGAAGGCATGGAACATTTAGGCTTCACGGCCTATATCACGCCTGTGCATCAAGGCCCCATCATCACGACCTTCTTTTATCCGTCTGACGACTTTTCGTTTAGCGACATGTACGAAGCACTCAAAAAAGATGGCTTTGTTATTTATCCGGGCAAGCTCACCGAACGTCCGAGTTTTCGCCTTGGCAACATTGGCGAACTTTACGCTGACGACGTTGAAAAGATTCTGCAGCTCTTTACGCGTTATATGGCTACTCACCAAGCACGCTAATTAGATTTTCATCAAGGAACACTTATGTCTCGCATTGAATGCGTCATCTTCGACTGGGCGGGTACCACCGTTGACTTTGGTAGCCTATCGCCCGTCTCCGCCTTTCGTGAAGCCTTCCGCTCCTTCTGCGTTGAAGTCACCGAAGAAGAAACCCGCGCTCCAATGGGAATGCTCAAGATTGATCACATCCGTACGATGTTAGCCATGCCGCGCGTCGCAGAAAGTTGGCAATGCGTTCGTGGTCATGAACCCACCGAAGCGGATGCCCAAGCCATTTATGAACGCTTTGAACCTGCACTCATGGCGGTGCTCGATCGTCATTGCGACCTGAAACCTGGCCTCATTGAATGTGTCAACAAGCTTCGTGAACGCCACATCAAGATTGGAAGTACCACGGGCTTTACGCGCGCCATGATGGAAGTCGTTGAACCTGTCGCCAAGGCGGCGGGCTACGCGCCTGACGCGACCCTGACAGCCGACGACGTGGGTGGCTTAGGTCGTCCTTGGCCTTATATGGTTTTTGAAAATATGAAACGTTTGGGCGTCTCGTCTGTTACGCGTGTGGTCAAAGTAGGCGACACGGTCTCCGACATCAAAGAAGCAATTGCCGCAGGCGTGATTCCTGTCGGCGTGATCGAAGGGTCCTCAATCATGGGGCTTTCTCGCGCTGAATGGGATGCCCTCACCGACGAAGAGCGTCAAGCTTGTCGCGATGAAGCGCGTGAAGCCTTTGAACGTGCTGGTGCTCGTTTTGTGATCAATCGTCTTGACGAACTGCCAGCCCTCATTGAGACAATGGAAGTCGCCTAAACACCACGATCGTTAAAGGAGGCAGGTTGGCATCTGGTTTTAGATCAAGCTCCCTCTTACGTCGACCGACTTTACTTTGATGAAAACCGATGACCTTTCCGTTTAAGCTTACTTCTGGCCGCGCGCCACGCGCCGTTGTCTTTGATCTTGATGACACGCTCATTCATGGCGACTGCACACGTCTTTGGACGACGTGGCTCTATGAAACGGGCACCACGACGGATCCGATTTATCAAGCCGTCACGGATCGCATGATCAAGGATTACTGTCAAGGGACGCTAGACCCACATCAGTTTTTGGCTGACATCATGCCGTCTATTGGGCATCTCACCGAAAACGACCTCAAAGCACTCATTGATCGTTTTATTGACGTGAAGATTAAGCCGATCCTCTTTGCGCAAGGGCTCGACCTCATTGCCAAAGCCCGCGCCGACCAATTGCCGTGCGTCATTATTTCGGCAAGCGCGAGCTTTCTAGTGAAGCCCATTGCGCACTTTGTCGGCATTGACGAAGCCATTGGTGTCGATCTCGTCATGGCGAACGGAATCCCGACTGGCACGATTGTAGGCACGCCGTCATTTCGTGAAGGCAAGATCACTCGCCTATTAAGTTGGCTTGACGCCAAAAACCGTACGTCGGACGAGCGTTTTATGCCGCCGATGGTGCCTAAGGACATCTTTTTTTTGACCGATAGCCATAACGACTTACCGTTAGCGTCCTATGCGGGTGGCTGCGCTGTCGTGAATCCTGATGCTCGGCTAGCCCATGAAGCCGAGCAGCGTGGCTGGCCCATGTTGGCTTGGCATCATCCTTAAAGCACTTGACCGCTCAAAAGCCCTTGAGCGGCCATCGTCACTACATCTTACGATCGTGAAGCTTCGGAGACCTATGCGAATCCGAAGCTTTTTTTCGTTCAGACCACCCAGGTCTAAGCTAGACCTGCAACTTCGATCAAGAGGTTTTCACCAACCACTCGAGCGCATTCATGTGAACGATACCGTCCTTCTCCTTCGTCGGCCCCTCATCTAGGGTGAGCAAAAGCGTTGGATAGTGGTCCTGAATTTTTTGTAGGGGTTTGAGTTTTCGCTCAATCGTCTCAGTGCTTCTCGCCGTCTCTGCCACCTGAATGTATTGAAAGCCGTCTGCAGACTTAACGACGAAATCGACTTCTGCGTCACCCAAGCGACCGACGTAGACTTCGTAGCCTCTTCTCAACAATTCAAGATAAACAACATTTTGGAGCGTATGACCAGCGTCCATCGCTCGATGACCGAGAAGCGTTGGTCGTAAGCCAACATCGACTAAGTAATATCGGGCAAGTCGTGCCAACGCCACTTTCGCGAGAACATCAAAGCGTCTTGCTTCGTAAAAGATGAAACTGTCAACGAGCGCCGTCAAGTATTTGTCGACGGTCTTTGAATCGCATTTTCGACCTTGCGCGGTGAGTTCATCGGCAATTCGCTTTGGCGAGACAATGCTACCGATGTGCTCACACAAAAACCGACAGATGCTCAATAACAGTGATGAATCTGAGAGCTTCATTCGCTGAAGCACGTCCTTCAACAAAATCGTATTGAAAGTGCCCTCAAAATAAATGTCCACCGCCTCTGCATTAGGCAAGGCTAACGCATAGGGTAAAGCACCGCCTTCTAAATATTGACGATATTGGTCACTAAGCGTACCCGTACTGTAGCCGCCCTCAACAAACTCGCTAAACGATAACGGTAGTATTTTGATTTCGACATAACGACCCGTCAGCCATGTCGTCAAACCTGAACAAAGCTTCGTGCCATTCGAGCCCGCCAAATAGATGTCGACACCTTCACAAGTCGCAAGCCGATCAATGACACTTTCAAAATCAGGCACAGTTTGAATTTCGTCCAGAAAGAAAAACACCGTCTTTCCAGGTTGCAGCTTCGACGTCAGAAAAGCGTGCAATGCATTCGGCGCCCTCAAAGGGATGGCGTCATAGTCTTCGAAATTCACCTGAACGATTTGGTTATCTTGTACACCACTAGTTTTGAGCTCATCGATAAAGCGCTTCATCAAGGTCGTCTTTCCGCACCGACGCACACCTGTGATGACCTTGATCAAGGGTTTTTCGCGAACAGATCGCAACGCTCTCAAATAATTTTCTCTAGGAATAAATTCCGAATTCATAGCAACATTTAAACAAATAGGATTTAATTCCGAATAATTTAGCATATTATGCCAAAGCTTTCTTAACCATTTGGTCTAGATTCAAAACCTACTTGTTGTTTGCCACTCAAGAGGGCGTATTATCAATCCGACAAAGTTTAATCCGGATTAATCTTGAGTGGCGACGCGACAAACAGAGCGCCAATCCACCGAAAAAAGCACTAGAGACAGCAACGCTTCCGTAGCTCTATGTTGATGAATGGCGCTCGTCAATCGCTTAACGGCCGTTTGCTTGACGCCATTGTGCAATCGCGTCGCTCGCCGTTTGAATGAGCTCAGGACCGTAATAGATAAAGCCTGTATAAAGTTGCACCAAGCTTGCGCCTGCTTCCATCTTAGCCACGGCGTGTTCAGGCGTCATGACACCGCCCGACGCAATAATCGGCAACGTGCCCTTCAAATGGTCAGACAATAACTGCACCACGGCGGTCGAACGTTCAAACAACGGACGGCCAGATAAACCACCCGGATTTTCGCTCTTAGGCTCTCCTTCGACGCCCTTACGGGAGCGCGTGGTATTCGTGGCGGTAATGCCGTCCATGCCGTACTTCACAAAGACGTCAGCAGCACGACGAATGGCATCATCCGACAAATCGGGACCAATCTTCACGGTGATCGGAACATAGCGACCCGTGCTATCGGCCATCGCTTTACGCTTATCAGCTAAACCGCTCACCAGTTCATCAAGGTAATCACCTTCTTGCAAAGCGGTCAAATTAGAGACGTTCGGGCAAGAGATATCGATGGCCAGGTAGTCAGCCGTTGCGTAGCTCTTGTCGATCAACGTCAAATAGTCGGGCAAAGACTTTTCGACAGGGGTCGGCGTCTGCTTACCAATATTGACACCCACAATACCGCCTTTGGCACGGAAACCTGCGGCACTACGAGCGATGTTAGCCATCCCAGCTTCAACGCCTGGATTATTGAAGCCCATGAAATTCACGACGCCTTCTTTAGGAATCAAGCGCCAGCAACGCGGACGCGGGTTACCTGGCTGACCAACCGGCGTAAACGTCCCGGTTTCAATATGGCCAAACCCCAAGCGACCAAGCCCCGTCACATGACCGCCCGTCTTATCCATACCAGCAGCAAGACCAATCGTATTTGGGAACGTAATACCCATCACCTTGACCGGATCGCTCTTTGGGAGTCCTGCCACCAAACGCGTTAACCCTGCGGCAGAAGCCCAGTCAATGTTGCTCATAATCAGACCATGAGCGGTTTCCGGATCCATCTGAAAAAGGATGCTACGGGCAAGTTTGTAGAGCATAGACATGAAAAGGGCACTCCGAACAACTGAAGGCGAATGAAATGACCTAAGCGTACTGACGCTTAGAAGAGACGTTCTTAAACCGTCGAAATCACGCTCCTACGATTGAGTAAGGATGCAGTGCACAACGGTCTTTTTTAATTTGGCTCAAATTGTACTCGAACCACAGAGCCCCGTCAGGAACGCCCTCAAAAAAGGCATATTTTCTTGCGTTATCGATAAAAAATTGTGCGACGAGAGACGTTTTCGAAAATTCCTTTAAAGATGAATCCACTATGCTACGATCAGTGAATCACCGCTCGCATCACAAACATCATGCCAATTGTTCACGTTCCACCAGAAGATAAAACCAAATATCAAGACCTTCTTTTATTGGCCGACGAAGATTGGACCATGGTTATGCGTTATCTTCCTCAAGCAGAGGTTTTCATTTACCGTGAAGAAGGCGACAACACCGCACGGGCCCTGATTGCTTTATTGATGCACGACAGCACAACCATTGAAATCAAAGCTTTGGCTGTGCGCCCTTCATTCCAACGGCAAGGTTACGGTCGACTTATGCTGACCTTTGCTGCTGACTATGCTCAAGATAAGGCCAAACGACTGCTCGTTGGGACAGGCGACGCGCCCACCACGCGACCCTTTTATGAGCAATGTGGTTTTGTACAGTGTGGCGTAATTCCTCACTTTTTTAAAGTGCACTATCCGCATCCGATCGTTGAAGCAGGCGTCTTGCTTGATGACATGATTTTGCTTGAAAGAAGATTTGATTAGAAGCCAACGTCACAGTCCTGCACCAAATACGTGCGTCCACGATGGATTAACACTGCCTAAGAATCATTGAAAACTTAATCCGGATTAAACATCGCCTCAAATCAGCGCCCAATCACTCATGCGTCTAGATGCTATGTGAGACGCGATAAGCGCAAAAACGGGACATGATCTAAGTGCGAATTGTGTATAGTTTTCTACGTCCATGACGAAAGTCACATACTGTCAAGGACATGACACATACAACTAGTCGCACAAAAAAGGACACTCTAATGTGTAAAGTCATCGCTTTTGCCAACCAAAAAGGCGGCGTCGGGAAAACAACGCTCTCCACACAACTGGCTTACTACCTGGCCACGGTACAAGGTAAGAGAGTCCTTTTCATTGACATGGACGCTCAAGGCAATGCTTCTAGTACGCTCTTAGAAGGCACGCCTTACGAAGCGACAACGTCTGATCAGCTATTCGAAACAGACCTTCCAGAACTCAATATCCAAAAAACGCCACGCGGCATTGATTTGATCGGTTCGAACGTGGACCCAGCCGGCTATGACGTTGAAGCCCTACCGATCGAGCAGGTCGCTTATCCGCAGCAGTGGCTTGAACCAATTCTTCCAAATTACGACTACGCCATTATTGACTGTCCGCCGTCATTAGGTCGTCGTCTCGTTGGTTCATTAGGTGTTGCTGGTTATGTTGTTTGTCCGATCAAGCTCTCAGGCTACGCAGTAGACGGGCTTGGTAGCCTTTTGAAGACACTGATAGAAATTCAAAACAGCTTCAATCCAGACTTGAAGATTCTCGGCATTGCGGTGAACGAATATCGAGACAACGCGACGCAGCGCGATGCGCTTGAAGCGGTGAAAGCTGCGTTGCCAGACCTCATTTTCGACAACAAGGTCCAGGCAAGATCGCCCATTGACATGGCATCCCGCGGTGCACCGATTCATGAAGTCCGTAACGGTCATCGAGCTGCCAAAGAGCTCCAAGCATTGTTTGCTGAAATCCTTCACCGACTCTCAAATTAATCGTCAAACCCATTTTTATACTTAATCGTGCCATCAAACAGAATGTCACCTCAACGTGAGCACGAAGCGTTCGTTCATCTCCAAGGTTCGCAATGGTAAACAAAACACTCTCAAAACAAAGTTTGGCTAATCTATCGTCACTCGGAAAAATCGTGAAAGAGAAGTCAGACGCCACCAAAGCCTTCCAAACACTACCGATCGATCGGATCTATAGCAAAGCGCAACCTCGAACGATCTTTGAACGTATTGATGAGCTGGCAGACAACATGAAGGCCATCGGACAGCAACAGCCTATCGTTGTGAGTCCAGACGGTACGGGACGTTATGTCATTGAACAAGGCGAACGCCGTTGGCGTGCAGCGCAGCTCGCTAAACTCTTGACACTCGATTGCATCGTCACTAAGCCAGAAGCTGACGATCCAAAGCGTTTGATTCGACAGTTGAGCGAAAACATCCAACGCGAAGACATGACGCTTTGGGATCTATCAAACAGCATCGCCCTCCTCGTCTCCAAAGGCTTAACGATCCGAGAGATTGCCACTCAATTAGGCAAAAAGGAACCTTACATCAGCGTTTTGAACAGCATCCATACGTTGCCTGACGAGTTAGCAGTGCTCGTCAAAAACCAGCATGTTGCCGACCCGTTGGCTGTTCGCAAACTTCAAAAACGCTTTGAAGAAGATCCCGATGCCGTACGCGCACAAATCCAAGCATGGTCTGATGCTCACGAAGCAAGCCATAGCGAATCAGCCTTCGTCATCACGAGAGCGCAGGTTCAGGCTTTTATTAAACAGAGTGAAAAAGCCAATCAAGCGCCCGTCGTGACGCCAGACGCAACCGCATCAATGACCGTTGACACGACAACTGACGCTTTAGAGGTCAGTGCGCCTCATGACGATCAGGTGATTGACGACTCAAACGATTCGAACATAGAAACTAAGGAGACTCTCCGTCAACCTCAGAAACCAAACGAGCTGACACTGCCAGCCGGCTGTTCTACGGTATCGATCTCAAAGGTTCGCATAGACGTGCTTTGGAATAACAATGAAGCCTATCTCACGCCTGGCGTTATTGCGTCAGACGGCAAGGTTTGTATCACATTAAAGGCAACTAAGGAAATTTATTTGGCAGATGTATCAAGTATTGTGTTTGTTGGTGTCAGCAAGGTCTGACCACGCAAATTCACTGGTCATGACCAGCTTGAGAAGCTAGCATTACTATAGAACTGTACCAACAGTACACTCACTTGTATACTTGTGCCGTTTTTAAGTATAGTTGCCACTTTCTTCCTATTACGAAGCGACAAGAGCATCCTTCAACGCCTTAGGTCTATCAAAACCTTCAAAGTTTCGCTATGCAACACCTACCAACAGACCTTCTAGCAGTCATTGAACGTATGCGCTTGATTGGCTCGGACACACAACGTTATGAGGTCAAAGCGGCCAAGACAGCGCTTCCTGAAAGCATAGTTGAGACAATTTCCGCTTTTGCCAACCGCACGGGCGGCACGATCATCTTAGGGCTCAACGAAAGATCCAATTTTTCTACAATGCCCGACTTTAACGCCGGAGCAATCCATGATGCTTTGCTTCGGATTGGAGATGACCTTACACCGCCTTGTCGGCTCTATATTGAACGCTATCCTTTTGAAAGATCTGAAATTGTCGTGACCGTTGTTGAACCAGTGCCTTTGGATCAACGTCCGTGCTTTATTACCAAGAAGGGCGTGCGGTACGGGTCATTCATTCGAACGGGAGATGGCAATCAGAGACTGACCGACTACGAAATCGAACGACTTCGTGAATTTCACCAACAGCCCTCATTTGATCGACAACCGATCTATGAAGCCTCAATGGACGACCTGGATTCATCAATCCTAGAGGCCATTGTTCAACGCAATCGTGAAATCACGCCCCGGATCTTCGGTAAGATGGATCGCATAGAAATCTTGACCAAACTTGGAGCCATCGCTCCAGACTCCGAAAATAGCGGTCGATACGTTCCAACGTTAGCAGGTCTGTTGGTAGCTGGAATTTTTCCTCAAGAATTCTTCCCACGCCTCAACATCACATTCACTGTGTATCCTGGCGTTCAGAAAGCCCAAAGCGACGGCATTCGCTACCTCGAGACTCAATCCGTCAACGGCACCATTCCCGAAATGCTTATAGGTTCGCTAGAACTACTCAAAAAACACATGAACAAGAGAGCGCTAATCCAGGAAGCGTTGCGAAAAGAAATCACGGACTATCCGATTCTGGCCTCCCGACTTTGTCAGCCTAAAAACGGCAATGGCCTGCGCCACAGGGTAGCAGGCCATTTTAAATTTCACTTCACGTAGCGCAAACAGGAGCAAGGTCTTTCATACGGAATTTTCTCACCAAAGAGCGCTTTTCCTCGAACCTGCAAGGCGGCTCTAAATTGAAATGCTTGAGCATCTCATCGAACAAGCCATAAGGATAAAGACGATGGTAAACGGGAGCAGCCGGATTGCTGTCGTCATACCCTAGTTCAGCAGCTCTCATAGCTTCAATCATTTTGGTCGTGGTCACCTCGCTTCCCAGACTCTTCTTCAATACGTGCTCCATGTATTTTTCCAGCACCAAGGCGATATAACACATGGCAAAGTGTCCGTGGATTCGTTGATCCTTCCATACAAAGCAGGGTCTGGCCTCGAGATCCGATTTGGAAACTCGAAAACAGTCTTCAATCTTCCAAAGTTGGCGATAAATCCCCATGATCTCTTCAGGTGTTCTGCCCTTGAGGTTGGTACAGACTGCATAGTACCCAGCCCACTTTCTGGCTTCTTGAATCTTGTCAGTTCTTAAAGAAGGAGCTTCTTTTCCTTTAGGAATTTGGATCAAGCTCTTAAAACCCTTGGATTGATTGAGCTTCGATGGCGTTTTTAACATAGCCTCCGCTTTTTCAATCGCACGTTCGAGCTCATAGATATCCTTGTTGGCGCGTTTCTGAGAGAAACTGACCATCCAAGTCACATCGAGTTCCTTGATGACTTTAGTTGTCGAGTATTTGCGTCCAGACGCTGAAATCTTGGTTTCAAACAGTGGCTTTTTCAAGTCAAGCTGTTTGTACTTGCAAAGCACTTCCCCATCGTCATTGAGCGTGAATTTTTCCCAGTTTTCCTCACTCAATATGAATTCCTTTTGATCTGAAGTGCAGTTCTTGACCTTCTGCGCCAGAATGAAATCACAACCAATATCCATTAACCCCTGGAGGTTTTCATTGGAATTCAGACCTCTATCAGCAACCACGATCAACTTTTCTAGGTTGTACGTTTTTTTGAGTCGTCGAATGATGGGCAACATGGTTTTGAATTCGGAGGTGTTTCCTGGGAAAAGCTCATAATCCAAAGGAATACCGTCCGCATCCATCACAAGACCTAAGACCACTTGAACTTCACTGACTTTGCAGTCTTTACTCATTCCGAAATTACGAAGCTCTCCACTTTGGCGGCTTTCGAAGGCATACGTGGTAACGTCGTAAAAAGCCGCTGTGATAGTACGATTCAGGCGTTTCCCGATTTCTCGGTTAAGGTGTCGCACGATATTTTTCTTATCTTCGTGCAAACGATCCAACACACGATAGACATCGTTGAGTTGGTCTACATCTGAAAAATCAACGATGTGATTGCCCTTTCTTTCGTATGTTCTAAGCTTGCTGGCGGGATTCAAGAACCTGTCAGCAACAAGCAGAAAGCTAGTCTTTTCGTATGGATACTCAATTTGCGTCTTCGATTGAAGGTATCTAAACAGTTGAGGCATGTTCAGATCCTTCCAGACCGCTCGAATTAATGCAGTTCCAATATTGAGCGATTGCACATGTCGGTAATCTGGCTCAGCATTGTTAAGCGCCGCCTCCATTTTACGAATTCTAGCTTGAGCATCCTCGGCTAGTTTTTGTTCCTTCAACTCACGCTCAAGCCTGTTTTCTTTAGCCACCTGCTCTCGGAGTTTTTCAACAAACAAGGGATCCTTCGCTAAAGCCAAATCCAATCGACCGTAGCTTCGTACCGTTCTTGAACGCGGTTGCCCCTGTTCATTTCGATAGCTTTCGCATACGCGGATGTACGTGTGCCCTTTGACCGTATTGATAGCGACATTTTTAGACATGATGACCCCGAGATGGCATTATTCACCATTATACCACACTCCGCTACTTTTGCGCTACGTAAGATGAAAAAAAATTTGGCTACGCAAATGCTGTAGCCACAGGCGTTTGAGCTCGTTTTTATGACAACTTTACTGACAAAGTCGGGAAAAGTAGTGAGTCGCCAGGCAAAAATGACATAAACACGAAGCCTGTTTCTAAAAAGAAGATCAGGAACATCGCGACGTAAATAAGTGTCCCGTAGTCAGTTGCTAATGCAACAAGAAAATGATCAGCGTTCGTAAAAAGTTCAACGATCAGATCGAGGATATCCATCGGAAATGTCCTTTATTATTTTTTTGCAAATGTGTCGCTCTTAGAAGGTAGTTTTTGACGAAACCTCTAAGATTACGCACAAATGAATACTTGCCCACTATCATACTGAATACTGCACCCTTTTGAGGGTGCGTCTTTGTTAAAGATTTTTGAACGATTGAAAATGATGGATAGACTCAAGCCCCGGACGCTGGCCCCAAAACGCAGCATTGCAGAATTACCGAGTCAGCTCATTAGCCAGATTGCCGCAGGTGAAGTGATTGAACGACCGGCATCTGTGGTGAAGGAGCTTGTCGAAAATGCCATTGATGCGGGTGCGACTGAGATTGAAGTTAAGCTCGATGGCGGTGGCTTAAAGCGTATTGTGGTCACGGATAATGGTGGCGGTATTCCGAAGGAAGAGTTGCCGCTAGCCCTGAAACGCCATGCAACGAGCAAAATTCGCAATTTGCTTGAACTCGAAAATGTTGAGAGCTTAGGGTTCCGTGGTGAAGCACTCGCATCGATTGATGCGGTGGCAGAGTTGAGTATCCGTAGTCGTACGCCAGATGCTGATCACGCCTGGCAGATTACCGAAGGTGAAGTCCATCCTGCGGCGGGTGTTGTGGGCACGCGCGTTGAAGTGCAAGATTTGTTTTATAAAACGCCGGCACGCCGTAAGTTTATGAAGTCCGAAGCGACTGAGACAGCACACGTCCTGGAATATTTAGAACGTTTGGCACTCGCGAATCCTGATATTGGTTTTTCAATGGTGGCCAATGGTCGCGCTTTGATGAAGCTCGACGGGGTGATTAATGTCGCTGAACGTATTGAAGCTTTGATGCCAAAAGCTTTTAAAGGCAATCATCGTGAGGTGTCTGCTGACGAAGGCGGTATGACGCTTCGTGGGCTTGTGGGAATTCCAGCGATTGCGAGAAGTCGTGCTGATGGTCAGTATTTCTTTGTGAATGGTCGTTATGTCCGTGATAAGGTGCTGACGCACGCAGTGAAGACTGCCTATCAAGACGTCTTGCATGGCCAAAGTCAGCCTGTCTATTGTCTTTATCTCACCCTTGATCCAACGGCGGTGGATGTCAATGTGCATCCCGCAAAGTTAGAAGTGCGTTTTAGAGAGTCAAGCCGAATTCATCAGTTTGTTAGTCGAGCAGTCAAGGCGGCCCTTGCGCCCCCTGCGGCCTCTTTGATGAATGAAACGGCTAGGGTTGAGTCAACAGAGCGTTCGCCATCGCATGTTGGTTTGCCAAGTGGCCAACAGTCGCCCGTGTCGATTCCTATCCCGAGACACGCAAGTTCGTTGCCGATGCCAGATCGCCCAAATGTGAGTGCCGCGATGCGACTCTTTGGGGCTGATCATGAGACTTCGAATGCTGCGGCGCGTGGCCAAGCACCCGTCTCTCAAGATGATCAGATAAGTCAGGTGTCGATCCAATCCAAGGGCTCGAACTTTGGGACTGAGGGTTTGACATTAACGGCTCCTCTCTCGAAGCCTAAAGAGATCGTCCCGAAGACGGCTACTTTAGATTTGCAGGGTGGCTCGTTTGTGCGCGATGCGGTCAATGTGACATCAACCCAACAGGCCGATCCTGCCCCCTATGAGCCATTGGATGCTTTAGATGAGGTTGTGCCGTCGGCATTGCCAACATCTTCTTCGTCGTCGTTACGCGGTGAGCCGCAACGTGAGGTGGTCTCTCAAGCAACGCAAACCCCTGTGGCGGCTCCGCTTGAAGCACGGAAAGACAAGGTGCCGACATTGCCGCCTGGCACGTTAGGTCGCGCCATTGCACAAATCGGTGGGATTTATATATTGGCCGAAAATGATAAAGGCCTTGTGGTGGTGGATATGCATGCTGCCGCTGAACGCATCACCTATGAGCGCCTCAAGCGACAGATGGATCAGCAACGTATTGCTGTGCAACAGGTTTTGATTCCGCAGGTCTTTAGAGTGAGCCACGTCCAGTTTGCGATCTTTGAAGAGTATCGTTCGCTCCTTGAGGGGCTCGGGCTAGAACTGACGGGCGCGGGTGACGGTGCGATTGCCGTGCGTGCGCTCCCGATGTTGTGTAAGGATATGCCGACACAAACGGTTGAATCCATGGTCAAGTGTTTACTTGAAGATTTGCAAAATTATGGCGAAAGCGCTGTGATTGAAGAAATGCGTAATCGTTTGTTAGCTACAGTGGCGTGCCATGGGTCTGTGCGTGCGCATCGACAGTTGACGATGCAAGAAATGGATCGACTTTTACGCGATATGGAAGAAACAGAACGCGTAGATCAATGTAATCACGGTCGTCCGACCTGGCATCAAATGACCTTGACGGATCTCGACAAACTCTTTATGCGTGGAAAATGATGACAATGAGTAAGCCTTTGGCATTGGTGATTCTTGGACCGACCGCTTCAGGGAAATCTGCCCTGTCGCTTGAATTAGCCAAGCGTTTTCCTGTCGAAATTATTTCAATGGATTCGGCCTTGGTCTATCGTGGCATGGATATCGGGACAGCTAAGCCAACGCTCGAAGAGCGCGCAGTCTGTCCCCACCATTTGATCGATATTCGCGACATTGGTGAAAGTTATAGTGCAGCGGACTTTTTAGAGGATGCTGTACGCCTAGTAAAGGAGATTCGAGCACGAGGTCGCTATCCCTTGATTGTCGGGGGGACGATGCTTTATGCCAAAGCGCTTCGTGATGGTATTAACGAGATGCCTTCGACTTCGCCTGAGGTGCGAATGGCAGTCGCAAGTGAGGCAGAAACCTTAGGGTGGCCTGCCATGCACGCCCAACTCGCTGAAGTCGATCCTCAAACAGCGGCAAGACTGTCGCCTAATGACAGTCAACGTATCGGTCGTGCGTTAGAAGTCTATCGAATGACAGGTCGACCATTATCCGCTTTCCATGCTGAGGCGAGTAAAGCGCCACCCTTTGAAACCCTAACGGTAGGCTTGTTGCCCCAAGACCGAAAGGCGCTTCATCAACGCATTGAAGAGCGCTTTGATCTGATGTTGGCTGCTGGCTTTTTAGATGAAATGCGTCAGCTGATGCAACGAGAGGATTACGACCCAGAGAGTCCTGCGATGCGTGCGGTCGGCTACCGTCAAGCGATTGACTTTTTGGAGGGACGGACAGATTGGGCAGGTTTTCATTTAGCGGGTGTGGCAGCGACGCGTCAGTTAGCCAAACGCCAAATGACGTGGATGCGTAGCATGCCCGATGTGACTTTATTGGATCCTTTAAAGGCAGGAACCCTGGAAGCCATGGTGGCGATGATGAATCAGGTGGTTGCTCCTTAAAGTCGACAAGGGCAAACGAAAACAAAAAAGGCATCAACTGTCGAGGTGTTCGAGTTGATGCCTTTTTTGGTCAATGTCAATGAGCTACTAAGCTGATTGACGCCAAGCGATTAGCGAACGACGCACTGGGCTTCGCCTTCGGGAAGCTCGGCCACGGTACCGATCGTGAAGACCTTTTCGCCCTGAGCTTCGAAAGCGGCGCGGGCTTTTTCAGCTTCTTCAGGGGCAACGATCACAACGAGACCAATACCGTTATTGAAAACACGGTGCATTTCGTGGCTATCGATGTTGCCCTTTTCCTGGAGCCAATCGAAGATTGCCGGACGCGTCCAAGACTTGCCGTCGATCACAGCCTGAACACCTTCCGGAAGAACGCGAGGCACATTTTCAACGAGGCCGCCGCCCGTGATGTGAGCCATGCCCTTGATCTTCACGGACTTCATAACTTCAAGAACTTGCTTCACGTAGATGCGGGTCGGTTCCATCGCGCGATCAGCGAGCGTAGCGCCGTCGAACGGCATATTCCAATCAGCGCCTGCGACTTCCACGACCTTACGGATCAAAGAGAAGCCGTTGGAGTGAGGACCGCTAGAAGCGAGACCGAGGATCGTGTCGCCCGGCTGGATCGTACGACCGTCGATGATCTGATCCTTTTCAACCACGCCGACAGCAAAACCAGCGAGGTCATATTCGCCTTCAGGGTACATACCCGGCATTTCAGCCGTTTCACCGCCGATAAGGGCGCAACCAGCAAGTTCGCAGCCCTTGGCAACGCCAGCGACAACGCGACCAGCGATATCAACGTCAAGTTTGCCGCAAGCATAGTAGTCGAGGAAGAAAAGGCTACGAGCACCCTGAACGAGAATGTCGTTCACGCTCATGGCCACAAGGTCCTGACCCACCGTGTCATGGCGACCAAGCTTGAAGGCAAGCATGAGTTTGGTACCCACGCCGTCCGTGCCGGTCACGAGAACGGGATTCTTGTATTCCTTGCTGACTTCAAAGAGCGCGCCAAAACCACCAATGGAGCCGAGCACGCCAGGAATCATGGTGCGCTTAGCAAAGGGTTTGATGCGTTCAACGAGTTCATCGCCGGCATCAATGGAAACACCGGCGGCCGCGTAGGAAAGTTGGCTCATGGAAAGATCTCAATGTGAAGAGGGTCCGTAGATATGCCGACCGAAATCTTGATGGGACTCAGGGGATATCTAGGAACGGGTTACCTAAAAGAGTTTGGCGAAAGTATAAGCCAAAGCACCCATGTGGGTTGACCCTTAAGTGAGACTTTTTTGGGTTTCATGCGGTCGTGTGCGTTTTGAGAGGAAATCAAAGAGGACGACTTGAGCGATTTCGAGGTAAACTCCTAAGTTCTGAACGTGTGCGCATCATGCGCTCAGATTTCCTTTAAAAAAGACTTATGTGTGAAGATACTGATCAGTTCCTGTTGCAACTAGAGAACCAAGAGGCGCCAACGTTTGAGAATTTTGTTGTCGGCGTGAACGGGGAAGCTGTCAGCACGCTTCGTAAGATTGCTGAAGGTGGCGGTCCAACTTTCGTCTATCTTCATGGGCCAAAGGGATCTGGGCTTACGCATCTTCTTCGTTGTTTGGTCCCTCATCAACGATTTCGTGTTCCGATGTTCGATCCGAACGTGAAAATCTATGTCGTGGATGATGTTGACGAGTTGGATCCTGGTTGGACGTTACAGTTGTTAGCGTTACAAAATGCTGTTCGCTGTACGCCTGGCATGCATCTGATTTGTGCTGGTCGCGTGCCACCTGCTCAATTGCCGTTGCCAGAAGTGGTGCGTAGTCGCCTAGGTTGGGGGCTTTGCTATACCATTCATCCCTTAAACGATGACGAGCGTATCGCCGAAATTGATCGCCGTGCAGGTTTGCGTGGGATTGAGTTGCCGCTTGATGCCTTGCAATGGATGGGACAATATCTGCCGCGAGATATGCGCAGCATGATTTTGGTGCTCGATGAGGCCGACCGTTTGGCCTTAATGCGCCAACGTAAGATTACATTGCCGCTTGTTCGTGAAGCGACACAGAATTTGTCGATTGAACTCCTCAAGCCTGAGGAAGAGTGATTTCTTTTCGTTCTTGCTATCAATATGAAATTTGCGATTTTCGACCTAGACCATACTTTGTTGCCAGTGGATAGTGGCGACGGCTGGAGTCGTTGGCTTGTGAGGGCGGCAGGTTTAAATGTCGAGCAAATGGACGCGCAGATTCAAGCCTATGCAGACGCCTACCATCGAGGTGACTTTGATGTGGATGCCTTCATGGGTTTTCAAATGGGGTTATTAGCGCACTGTCGTCGACGTGATTTAGAAGTGTGGCGCGACGCGTTTGTTGAACATAAAATTCGTCCCTATATTCCGAAAGCGGCGATGGATTTGGTTGAAGACCGTCGTCGCGCAGGCTTTGAACCGGTTTTAGCGTCGGGTACGCACCAGTTTGTAACCCGTGCCATTGCACCGCTCTTTGGCATTCACCATGTTGTCGGCGCGTTGCCTGAAGAAAACGAAGCTGGCGAATTCACGGGTCGAGTGGTGGGATCGCATTCTTATCAGGACGGTAAGCGCATCTTGGTAGAAGCTTTTTTGCGTGAGCAACTCGAAGAGCAGCAAGAGGGCGTTATGGCATTAGAGGCTTATAGCGACTCGATTAATGACGTGCCTCTCTTACGTTATGCGTCGCAACACGGGCGAGCATTTGCGGTAAATCCTGATCCTCAATTACGACAAGAAGCTTTGAAGCAGGGTTGGCAAATCATGGAAATTTTCAAAAAGGTAAAGGCTCAAGATGTTTGACCGTTTTGTCAATCGGGTGAGAGATATGTTTACAACCCGTTCCGCTATCGTTAAAACACCCCGCGTGATTATGCCCGAAGAGCATGGCATCGATCCGGCTTTGGTGTCGGTGGAAGCACGAGCCACTTGTGAAGCCCTTAAGCGCCGTGGATATGAAGCCTATATTGTCGGTGGCGCTGTACGTGATTTGCTCTTAGGTGTGACGCCTAAAGATTTTGACGTGGCGACCAACGCAACGCCAGAACAAGTGAAGCGTTGCCAACGTCGTGCAGTGATTATTGGCCGTCGCTTTCAATTGGTGCATGTCATCTTTGGCCGCGAAATTATTGAGTGTTCCACCTTCCGTGCATTAGAAGGCTCAGGCCAGCGTAAAGATGCGACGGGGCGCGTGGTCTCCGATAATGTTTTTGGTGAAATGTGGGAAGATGCAGCGCGAAGAGATTTTACGGTCAATGCGCTTTACTATGACCCGCAGACCCAAACGCTTCTGGACTATCACAATGGCTACGAGGATTTAGAGGCCAAGCGCCTACGCATGATTGGTGAACCTGCGACTCGCTATCGTGAGGATCCTGTACGCATGATGCGTGCTGTACGTATTGCGGCCAAGCTTGGGTTTCAAATTGAACCCGCTACCGAAAGCCCCATTCCTAAAATGGCACGTCTTTTGGAGAATGTTCCAGCAGCTCGTTTGGTTGACGAGATCTTGAAGCTTTTGACGTGCGGTCATGCAGTGGCCTGCATGGACAAGTTGCGAGAAGAGGGCTTACATCGTGCGCTCTTGCCGATGTTAGATGTCATCGTCTCTGAGCCTGATGGTGAAGAATTCTTAATGCTTGCCCTAAAGCGCACCGATGAACGTATTGCGGTTGGTAAAAAGATTTCGCCGTCCTTCTTGTTTGGTACGCTTTTGTGGCCGCAGGTTGTGAAGCGTTGGACTTACAACGAAGAAAAAGGCATGCGTCGTATGCAGGCTTTGCACGCAGCGTGCGTCGAAGTCTTAGCGACGCAATGTCAACAGCTCAATATTCAACGTCGTTATCAGGCTGACATTCACGACCTTTGGATGCTACAAGCTCGCTTTGAACGTCGTACGGGTAAAGTGGCCTATGCCTTGGTGTCTCATCCGCGTTATCGTGCCGCCTATGACTTTATGTTGTTGCGTTCTTTGTTGGGACACGTACCCACCGAACATGTGACGTGGTGGGATACGTTCTCAAAGAGTGACGAAGCAACGCGTGCTGCCATGATTGCTCAGGCGCAGCGCGAAGCGCGCCAGACAGGTGATGCGGCTCGTGCGCATCGTCGTAAGTCGGGTGCTCCAAAAGATGGCGATGAAGAAGGACATCGCTCATCTCGCCATCGTTGCCGACATCATTATTCTCGTCGCCGTCGTCAGGAGCGCCAGCCCGATGCCTAATGCAATCATTGCGCTTGGCGCGAATCTAGGTGACCCTGTCGAAGCCTTGAAGGCTGCTGTTGTTGATTTAGAAGGGACTGACGGTATCGCTGTGAAGTCCGTTAGTCCTTTTTACACAACAAGTCCTGTCGAGTCGTCTGGACCCGATTATGTGAATGCCGTGGCGTTGGTGGAAACGATGCTGACGCCCATGGCCTTGTTAAAGGTTTGCCAAAACATTGAGCTTGCCCATGGGCGCGTGCGTCCTCAAGGGGTGATCAATGCGCCACGTACGTTGGATTTAGATGTGATTGACTATGAAGGGGTGATCTCGGACGACCCAGTGTTGACGTTGCCACATCCTCGGATGCATGAACGCCTCTTTGTTTTGGTGCCGTTAGCTGATATTTGCCCTGATTGGCAGATGAAAAATGGCCAGTCGATCGAAGAAACGATCAAAAAAGTAAAAAAAATGCATCCTGACCAAAAAATTTTCACACTTTCTTCAAAAAGTATGGCATAATTCTCTTCTCCGTAAGGGAAACAGTCCCCGGGTGGCGGAATGGTAGACGCAGCGGATTCAAAATCCGCCGGTTAACAGCCATGAGAGTTCGAGTCTCTCCCCGGGGACCATCAAGAAGTCGGAACCTGTTGAAGGTTGCCGGCTTTTTTGTTATCTAAAATGCCGCTTTTAAGATTTTGATTTCAGGTGGTCGTATCGAGGCGTGCTCGTGAGAGGTTGACGCTTCAATAAAGAAAGGGATGCTGGCTGATCCAACATCCCTTTGATTTTTAAAGCTGAGCTCGAATGAATTGCGAGAGCGAGGCTAATTCCTCTTGGCAAATTTCGTGATCCATGTCGAACGGATACCAACGGAAGGCAGGGTTGAGCTCTTTAATCACTTGTGCACTACGTTGTGCTGTCAAGGGCGAGATCACGGAGTCAAAGAGACCGTGCGCCATAAAGACAGGGGTTTGACGGCCTGCATCAGTGATTTCAGCAAAGAGGCTCCCTGCGAGCGGTAAGTATCCAGAGAGAGCGATGATCCCAGCAATGGGTTCTTCTTCACGTAAGCCTGCATAAAGCGCGGAGGCAGCGCCTTGAGAGAAGCCGCCTAAGAAAATGCGATTGCGTGGGATGCCTGCTTTTTCGACTTCTTTGATCAGTAAATGGATCTTAGCAGCAGTTTCACGAATACCTAGGCGATCCTCGTTGTCGTCAATTTTGTCTGAACGCACATCGTACCAAGCGCGCAGCGGATAACCCGGATGCGCGGAGATTTCGCGAACGGGCGCGTTAGGCAACATAAAGCGACAGACAGGGCCGCCAAAGTCAAGAATCTCGTCAGGGAACGGTGCGAAGTCTGTGTTATCAACCCCCATACCGTGAAGCCAAATGACCACCGCTTCCGGCGGCGTTTGTGCGCGACGCGGTGTGATCATCAAGATATCCTTAGGGTCAAAGGGAGTGACGCTAGGCATCTTGGGTGTGGTAGGTGCTTCAGACTTTGGTGTTTCTTTTGGTGCTTCGGCCTGAGGCTTACGTGCGCTCTTGGGGCGGAAGGCCTTGACGATCGATTCGTCGGTTTCGATGTAAGGGCCGCCAATCAAGTCGATACAGTATGGGACTGCCGCAAAAATACCGTTGACAATCGATTTACCTGTCTCGTCTTTGAGGCCTTCAAGGGTTTCAGCAATGGCTTTAGGCTGGCCGGGCAAATTAATAATAAGTGCGGCGTGGTCGGGTGTCTCGCGAAGCACGGCAACCTGACGGGACAAAATTGCAGTGGGTACGAAGTGGCCAGAAATTGCGCGCATTTGCTCACCAAAGCCCGGCATTTCTCGGGTGGCCACCGCTAGCGTGGCTTCTGGTGTCACGTCACGACGTGATGGACCAGTGCCCCCCGTTGTCAAAATGAGATCGCACCCGATGATATCCACGAGTTCTCGTAAAGTCTTTTCAATTTCAAAGCGTTCGTCAGGAATCAAACGACGGTGGACGGTCAAGGGTGTCGTGATCGTTTTGCGACACCAGGCTTCAAGCTCAGGAATGCCACGGTCGTCGTAGATGCCTTTACTGGCTCGATCAGAAATCGAGACCAAACCAAGAATCAATTCATTGTCTGTTTTACGCGGCGGTTTCATCGGAGTGCTTCTCAAAAAATCAACGTTTATTCTTCAGCGTCTTCGTCTTCTGCAAAAAGGCTCAGCGGCTCTTCAAGCAAATCATGAAGATAGCGATAGAGTTCACGCGCGCTCTTCGGTGCTTTTTGCAATTCACGTTCTTTGCGTGCGGCGCGAACGAGCGTACGTAAGCGTGGAATATCGGCTTCAGGATGTTCGTTAATGAACTTCGTAAGCGCTTCGTCGCCAGCGATCATCTGATCACGCAGGGTTTCGCAACGGTGTAAGAGGGCGACTGCGGCGCGAGATTCACCCGTCGCGCGGTCGATGGCTTCGCGCACAGCTGCTGCATCCATGTCACGCATTTTCTTGCCGATCAGTTGCAACTGTCGACGTTGTGCACCAAAGCTACGCATACGGCGGAATTCGACGATTTCGACATATACGTCTTCAGGGAGACCTACGCGTTTTAATTGATCATCCCCGAGTTTGGTCATTTCACGACCGAGATCCTGAAGCGCTTGCTGTTCGCGCTTGAGTTGTGATTTGGACGGGCCGCGGTAGACGTCTTCGTCATCATCGTCTTCGTAAATCTGTTCCTGTCGCATGTCAAGGCTCTTGCGAAAAAAGTCATTAAAACCACTATGATACCGAGATCCTGCCTCAGACGGAGCGTGAGAAGGCAGATTGTCGAAGGAAAGAAAGGATGTCTGAAAGAAACTTGATGTCGACTGAAGCGTTAGCACAATGGACAGTCAAACGAGCCCAGGCGCTCGGTGCTGATAGCGCAAGTGCTGAAGTGAGTCATGATAAGGGGTTGAGCGTCACAGTACGTATGGACGAAGTGGATGCCATTGAGCATACTGAAGAACGCGTGTTGTCTCTCACGGTTTGGGTTGGCTCTCGTAAGGGTTGTGCAAGTACCTCTGATTTATCTGAGCGTGCGCTAGACGCTACTGTGCGTGCCGCAGTGGATATTGCTCGTGTTTCTGCTGAAGACGAGGCGACTGGGTTACCTAATGAAGAAGATCTACAAGAGACTTTTAGAGACCTAGACCTTTGGCATCCATTTGAAGGCGATGTCGATGAGGCGATTGCGCTTGCACAAGAAGCTGAAGAAGCGGCTTGGCAGACGGATGAGCGTATTGTGAATTCAGACGGCACGAATTTTTCGACGTCGTCTGGTGAATTTACGTTAGCGAATTCGTTAGGGTTTTGTGCGGGCTACCGTTATTCGCGTCATACCCTCGATTGTGCTCCGATTGCTGAAGACGCTTCAGGTATGCAAAGAGATGTATGGTGGACAGAAGCTCGTCATATTAAGGATATGGAAAGCCCGTCTGACGTGGGTCGGCAGGCCGCTCAACGAAGTGTTGCGCGATTGGGTGCTCGGATGCTAACGAGTCAACGAGCACGTGTGCTTTTTGACGCACCTGTCGCTGTAGGGCTTTTAGATATTCTGGAAGAACTTTTAAGTGGACGAGCCTGGTACCGTCATGCAAGTTGTTTAGAGGGTCGACTTGGCGAAAGCATTTTGCCTCGAACGATTTCGATTGAAGAAAATCCCTACATACCTAGACGCGTGGGTTCGGGCGTCTTCGATGATGAAGGTTGTGCTGCAAAGCAACGTTGGATCGTAGAAGAAGGACATTTGGCAGGTCTCTTTTTGTCAAGCTATAGCGCAAGAAAACTCGGCATGCGAACGACTGGTAATTTGGGCGGCGCTTATACCTTGACGCTTCAAAGCGAAGACACGGATGCCAAGCGCGATACACGATCAGCCATGCTTGAACGACTCGGGACGGGGTTACTCGTGACTGAATTGATTGGTCAAGGCTTAAATCCTGTGACGGGGGATTATTCGAGAGGTGCTGCCGGCTTTTGGGTCGAGAATGGCAAGATTGCGTACCCTGTAGAGGGGATTACGATTGCATCGAATATTTTGACGATGATGAAGACGATTGAAGCCGTCGGTGCCGATACGTTCGATAGTGGTGTGCGAAGAAGTGGCAGTATCTTGATGCCTGATTTAATGCTTGCGGGCGAATAAGTCGAACGACAGAGAAAGAAAAGGCAGAAGAGCCCTGTCAAACTCTTCTGCCTTAGGAGACTCGAAGACAACCATGCTGGAGATGAAGCATTTTTGACACTTTTTGGAATTGATTAGAAATCCTGTGTCAGGCAGTCTCACCGACCCCTTGGTGATTTAAGTGACTGTGTTGTCTTGCGTTAGAAACACTATAGGTGAAGGCTAAACGGTGTGCAAGCGAAAAAGCGCTTAATTCCGACTAATTTGCTCGGGTATTGATTTGGCGCAATAGATTGAGAGTAATTCTCATTACTTAAGGTGGTGGTAAGAATAAACGAGGCGAAAAGGATGCAAAAAAGCGTGGTCTCGAGAGACACCTATCACTAAAGTGTTTAAAATCACGGCTTTCTTCAAAACGCTATAACTGGCCTGTAAAGCCATGACAGAACAACATTTATCTGATTTTGATTTTGAGCTCCCGCCTGAGCTCATTGCCCAATACCCGTTAGAAAACCGTACGGCATCGCGTCTTTTACATATTACGAAGGACGTGATTGAAGATGGGCATTTCACGGACATCGAAAATTTCTTGCGTCCAGGTGACCTATTGATTGCTAACAACACCAAGGTGATCAAGGCACGTTTATTGGGTCGCAAAGCCACCGGAGGTAACGTCGAAGCTCTGATCGAACGTGTGACGGGGGAATTCACTGCCATCTCGATGGTGCGTGCAAGCAAGTCACCTAAGCCTGGTACGGTGCTTTATTTCGAAGCTGACGGTCGTGAAGAGCCTGTGACGGTCACGGGTCGTCAAGGCCAATTCTTTGAATTGGCGTTTGAACGTCCGGTCTTGACGGTGCTTGAAGCCTTTGGTCGTGTGCCGTTGCCACCTTATATTACGCACGCCGCAGAAAAATCTGACGAAAGCCGTTATCAAACCGTGTATGCGCGTCACCCTGGCGCTGTGGCTGCACCGACCGCAGGTCTACATTTCACGCAGGATCTTTTGGATCGTTTGGCCAAAAAGGGCGTCGATATTGAATATGTGACATTGCATGTGGGCGCGGGGACATTCCAACCAGTGCGCGTCGAAAACCTTTCTGAGCACGAAATGCACTCAGAGTGGTTCTCGATGCCTGAAGACGTGGCTGCACGCATTAATCAAGCGAAGGCTGAAGGTCGTCGTGTGATTGCAGTGGGTACCACATCGTTACGTACGATTGAAAGTGCTGCGGATCGACTTGGTCACGTTGAGGCAGGAGCTCGTGATACCCGTCTATTTATCATGCCGGGCTATCAGTTCCGCATCATTGACGCGCTGATTACGAATTTCCATTTGCCAAAGTCAACCTTGGTGATGCTCGTCTCGGCATTAGCGGGACGTGAACGTATTCTTGAAGCGTACAAGCATGCTGTTGAAGAAAAGTATCGTTTCTTTAGTTACGGCGATGCTTGTTTTATTGAAAATGCTCATATTGCCGACAAAGGGTCGGACAGTTAAAAGGACACACAACAATGGCTTTTGGTTTTAAGGTCAAAGCAACGTGCGGCCGTGCCCGACGTGGCGAACTGACGCTCAATCACGGCGTCGTGCAAACTCCGATCTTTATGCCAGTGGGTACCTATGGGTCTGTGAAGGCCATGGCACCCTATGAGTTAAAGGAAATCGGTTCTCAGATTATTTTGGGTAATACCTTCCATTTGTGGCTTCGCCCTGGTCTTGAAGTGGTTGATGCCCACAAGGGGCTGCATGACTTTATGCAGTGGGATAAGCCCATTCTGACGGACTCGGGTGGCTTTCAGGTCTTTAGTTTGGGTGAACTTCGCAAGATTACCGAAGAAGGTGTGAAGTTTAGTAACCCGATCAACGGGGATAAGCTCTTTTTGTCGCCTGAAGTGTCGATGAAGATTCAACGTGTGCTGAATTCTGACATCGTGATGCAGCTCGATGAATGCACGCCCTATAAGATTGGCGACCGTCCAGCCACGGAACTCGAAGCGGCTAAGTCGATGCGCATGAGCCTTCGTTGGGCTAAGCGCTCTCGCGATGAGTTCGATCGTCTTGAAAACCCGAATGCGCTCTTTGGGATTGTGCAGGGTGGCATGTATGAACATTTGCGCGAAGAGTCGCTAGCTGGTTTGTTGGATGTGGGCTTCCATGGTTATGCCGTGGGTGGCCTTTCTGTGGGCGAACCCAAAGAAGACATGATGCGCATCATGGATCACATCGTTCATAAGTTGCCAGATGATCGTCCACGCTACCTCATGGGGGTTGGTACTCCTGAAGACTTGGTGGCAGGTGTCTCGAATGGCATTGATATGTTCGACTGTGTGATGCCGACGCGTAATGCACGAAATGGTTGGCTCTTTACGCGCTTTGGTGACGTGAAGCTAAAGAATAGCCGCTACCGCAATGACTTGCGCCCGCTCGATCCGTCGTGCAACTGCTACACCTGCCGTAACTTTACGCGCGCCTATTTACATCACTTACACAAAGTGGGTGAAATCTTGGGTGCTCGTTTGAATACGATTCATAACTTGTCCTTCTATTTGCAGATCATGCAGGAAATGCGTGATGCGTTAGAAGCAGGCACGTTTGAAGCTTGGAAAAAGCAGTTTGCTGAAGATCGTGCTCGTGGTATTGAGTAATTTTCTCAATGGAATACCTCAGTCAGAAGTAAGCGAACGCATTTATAATGATCAAATTCCCCGAAATGTAGCACCTATTGCTCAGTCGGGTTAGTTTTACATTCTTGAATGATTGGAGTTCAAATGTTTTTTGTTAGTGATGCACTGGCTGCCGGTGAGGCCGCCCAGGCTGGCGGCATGGAAGGCTTCTTGATGCAGGTGGTGCCGCTCATCGTCATTTTTGCCGTGTTCTGGTTCTTCTTGATCCGTCCGCAGCAGAAGCGTCAAAAGGAACACATGCAGATGTGTGAAGGTTTGGTGCGCGGCGATGAAGTCATGACGGTTGGTGGTATTTCTGGCCGTATTGAATCCGTTGACGAAACGACGATCGCACTTCAGATTGCTACGGTTGACGGCAAGGCTGTTGTGATCCGTATGCAGCGTACGTCTGTTCAGATGGTTCTTCCGAAGGGCACGCTTAAGTTCTAATAGTGGACTTTCAAGAACCCAAAGCGCTGGGGGCAATTCGCTCTTGGCGCTTTTTTAAGCCCGGTCTTGACCGGGCTTAAGCCCATTCAATAGGGTCGCATTTTGTGACCGTCTAAGTCTTTAGGTTGTGCAGAAATGTCCTTCATTGATGCATGACGGAGAACATTAACGATGAATCGATATCCTCTTTGGAAATACATCGTCATTGTTGTCGTACTCTTGATCGGCGTGGTCTACACGTTGCCGAACTTCTATGGCGAATCCCCTGCTGTGCAGGTTTCGTCTGGTAAGGCAACGGTCAAAGTGACCGAACAAACGCTGAAAACGGTTGAAGAACTCCTTCAGGCTGCTGATTTGCATCCGAATGGTGTGTTCTTTGAACAGGGTGCACAACAAAATACCGTTCGCGTTCGCTTTGAACCGACCGAAGCTGAAAAGCAGCTTCAGGCTCGCGAAGTCCTTGAAAAGGCTTTGAACCCGAATCGCGAAGATCCTGCTTATATTGTTGCGTTGAACCTTGTGCCCAATACGCCGCAGTGGCTGCTTTCTATTCATGCCTTGCCGATGTACTTGGGTCTTGACCTTCGTGGTGGCGTGCACTTCCTTTTACAGGTCGATATGCGTGCCGCGATTCAAAAGCGTGCTGAAGCTACATTGGCTGATTTGCGTACGCAACTTCGTGACAAGCGCATTCGTCATACGGGTATGACGCGCGTTGGCAATGTGGTCGAAATCAGCTTTGCCAATGAAGAAGAACGTGCACGTGCCAATGACTTGTTGCGTAATACGCAGCCTGATTTGGTGTTGTCGTTGCCAGAAGCTGCCGCTGCGCCCTATGTCTTGCGCGCTGAATTGTCTGAAAAGGCTATCCAAAACGTTCAGTCTTATGCGTTGAAGCAGAATATTTCAACCTTGCATAACCGAATCAACGAACTCGGTGTGGCTGAACCTGTAATTGCTCAGCAGGGCGCTGACCGTATTGTTGTTCAGTTGCCTGGTGTTCAGGATACGGCGAAGGCCAAGGACATCTTAGGTCGTACCGCAACCCTTGAAGTGCGCTTGGTGGACGATAGTCCTGAAGCCCTGGCGCAGTTGGCTCAGGGTAATGTGCCCTTTGGCGACGAAAAGTTCTTGGATCGCGAAGGGAATGTTTTGCTTGTGAAGCGCCGTGTCATCTTGACGGGTGAAAACCTCAACGACGCTCAGCCTGGCTTTGATAGCCAGACGCAAGAACCGACGGTGAATCTTGAACTTGATAGCCGTGGTGCTCGTATCTTCCAGGACGTGACCCGTGACAACGTCGGTAAGCGTATTGCCATCTTGCTCTTTGAAAAGGGTAAGGGTGAAGTCGTGACTGCACCAGTGGTTCGTCAGGAAATCGGTGGTGGTCGTGTGCAGATTTCGGGTCGTATGACTGCGATCGAAGCGACCGATACCGCCTTGCTCTTGCGTGCGGGTTCCTTGGCTGCGCCGATGGAAATTGTTGAAGAACGTTTGATCGGTCCGAGCTTGGGTGAAGCCAACATTGAAGCTGGTTTCCGTTCTACGCTCTACGGCTTTATCGTGATTGCCCTCTTTATGGCGATCTACTATCAGGTTTTCGGTGTGGTGAGTGCGGTGTCGTTGGTTGCCAATGTGATGATGTTGGTCGCTTTGCTTTCGATGCTTCAAGCCACATTGACTCTGCCAGGTATTGCCGCTATCGCGTTGACGTTAGGTATGGCTGTTGACGCGAATGTGCTTATTAATGAACGTATTCGTGAAGAGCTTCGTTTGGGACGTCTCCCTCAAACAGCTATTAGCGAAGGTTACGATCGCGCTTTTGCCACGATTCTTGACTCGAACATTACGAGTTTGATCGCTGGTTTGGCCCTGTTGATTTTCGGTTCTGGTCCAGTGCGTGGCTTTGCTGTGGTGCACTGTCTCGGGATTATGACCTCCATCTTTACGTCGGTGGTTGTGTCTCGTTCGTTGATCAACCTGATCTATGGTCGTAAGAAGAAGTTGACGAACGTCCATATCGGTCAGATTTGGCGTCCGGACACGGCCAAGAAAACGAGCCGTTAATGGGAGGTTAATATCATGGAATTTTTCCGAATTCATAAGACCATCCCGTTCATGAAGTACAAGTTTGTACTCAACATGGTCTCTTTTGTCAGCTTCGTGATCGCGGTTTATTGGATCTTTGCGCACGGTCTCGCGTTCTCAATTGAGTTCACGGGCGGTACGCAAATGGAAGTTCGATATCCGTCCGCTGTGAATACTGAACAGGTTCGTACTGAACTAAAGACGATTTCTAATGAAGTCTTAGTACAGACATTCGGTACGGCATCTGACATCGTCATTCGTGTTCCGACCAAGCCAGGTTATACGTCTGGTCAGGTGGCTGAAGAAGTGATGGCTGTGATTCATAAGAACACGCCAGACGCTCAGCTGACGCGAACCGAATACGTGGGTCCTCAGGTTGGTGAAGAACTCGCACGTGACGGGGGTACAGCCCTTGCGCTCGTGGTGGTTGGCATCATGATCTACTTGGCCTTCCGTTTCGAATGGAAGTTCTCGGTGGCAGCCATTATTGCTAACTTGCACGACATCTTCATTGTGCTCGGTATCTTCTCCGTCATGCAGTGGGAATTCTCGTTGCCGGTGCTCGCTGCCGTGTTGGCTGTGTTGGGTTACTCCGTGAATGAATCGGTGATTATTTTCGACCGTGTTCGTGAACACTTCCGTACGATGCGTCGCGCTGATACGGTCGAAGTGATCAACTCGGCAATTACCGCCACGATTTCTCGTACGGTGATTACCCATACGTCTACACTTTGTATGACGCTCTCGATGTTCTTCTTCGGTGGTCCTGCCTTGCATTACTTCTCGCTCGCTTTGACGATCGGTATTTTGCTTGGTGTGTACTCTTCCGTCTTTGTGGCTGCGGCTATCGCGCTTTACCTTGGTGTGAAGCGTGAAGACCTCGTTCGCCCTGTTAAGAAGGATGAAGTCGAAGAGATGGTGCCGTAATCGTTTCGTTTAACGGTCGATAAGATGATGGGGCATAGCGTGAGCTATGCCCCATGTTCTTTCTGGTCGTCATTGTGTGTATTTCTTGTGTCGAGACAAGGGCTAGAGAATCACTTAAAATTTAAATTTTAATTTCATTTTGGCTCGCTGTGAAAATTAAATTGGCTATTCCAAGCGTAGTGTTTTGGAGCTTGTTGGTTCTGTTTTTTGCCATCACTCAGATCATGTATGGCAATTATTTTGGCCCTCGTGAAACCATCGTCTCGATCATTCTTTTCATGCTTTTGTACAACTGGAGGCGTTGGATAGGTTTTTTATACCTTGGGATTTCATGCGTTTGCGCCTTAATGTATGGCATGGTTGGACTAACTTATGGCCATGTTGATAAGAACGCTATTGATGCCCTCTTGTACACGAATTTTGATGAAGCCTTTGAATATGCAACCTCCATTCCCCCGAGCGTTTTTGGGTGGTATGGCGGTTTGCTACTCACCTTTGCTTGCGTGGTTCTGTTTCTCAAAAAGCACTCACAGTTTTTAGTAGCTTTAGATCGTAAGCGTGTTGTGGTGTTGTTCGTATTGCTTGTGGCTTTTTCTAGCAACACGTTCGTAAAAAATCTGATCAAAGGCAACCCATTAAATATTTGGGATCTCAAAAGCACAGAAGTCAATTTTGTGTTGTCTTTTTATAAAGCTTTAGAAGACTCGTCTAACGGTCAAAATAAATATTCCATTTTTAATCGCTCGACCGATTGGAAAGCTGTCGCAGATGAAGGTGTTGCGACCAATTACGTATTGATCCTTGGAGAAAGTGCTCGTCGAGACTTCTTTGGCGCATATGGTGCCCCGTGGAACAATACGCCGTGGCTCTCTAGTGAGCCAGGTTTGTTGTTTGAAAACTACATATCTGCCTCGGCTGGTACAGTGCCATCGCTATCACGACAGTTGTACCTAAATAGCGACACTGAAAATTTCAATCCGGCTTATAACATTGTGACGTTAGCTAAGTCAGCGGGTTTTCAAACTACTTGGATATCGTCACAAGGTGAGCGTGGAGGTGCGGATTCGCCGATTTCGATCGTGGCAAAAATGTGTGACAAATATAATTTTGTTGCTGATGATCTTAATCCGCTGAACAAAGTGCTTAAAAAGACGGATGAGGATCTTTTAGAACCATTTAAAGAAAGCCTTGCTTTACCTGGTAAAAAGCTGATTGTGTTACACCTGATCGGCTCGCATCCTCAAGCGTGTCGACGTACTAACGATCGATATACAGAGTTTTTTAAATCTCAAGAGTTGTCTTGCTATATCGAAAGTTTAAAAAATACTGACCGCTTAGCAAAGGAAGTGACTGATGCTTTAAAGGTGCGCGAGTCTAAGTATGGTGAAAAATGGGGACTCTTGTTTACAGCTGATCATGGGTTAGATTTTGCATCCGATCAAAGTGGTTGGTGTCTGAAGCATAACGATAAACGGCAAGGTTCTTACGAGGTGCCATTCTTTATTACTGGGAGTGGGTTCAACAAGCGTGAAACGATAAAGTTTTATCGTAGCGGCTTGAATTTTCTTCCTTTGGTAGCCTCTTGGATGCATATTTCTTCTCCTTACTTGTCACCTCAAACGTGTCATTGGTTACAGGATGAGGCTTGCATCGATCAGGAAAACGTTTATCGCTTTTCCGGGGAGAAGGTTAAGTATCAGGAACTACCTTCTTATTCGCTTCAAATTTTTATGGATCAGAATCCGTAAGTGAAAACAGAACTTTGCTAATTGTTTTCTGGAGAAATGTATGTCTAATGAGCAGGATGACGACGAAGTCAAGCTTCCTGGTTTACCACCTAATACGAAGAACTACATGACACCAGCATGCTACCGACGATTGTTGGATGAGCGTGAACATCTCGTCAATGTTGAGCGTCCTGAAGTGGTGAATGTAGTAGCTTGGGCAGCGAGCAATGGCGACCGTAGTGAGAATGGCGACTATCAATACGGTAAGCGCCGTTTGCGTGAAATTGATCGGCGTATTCGTTTTTTGAATAAACGTATTGAATCGGCTGAAGTGGTCGACCCTGATACTCGTCCGCCAACGGATCAGATCTTTTTTGGTGCAACGGTGCTGTACTGTGATCAGCGTGGTGAAGAACACAAGATTCGTATTGTTGGGATCGATGAAGCTGATGCAGCGCATGGCGATGTGAGCTGGATTAGTCCTATCGCTCGTGTCTTTTTAAAGGCACGAGAAGGAGATGAAGTGAAGTTGCCTACACCAGCCACTGTGACGCACCCAGCTGGTGTTGAAGTCCTTGAGATTCTTGAAGTGACATATACGAGTCAGCAACCTCGTTAAAGTGGATTGCGTAGCCAAGCGACCTAGGTGGGCTCGCTTGGCTTAGACTACTTCATAAAGACGAAATAAACCGCCCCCACCATGCAAGCAAAAGCGGCCAAGTGATTCCAGGCTAATTGCTGTTGGAAAGCGATAATGGAAAACAAGGTGAATACCAACAAGGTAATCACTTCTTGAATGATCTTCAGCTGAATAAGCGAGAAAGGGCCGCCATTGCCTTCAAAACCAATGCGATTGGCTGGCACCATGAAGCTGTATTCCAACAGTGCAATCGCCCAAGAAAAAAGGATCACGGTATAAAGTGGCCAGTTGCTAATGAGTTTGGCGCTTTGGAGTTTCAAATGGGCATACCAAGCCAATGTCATAAAGACATTCGACGCGAGTAAGAGCCCAATGGTGGTTAAGCCTTTAGTGAGCATGGTGCAAGTGAGTGTTAGATACCGCGTTCATAAAGACGCATAAAGACAGCGCGAAGAAGCGAGTCTGTTAAGCGCGTTAATTGTTCAACGCCAGCCTCAGGGGTAAGCTTGCGAATAGGAAGAAAGGTAATTTTGAGTTCTTTCATGGCATCCTGCACGGCTATTTTCCAAAATTCAGGACTTTCTCCGGCTTGCCAATCCCCACGTCCGCGACCAAAGTGCGCAACGGCTAAATAAAGCAATGTCGCTTCAAGCATAAAGTTGCGTGCGGCGTGTTCGCTCCAAGAAAGATCAATCCCTTCTTTTTTATGCCGAGCGTTATAAATGGTGGCTGCGCCGACACCACCAATCGCGCCGATGATGCCACCCAATAAGGTGCCAAGACCTAACGAAAGACCTGCGCTCGCCGCATCCGCTGCGGCACCCGCAGCAGCCCCGCCAGCAACGCCAACACCAGCGCCAACGGCGGCTGCTGAAGCTGGAGCAATCGTGTGAGAGGCCATTTGCCAGTCCGTTTTCATACGTCTCAAAATCTCGCGAGAGACGCCACTCCCAGTGAGCCCATTAATGCCGATAAGCTTATCGGTAAGTGCGCATAGACTATCGGCAGCCATCGAGGATAGTGCCGTTTGGGCGTCCTCCATTTCGACGTTACGGGTTTTGATTAGACCAATTTGGTTAGCGAGTGATCGGACATGATCTTTGAGGCTTGGTACAGGGACTAATTCATGCGCCTGCAGAAGTTTCCACATGTGGCGTGCAATGGCGTCGACTGAGGATAGATAGAGGGCTCGTCGACTACGAATCCAAATGTCCCGAAGAGCATCAAAAGTGGCATGTTGAGTCGCAGGAAGGGCGCGACCAATGGCATCAAAAAGTGCCGTTTCTTGAACCCAACAACGCGCAAAGGCATCCATGGGAAGGACATCCTTAACAAACGGATAGGGTTTCATGGCATCACGCCATGCTTCGACATCTGCTCGTTCTTCAGCGTGCGTACGAGGCTTACCCATTTGGTTAAGAAGCACGATGACGGGCTTATTGATCCAGGAAATAATTTCCATCTCAGCCGTAATGTAGGGGGCTGTCTTAGGGAGATCAGAGGCATTGACCAAATAGAGTACAACGTCTGAAATGTCTTTAACGTGCTTGATGGCTCGTTGGTTAAGCCAAAAAGCCTTATTCGTCATGCGATCCCAGACTTCAGCAAGAAACCATCCGATAGGGTTCGTTCGACCAGTGAGGCGTTTAGCAAGAGCCACAGAATTACCAAAGCCCGGTGTATCCCAAAGAACCAGTTCGCATCCGGCCGCATCTCGTGCAAGCACATAGTCTTCGGTATTTTCTGTGACGTGGGCGCGGTCAGCGACTTCGCCGACGTCTTTCATAAGCAGTGTGCGGGCTAAGGTTGTCTTGCCAATATTGGTATGGCTAACAAGACTCAGGTGAATGCGAAATTGATCAGGTTTGGACATAGTCACTCAAGGATAGCTTTTTAAAGCAATTATCGCACTCTACCTAAGGATTTGAAGTTCGTAATTGTGTTGCAATCGTATCTAGCGCTTTTTCGTCGTCTATGTTGAACGTGAAAGAGCGGCAATGGTGTTCGGCCACAAAGGTTTGCCATAAGGCCGTACGGCTACCGATCAAAGGATGTCCTTCGCCATGTCGAGTCACCATGCGTGAGAGATCTAATCCGACAATCGGTGTGTTGATGTGGTGTGCTTGGCCCCAAGCGTAAATGTCATTCAGCAATTGGCCATGTACTTCTTCTTCAGGGGTTGAAGTCGGATCGAATACGATGAGTACATGAGATTGCTCTGCGACAGGTAAGTGCTTTAAGGTGTCAGCAATCGTACCGTCCCAAGCATTGATAGCGTGTAAAGAGACGACGATCGATGAGTTAGAGGCTTGTTTCAGATGATTGGCAACCTGATGCCATTTTTCTGGCAATTCCTCATCTGAACTTGGGGTATTGATGAGAATACCTGTCCATTGCGGTAAGACAGGTGTTTCCGACAATAAGCTGCGGTAGTAGGGAGACTTCAAAGAAATAGCGATATGTTTCGAGAGCCAACGAAGCTTGATGGTGTCATAGAGCACCAATAGGGAGCGTGGAATAATGACGACCCCAACAATCAACATCATCAGTCGTATGATCCATGGGGAGGCTGGGATGTCAGATGAAGCTGAAGAACCAAAGGCCATTTGAGCGACATCGCTGACGCTAGGCATGTCTGGTAGTCCTAAAAAAGCAGCAGGAAAGAGACCATAGGTCCAGTCGAAAAAGGTGTGAATCAATGCCGGCTGATTGGCGAACCATGTACTTTCCCAACCGACGTGGTAAGCCGTACCTATACCTCTAATCGCAACGCCAAGCAATAAACCACAGGCAAACGTCATGGCTGCGAGATGAAAGGCGCGAGCGATACGGAGCTTATATTGGGGCAAAACGAGGCTCATCCACTTTTCGGTAAAAGCACGTTGGATGGGATTTGCCTTGGGGAGGTATGTACTGAATTTGACTAACCACTGAGTCACTGTTTGCCTCATGGGGAGTTCAAAGGTCAATAGCCGCAAGGCTTTAGCGATTAATAAAAAGTAGATCGCTAGATTCCAGAGGAGTAGGCCTAAAAGCGGTGGTGCAAGTAAGTTAATGCGAGCGCCGTCAGTCGCTAAATAGTCAGTAAGTGCTCCGAACAACAAGGCAAAGAGAGCCAAAGTGACCGTCCATGGAAATGTGATCGACACTTTCGTGTGAATGTTGTCCACGCCTTTTAAGCGTTCATGCATTCTTGCAATGACAAGGCGTGCTCGTATGGGTAAGAGAGCGATCTTAGACGGTAAATTGCCAGTCAGACCTTTCGCGTCACGCGTTGCGGCATCACGTTGAGAAGCATCCCATTGCTTTGTTTCAAAAGCATGCTTTTCAAGCACTTCTGCAAAAATGATGTCTTTAGCATCTTTTTCAGAAAATGCCGCAACGGTTAAAGGAGACTGGGCGTTCATAGGTCAAATTAGAAAGAATGATGAAGTATCTCACTCATTCTAAGGAAAGCCTTACTGTTTCGGTAGGAATCGTGTTTTAGATGGTGGATCCTGCCATTGATAGTCTTTGGAAAGTACCGACGGTGGTGTAGGTGTCTTTAATTCGATACCTGCCGCAGAAAATAGGACTGAAGGTAGCCAATCAGAACGGAAAGAGCGATTTTGAAGGTCAGACCATGCCCACTGAGTGGATAGCGAAGGCGAAGCCCACATCAAAACGGGAATGCGATAACCGCTCGGGGTTGTTTGAGAGTGTCCAGAACGGTCATCGTAGGCTCCTGTTTCGACACCGTGATCAGAGAGGTAAAGCCAAAAAGCGGGTGTTCGCTTGGAGGAGGCTTCGGTTAGTGCGAGTGACTCCGCGAGAACGCGATCTTGGTAAAGCACAGCGAGATCGTATTGATTTCGGGAGTGCTGTACAACCATTGAACGATCATCGGCCTTCATCTTTTGAGAGACCTCATCGTTATCAGGCCACGTGGGCTGCAATCCCTCCGGGTAACGAAGAGAAAAGTGCGGATGAGCGCCAATCATGTGCACGACGATGAGCTTATGAGGCGCTGGATCGGCAAGGGCTTCCTTCAAGGGGGCAAGCGTGACGTCGTCCAACGATCGGCTGGAGCGCCCCGCTAATCGATTGAGAATGATTTGCTTGTCACTGTGGGCAATCCATTCTGATTTGATAGCTTGATCGTCTTGGTTACTAATCCAAGTAATTTGATAGCCTGCAGCTCTGAAAAAAGCGAAGACATTACCCGTCGGTTCTTTTTGGTCGTAGGGTACCCTAAAATCAAACATTGTCCGGAATGAGGCAACGGTACTTGCGTCTATTGACCAAGCATCAGGAATGAAACGAAATTGAGGGTCTTTAGTTGCACGTGCGTCTAGTTGAGGCGTTGTTTGACGTGGATAGCCATAAAGACTCATGTTGTCGCGTGTAATGCTTTCCCCAATCATCAAAACGACGGTTCTTGGTTTAACTGAAATGGGGAGAACTTCATTTTTAGCCGTTGCTACTTCTTGCTGTCGTTCGTCTTCAGCGTGTTGCCAATCAAGTTGATATTCGACGATGAAAGACTGAAAACGTAACCAAGAAAGTACAGGAAACTGATGACGCCAAGGGCGGACAATCCAAGATACAGCAGAAAGCGTGAGTAAGAATACTAGGACGCCGAGTGCAATACGTCGATGTTCAATTGGTGTCGAGATGGTTTGCTTACAACGGCGACGAAGAAACCAAATTTGAAGGACAAATGTGAGCAGCGCTAGAGCGCTCCAGAATAGAAGGTCAGGCCAAACAGTACCAATAAATTCAAGAGATTCAGAGGTATGGGTGTTTGCAACCGATTCGACGACAAAGCCAGAAAGTATGTCTGACTGATAGACATCTTTCAAAAAACTACGGATGCCCGTGTCAATCGCCGAGAGTGCACAAGTCAGGCCGAGCAATAAGCTTGCAGGTATCCTTAATTGACGCCAGAAGTCTGAGAGTAAAAATAAAAGCGACGCTGGAAACAAAAAGCACCAAAGTTGTAGTGCGCGTGTCCCGCCCACGCCGTAGACGAGGAAAGCGAGCGAGAGAGCCAAAATGGCAGAAATCGCACGTGCGGTTTCTTTGGTGCAAATAGAACGAAATATCATCATGAAGGCATAGCGTCGAGCAGAATTTGCACGGCGAGAGGAATATCAGGTTGACCACAAATGGCCGAAACGACAGCAATGCCGTTCACGTCAGAATACATGATGGAGGGCACATCCGCCGCAGTAATTCCCCCGATAGCGACAGATGGACAAGGGGCTTGCTGAGCAATTTCAATGAGACCAGGCAACCCAAGTGCCTCGGCGGCATCTTTTTTCGTGCTCGTTGGCCAAACGGGGCCAATGCCGATGTAGTCAACGAGCTTAGGATCGACAGCTAAGCATTCCTCAAGATTCGTCACGGAGAGCCCAAGGATCATATCGCGCGGCATGAGCTTGCGGCAATCAGTGACCGATAAGTCATCTTGGCCAACGTGAATACCTTGTGCGCCAATGGCGATAGCAACATCGGCATGATCGTTCACGATGAGTGGCACATGGTAAGGCTTAAGTGCTTTGAGGAGTGCTCTTCCACATTCTGCGTACTGACGTTTTTTCCAATTTGGTGCACGAAGTTGGATGGTCGTAACACCAGCTTTCGCGGCTTGAATGGCAGTATCCACCATACCAGCAGATCCTCCACAGAGGTCTGGGTCGAGCACCAAATATAAACGAAGAGAATCTGCTTGCATGGTCAATTCCTCATCCAGTGAAGAAGTTAAAGAAAGTCGTTTGGTTGAATCTGATAAAGGGCATCCAAGTATTCGTTATGGAAGCTCCCGGGGCCTTGTGCGCGCATCATGGCTTTTTCAGCGGCTTTTTTCGCTAATGCACAGGCCGTGGCGGTAGCTGTCAGATGGTCATCGGTGATAGCGCAGAAACCTGCAACCAGTGCGGAGAGTGAGCAACCAGTCCCTACGACGAGCGTGGCCATTGGATGTCCGCCAGGGACGTTTAAGGTCTGATTGCCGTCGGTGATGTAATCGGTTTCACCAGTCACAGCGACGATGACTTTGCGAGCTAAAGCCAAACGCTGTGCGGCTTCTAACGCTTCGTCAGAGGCATTGGTGCTATCGACGCCTTTACCGCCTTTCTTTTCACCAGCGAGCGCAAGGATTTCGCTAGCGTTTCCTCGAATCACTGTGGGACGCTTTTCAACAAAGGTGTTGATAACACCATCACGCCAAGGAATTCCGCCTGCGGCTACAGGGTCTAAAACCCAAGGACGGTTAGTCTCAATGGCGGCGTCGACTGCTGCGTGCATGGCTTTCAAACGAGCTGCGTAAGGCGTACCAATATTAATGAGAATGCCGCCAGAGATGCTGGCAAAGTAACCCGCTTCTTCTTCGGCTACGACCATGGCTGGCGATGCGCCAGCGGCTAATAAAACATTAGCGGTGATTTCTTGTACGACTTCATTGGTCAAGCAATGAACCAAGGGGCGATGCGTACGCAAAAGTGTCAGCATCTGTGAGGCACTGTTACCAGAAAGCATAGAAATGGTCATTTTGAGCCTTTGACTTGAACGTAAAGGTGATAAAGGCTTCATAATACCTGCTTCCAAGCAGGAAAAGTCTTTTTATAACAATTCGCTAAATAACTTAAAACATGCTTATCCATCCGCAGTTTGACCCGATCGCTCTTAGTGTTGGACCACTGGCCATTCGTTGGTACGGTTTGATGTATCTCGTGGGTTTTGTGTGCTTTTGGTGGCTCGGGAGGCGCCGGACGAAAGAGGCTTGGCGCGGTATTTCATTAGATGATATGGAGAATTTGCTTTTTTATGGCATTCTCGGGGTCATTTTAGGTGGGCGATTAGGCTACTGTCTTTTCTATCAGCCTAGCTACTACTTGGCAAATCCTCAGGCTATTTTGGCAGTATGGGATGGGGGTATGAGCGCCCATGGTGGTCTCTTAGGGGTGATCATTGTGATGGCCATTTTTGCTAAGGCTCATCAGTGTTCGTTTTGGACAATTTCGGATTTTGTTGCCCCACTGGTGCCGCCGGGGTTGATGTTCGGTCGCATTGGCAACTTTATTAATGGTGAGCTTTGGGGACGTCCCGTCTCGGGCGATCTGCCTTGGGCTATGATTTTTCCTCAGGCGATGGATGGCGGTATTCCTCGTCACCCATCTCAGCTTTACGAGGCTTTTGGCGAAGGGTTGTTACTCTTTTTGGTTTTGTGGATTGCCTCCAAAAAGCCGCGTCCCACTGGGTTTATTTCGGGGCTCTTCTGTTTTGGGTATGGTCTCGCTCGCTTTATTGTGGAATGGTTCCGTGAACCCGATGCGTTCCTCGGATTACAGGCTTTAGATTTATCTCGAGGTCAATGGCTGACGCTACCTCTCATTGTGTTAGGGGTGGGGTTGATGCTTTGGTCGTTGAAGAAGAAAACAGCGAACTAGATCTGTGATGAAAAAATGAGCGAGGTCTGATTGATCTCGCTCATTTTTTATGGTTCTGTTAATAGCCTAGCCACTGTTTGGCGATAAATTCAAACTCCTCTTTGGAGACGGGCGTGATGGAGAGGCGGTTACCTTTTTGAAGCACACGCATGTTTGCGAGCTCTTCATGCTCGCGCAATTCACCAAGTTCGATCACTGGGCATTTGAACAGCGCTTCGACGTCAATCGTCAACCAACGAGGGTTCTCTTCTTTGCTTTTTGGGTCAAAGTATTCACTTGACGTATCAAACTGAAGAGGGTCTGGATAGGCTTTTGAGGCAATTCGAGCAATGCCCGCGATACCTGGTTTAGGGTAGCTTGAGTGGTAAAACAAGACTGCGTCGCCAAGTGTCATGTCATCTCGAAGGAAGTTGCGCGCTTGATAGTTACGAATACCAAACCAGTCGACTTGATGGTTTGGCGCGTTGAGGGCATCGTCAATAGAACATTCGCCAGGCTCAGTCTTCATTAGCCAAAAGCGGTTTGCTGTCGTTATGAGTTGTGAGAGAGTGGCTTTTTGATTCATCGCGGTGATGGCAAAAGATATGAAAATGGGGCAATCCTTACAGAAGGATTGCCCCATTGAAAAGAGGGCCTGCAACGGGGCTGGACTACGTTACCTGAACCGAAAGTTCAGGGCGGTCGGCTCCGGAGCGGAACGGGTCGGACAACGCGTGTCGGACACTCTATCGGCTCTCGAGTACACCAACCTAATGGTTTTAGCATTGGTTCTAGGAACTTTGGAGCCCGGTGCTCACCGCCGCAGGGTTAAGTTCATTGTAGCGGATTTAAATGGTATTTGGGAGCGTTCGTTACATTTTCGAGAGCTTCGTTAGAAGACCCCCGTCTTACGAATATCGGTAAAAATTGCTTCTTCGCATTGCTTTGACAGCTTTTCGATTTCACGCAAAAGAGCCGCATCAGGTGATGCGTTACCTGAACCAGCGGGCAGCACAACAGGACGTGCCTCAAGTTCACGAATACGAGCCTTTAACGATTCAATCTCAGCATCTTTTGTTGCAACGCATTGCGTTTCTTCAGAAGCGAGTTTTTCAGCTTGCTTTTGAGCTTCATAAGCCACTTCAAGCGCAGCTAAGACGGCAATTTGGTCTTGATTAATGACCTTGCCGCCTTCTCTGATTGCTTTCATTTGTTTGTCAACAAGCTCTGCGCACTGCTGAATAAGGCCTTCTTCGCCTGTACTAACAGCTAAGCGGTAAGTGCGACTATAGATATTGACGGTCACTTCAGGCATGATGCGTTCCTTTAAAGCAGAGTATCGTTGTTACGATTGGAGCTAAAAAGTGCTTCAACCTTACGACGTAAATCATCCATACGGCGTTTGGTTTGAGCAAGTTCAGCTTCACGCGAAGCGAGCTGAGAAGTCAGGCGACGGTTTTCGGCTTTTTCGTGTTCAAGTCGAGCGATCAGCTGAGCAACCAATGCCTTTAGGCGTTCGATCTGAGGAGTCATGACTTTATGTCCTCGAGGTAAAGTCAGTTTTGATTGACAACACTAGGCGTGACCTTAGGAGCGCGTGGTTCAAAAGAATTCGTCGTGCCAAGAATCATTTGGTCAGCCTGTTCTTCGTCGGGCATCGGATCGGAAATCCAATGATCTACTCGACCTTCGGCATCAAAGTAAACAGTTAACTTGCGAAGTTGGCGGTCATCATTGCCGCGCAACAAGTAATAGACATAGTCCCAACGGTTTGGATGGAACTGGTCACGAAGCAAAGGGATGCCTAATAAAAATTGAACTTGAGGTTTGGTCATGCCTTTTTCAAGTTGCATGATCATTTCGCTCGTAATCAAATTCCCTTGATGTACGTCTGCACGGTAGGGCTTCAAAAAGTCAGGAACAACAGAACCAGGGTTGTCCCACGCTTCAGTCATCGTGTTACATCCAGACAGGGAAAGGAGGGCGGTCAATCCTAAAGCGGCGAAAGTGAATCGTTTAGCAAGCATAATTATCCAGTTTGCAGTTAAGGTGTGCAGAAGTTACACCAACCTCGTATGATAACGGGTAAATGAACTTTATGTTAACGGTAAGCGATTCTGATACTAAACAACCAACTGCGACTTTGAGACTGGA